>Ga0190363_1002053_pt1 | contig 11698 bp, 10 predicted proteins | sample 48721867_MG_FD_161272 | JGI IMG/M metagenome (GOLD analysis project Ga0190363, IMG submission 161272) | Hydrothermal vent microbial mat bacterial communities from Southern Trench, Guaymas Basin, Mexico - 4872-18-6-7_MG | ecosystem: Environmental > Aquatic > Marine > Hydrothermal vents >...
TCCGTAGTGCCGCGGCCCGGATTTGAACCGGGGACATTCCGGTCTTCAGCCGGACGCTCTCCCAGGCTGAGCTACCGCGGCCGCTATGATAGAGGCTTGTTCTCCCTATAAAGGTTTAAGCCCTCTCCATGAGGGCTTTTAAGTTTTGGGTGGAATCCTTGATTGATGTTTAAAGCGGTTTTGGAGGAGTTGGGGAGGGAGGTTTCAGGCGACATCGCTCTGGGCTTCGTCTCCGAGATCACTAGGCATCACCGTATTCAGGGGAGTCCTGGATTTAGGGCTGCGGTGGAGTATGTCGTCGAGACGTTGAAGGGTTATGGCCTTGAGGCTGAGGTGAGGCGTTATCCGGCTGATGGTGAGAGCTATGCCTGGAGCTGCCTCCTCTTCAGGGAGTGGTGGTGCCATGATGCGGAGCTTTGGCTCCGTGAGCCTGAATCGGAGAAGAGGCCTCTGGCGAGGTGGTCTGAGTCTAAGCTGAGCCTCATACAGCGTAGCTATCCCACGCCGCCTGAGGGCGTGGAGGCTGAGGTGGTTCACGTCGGCAAGGGGGAGGAGCCGCGGGATTATAGAGGCTTGGACGTTGAGGGGCATATAGTCCTCACGGAGGGACGTGTTAGCAGGGTTTATGAGCTGGCTGTGGAGGAGCGTGGAGCCATAGGCATCATCTATTATGGTATGAGACTCTTCCCACCGGTTCGGAGGGAGGGAGACCTTGACGATGCGCTGCAGTATACCAGCTTCTGGTGGAGCTATGAATCTAAGCCCTGCTTCGGCTTCGTCCTCTCGCCTAGGAGGGGGAGATGGCTCAGGGATCTCATCTCAAAGCAGCGGAGGAGAGGGAAGACCGTAAAGGTTTGGGCGAGGGTCGACGCGGGCTTTAAACGGGGCAGCCTAGAGGTTGGAGAGGCCTGGATCGAGGGCGAGGGTGAGGGTGAGGTCATCATAGTCGCCCACATCTGTCATCCCCAGCCCTCAGCTAATGATAACGCCTCTGGATGTGCAGCGGCCATGGAGGCCGCTCGAACGCTTCGGAAGTTGATCGCCAAGGGGAGGCTTAAACAGCCTCGGAGGACGATCCGCTTCCTCTTCGTCCCCGAGATGACGGGAACCTACGCCTGGCTAGCTGAAAATGAGGATCGCATCGGGGGGATGGTGGCCGCCCTGAACCTCGACATGGTGGGGGAGAAGCAGGAGCTATGTGGAAGCACCCTCATCCTAGAGTGGACGCCTGACGCCTCAGCATCCTATGTAAACCCCCTCTTGGAGGCCATCCTAGATGAGTTGAAGGGAGAGTTTAAGAACCTCTCTGGAACCGCCGCCTACCCCCTCTACAGGTGGACTTCCACACCCTTCTCCGGCGGCAGCGACCACTACATCTTCTCAGACCCCTCCGTGGGGGTTCCATGCCCCATGATCATCCAGTGGCCTGATAAGTTCTATCACACCAGCCTCGACACCGTCGATAAGGTTGACCCAAAGATGCTGGGGAGAACAGCCCTTATGGCAGCTACCTATGCCTACTTCATCGCCTCAGCGGGACAAGTCGAGGCGATATGGATGATGGAGGAGACGGTCAACAGGTATCGGAGACGAATCCTCGAGCGGGGTCAGAGAATCCTAACCAAGGCGCTGAATGAGGCTGAAGGTGAGAGGGCTGGGAGGGTCTTAGCTGAGGCCCTGGAGAGGGTGAGGCGGGAGCTCCTATACGAGGCTGAGAGGGGGATAGAGGCCCTGGAGTCGATTGGGAGGCTGGGCGTGGAGCTGGATGAGAAGGCGATGGAGAGATGTCGCAAGGCTCTGAGAGATACAGCCAAGGGAGAAGCCAAGCGCATAGAGGAGGTGATCAGGGACTATGCATCCGAGAGGGGTTTGAGGCTGAGGAGGATTAGGAGGCGTAAGCGACGGATAGAGATCGAGGCCGACGCCATTAGGCCTAAGAGGAGATTTAGGGGACCCATCTCCATCGAGCCCTGGTTGAGAAAGCTGGCAAAGGAGGATCGGGAGGCCTACTGGAGGCTGAATAAGAAGTATAGGGAGAGTCAGATACAGGGCATCCTCGCCCAATACTGGGCTGACGGCCAACGAAGCTTACTGGAGATCGCAAGGCTCATCGAACTTGAAATCGGCCGCTGCGACCTGGAATACCTGGTGGAGCTCTTCAAGCTCTGCGAGAAGATGGGTCTCATCACCCTCCACTGATCCATGGCGGAGGCTCTATCCAGGTCTTGTAGATCATGATGTATCCACCGTCAGGGAGCTCCGCCACGGCGGGGTCTCCAACCCCATAGGCATCGAGAGAGCCGGGGGAGCCCGGGGAGAGAACCCGCTCTATACTCCACTCCTCCAGGTCTCTGGTTTCAGCCATGTAGATGTGAAGTCTCCCATCGGATTCGAGGCGGTGATAGTAGATTCGCAGCCTCCCGTCGACGAGTATCGTAGATGAAACTGCTCCCTCGAGGGGTAGGTCTCCGACGAGGGTGAAGGTCGATCCATCCTTGGATTCTAGGAGGGTGAGCCTTGGGCCGATGATCATATACCACCTCCCCTGGAAGTAGAAGACATCTGGATCAACTACGAGCCGCCCGGGTTGATGGTATCGACATCCAGACTCCACTTCGAAGTGGATGCCATCCCGGGAGATGGCTGAGAGTATCCGGTCTTGGGAACCGTGGAGCGGCATATAGGAGGCGTAGAGCCTATAACGCCCATCGGGCAGTAGAACCACGTCGGGGTCAACCCAGGAGGCGTTTAGGCCCTTAACCCCGATGTAGCGCCACCTCTCACCGTCCCTGGAGATGGCGAGGGTGATCCCCAGATTATGATAGTCAACATAATACACCCTAATCCTCCCCTCGGGATCGATGATGACATCGGGAACCGAAGCCTGATCGCTCAGCACCCTGTAGGTTTTATGCCAGCGTTTTCCATCCTCGGAGAAGGCGATGAGCAGCCTATGATTCCAAGGCCCATCCTCCCTAGGGCCAACACCAGGAGGGGGAACCCCCACGCCGACACCAGGCTTAACACCACTCTGAAGCCACGCAAAGACGCCGACGGAGAGCAGAGCAACGAAGACCAGAGACAGGGGGAGAACAAGGCGAAGCCTCACAGATCATAGCCATCCCTCATCGGTGATAAGGTTTAAAGTTGAAAGTCGAACGACAAAAAGATAAGGGAGGAAGCCTCAACGATCAGGTGGCCTGGGCCGGTGGTCTAGGGGTATGACATCGCCTTGACGTGGCGAGGGTCGCAGGTTCGAATCCTGCCCGGCCCACCAGCCTCCTGAAAATTTTCACGTTATAAGTGGCTGCCATTTATATCAGAGTCTTGGGAAAGCTTATTCAGGACTCTCCTTCATGCTGAGGAGGATATTCCTCTCAAGATTCGGCTTCGTCGACGACTCCATCGCCGAGTGGATTCTGGACATCTTGGAGGATTGCTATTGCCATATTGGTCAGCCTGAGCTTCTGGAGCTCTGGATCTTCGAGAAGGCCTCAAGGATGGATGCCGTCTTGGCTGGGGAGGCTGCCTCTGTCGGCGTTAGGGGGCCGGTTTCAGGCTTGGGATTCTTCGCTACGCATGATGCCTGGAGGGGGACTCCCAGGATCATGGTTTGCCTCGAAAGGATGAGGGGGCTGCCCCCTCTCCTTCAGATCGGCGGTTTGAGGCATGAGGCTGGACATTCAGTGCTCCACGGCTTCCTAGAGCATTACATCTTCCCAATGCCTAGAAGCCTCCTGGAGGCCTCTGAATGGCTTGGCGTCTCTAGGGAGTTTGCCGAGGCGCTGCTCTACCTGTTGAGCATCGCCGTGAAGGATTTTGAGGTTGAGCAGCTCCTCGTCGATCACGGCTTTATCGATTGTCAATTTGCCTATGCCGAGTATGTCGTCAAGCCGTCGAGGGAGGAGGTTGAGGCTTGGAGCCTCCTCCATACCGCGGGGGAGAGGGTCCTATATGTGGCTCAGATGTTGAAGGGGGTTGGATGTATATCCCCCTTGCTAGGAGTTAGGAGTGAGGCTGAGGAGCTCCTCGAGGAGTCCTTTAGGCATCTGCCTAAGGGTCTCAGGGGAAGGCTTAGGGAGGCTGCGGAGCTGCTGCGGGGCTGTAGGGGAGACACCCTAACCAGGCTCGATAAGTTGTCCACCTTCTTTAGTGATAGGATCGTCGACTATCTATGCTCCAGATCCTCTACCAGGTTTCGATTTTGAGCTCCTCAATCAACTTGAAGTGTTTATCCCTGGATAGGAGGAGCTCATCATTGTGGATGGCGATGGCTGCTATTAGGAGGTCAAACTCTCCTATGACAACTCCCCTCCTCCTCAATTTGACGTATATCCTGGAGGCCTCCTCGCAGGCGCCATAGCTGAGTGTTAATATGTTGATGTTTGACAGCATCTCCTTCACGAGGCGCATATTCTCTCTTGGCTTGGAAGAGGAGGCCGCCCCCTTTAGGAGCTCGTAGGCTGTTATGATCGTCGTCTTTAAGGGCTCCCCCTCCTCTGGAGCTCCTCTATGACGCCTATAGCCCTTCCATCTCCTCGCAGCAATCCCATCAATATGTCGGTGTCGAGGCATACCATTAACTCCAGACACCCCTCGCCTCAGCCCTCTCCCTCTCGTCGAGGACTCGTTTGAATACCTCCTCTATGTCGTCGCCCACCCATCTCCCAGAGAAATCCGTTAGGGGTCTAGTCTCCGACCCCCTTATCAACCTCAAGACCACATCGGAGAAGGATTCCCCCTCCCTCTTCAACCTCTTAAGGGCCCTGTAGGCCTCATCGGAGAGGGAGATAACCTTCGTCATCGCATCTAATATCCATGCGCATACAGATATGCATATCGAAGGGGCTATACCTCCCTCTTCGGACATTTAATCTTCTTTAGGAGCTCCTCCCCCTCCTCGACGCTGACCTTAAGCGTGTATAGATACCTCCTGGTTCTCAGCTTCAGCTTCATGATGTCGCCTAAACGCTTTATTCTACATTCCGAAGCCCTCTCGGCGATGCGTAGGAACTCCTCTGGGTCGAATATCTCCTTCGGCATCTCGCAAGACTCACGTTTAGGAAGGGATATTTTTATCTTTCTAGGCCTCAGCCCGTTCAGGCTCCTTAACGAGCCATACGGCGAGGATGAGAACCGCCGTCAGCGTTATGGATTGGATGAGCCAGGGGTAGGCTGGATTAATTTGATAGATGTAGCCGCTTATGAAGGAGCCTAGAGTCATCGGGATGAAGAGGAGGAAGCCGCTGGCGTAGCCTCCCCCAGCTATCCCTATACCCACACCCTGCCCTAGGGCGGCCATTACGCGGCCTCTGATGGCTCTGGGTATCGTGTCGGCGAGGAGGACGGAGGTGGCGATCCAGAGGAAGACGCCTGCGAGGCTCAGAGCCACATATACTAGGGAGGCTTCGAGGAAGCCTCGTGATAGGGTGAAGAGGATCATGGAGGGAGCCGCCACGGCGAAGGCTATCAGCATACAGGTCTTCGCCCCCATTCGATCCACCAGGCTTCCAGCTATGAGGCTCGTCACCGTTCTGACGACACCTCCGATGAGGAGTATCACACCCCATTGATAGGGTGTGAGACCGATGACCTCCGTCGCATAGACAACCCAGAAGGGCATGACCACGCTGTTCACGAAGATCAGGATTATGGCGAGGGCCGTATAACCCCGCATATGAGCCCCAATCCATCTGAGGGAGCCCGCTATCTCGGTGTAAGCGGCCTTGAAGATCCCCAAGACATCCCGCCCCATCCCCTCTCCCTCTATGGTCTCCTGGAGGTATCTCAGCCGCATGGCGGCGACGAGGACGCCGAGGGCGAAGCTGATGAGGTAGCCGATCCTCATCGCCGGCCGGAGGGTGTAGACGGCGATCAATAGGCCTCCGATGTAGGGGGCTATGATCCTCACGGCGCCTGGAATGGCGATCATCAATGATAGTATTCGGCCTCGCACCCCTACAGGTATGGAATCCGCCATGATGGCGTTGAGGGCTGGCATGTAGAAGAGGGCTAGCTGCTGATAGATGAGGCCCGCGGCAACCCATCTCCAATCGGGGGCTAAGGCGAAGAAGAGGAAGCTGGAGGCATATAGAAGCGTTGAGAAGCCAACCAGCCTAGCTCTCCCCGCCTTATCGGCTATATATCCCCCTATGGGGTAGAGGAAGATGCCGGCTAGATTTCCAAGGGCGTTGACAAGCCCTATTATAGGCTTGTTTCCGCCTAGGTTGAGGATGTAGAGGGAGAGGTAGGGCATCACTATGGCTGATGATAAGCTCCAGATGATCCTGCTGACGGTGAGGACGAGGATGTTTCCCCTGAGGAGGCTCCTAATCGAGGTTGAGGGCATCTCCAAAGAGTCCCTTCATCCACCTTTTAAGTCTTCAGCCTATACCTCGAACTCATCTCCCTGCTGTGGAGCTTGAGCCTCTAAGCCCAGCTCCTCCACCGTCCAGTCGACTAGAGCTTTACAGTTCTCCTCCTCGCCGTGGATGACGTAGATCTTCGGCTCTCCCCTCAGCCTCTTGAGGAAGTCGTGGAGCTGCGTCATCCCCGCGTGGCTTGAGAAGTCGAAGCGTCTAACCCTCGCCTTAACCTCCTCCTCCCTGTCGCCGATGGTGAAGCGGCCGGTCTCCAACAGCTTTGCGCCGCCTGTCCCAGGTATCTGGAAGCTGACCAGGAAGACTCCACTCCGCTCGTCGAGGGCTAGGTTCTCCATATAGTAGATGGCAGTCCCACCCTGAAGCATACCTGAGGGGGCTACGATGATGCTCGGCCTCCTCAGGGCCTCACGGCGATCCCTCCAGCCTCTAACAACCCTAGCGGTGGAGAGCGCCTTCATGAAGGCTCTTGGAGCCTTGAGGTAGTCTGGATAGTTTAGGAAAATCTCGTTGACCGCTCGTGCCATGCCGTCGATGTAGACGTTCCGTCGGAAGCCGTAGGCGTGGAGGATGCTGAGCATCTCCTGGCTTCGGCCGACGGCGAAGGCGGGTATAAGGACTCGGCCACCCTCATCGATGACGGCTCTAACCTCCTTGATGAATTCCTCTTCAAGATCCTTTCTATCTGGATGCTCCTGAGTGGCGTAGGTGCTCTCTATGATGACGACATCGTATCGCCTCCGGGGGATCCGCGCCCCCCTGACGAGCCTTGTGTCTATGGTGTTTATGTCAGCCGTATAGAGGATGCGCTTACCTTTAGCCTCTATGTCAACCATGAAGCTTCCGGGTATATGTCCAGCGTTGATGGGAGTGAAGACGACGTCCTTAACCCTGATCCTCATGCCGTAGTGGATGTCCCTGCGGCAGCGCATCATGGTTTCAAGCTCTAGATATTCGAAGGGGAGGTAGTAGCCGCTCAGCTTAATGAAGTCCTTTATGAGAACCCTCACCAGCTCGGCTGTGATGGGGGTTATGAAGATAGGCTTCCGCTCGGTGAGATAGAAGATCGGCACAGCTCCAGAGTGATCTAAATGGGCGTGTGTGACGACTATGCCATCGATATCCGTGGCCCTCACATGGGCTGGAAAACTAGGCTCCTCGTCGAGCATCACCCCATAATCTAATAGTAGCCTAGCTCCAGCTGACTCGACGAGGATGGCGTTCCTCCCAACCTCCCGTGTACCACCTAGGAAGGATAGTCTAATCAATCCCTCCACCTTTCCCCGGGGCTTCCAGGGGAGGCCCCTTTAGGGAGCTAAAGGGTAAGGGAGTAACTACTTATTATAGTTTACCCGTTTTTTGCCCAATTTGTTGGGTTGTTGGTTGGGGTTTTTCTTTTTATGGATGGATTGATGGGATCGATGAAATGTATATTTTTAAGCTGTTAATTACATTTTGTTGAAAGATATTGTTGATTGTAGATGGATCATTGGAGGAGATCATTAGTAGGTAGAGTCCTGATTCGTTGGTGAAGTTGTTGGGTGATAGGTGTCCTGAGTATCTGAAGCCTTCTCTTATAGTGAGGGATGGTGAGCTTGTCTGTAGCAGCTGTGGTTATGTCGTCGAGGCCTCTGAGCCTTCTCGGCGTCTTCCCTGGGATGAGACCTATGCCTTTGAGGAGCATCTTGCTTGGGGTAGGAGCATCGGTGATACGCTGCCTCCCGGTCAGCTTTGCAGGTTATCTCTAGGAATGGGGGGTCGGGATCTGGGTTTGAGGGCCCGGCATATAAGGACCATCGTGGAGGCCGTGTCCCCCACCTGTGATCGCTGAGCGGGACATGGGGGAGAATGGGGAATCTCCCCATTTCAACGGGGAGAGGGTCAGCGAGGTGTCTCATCGGATTCTTATGAGTATGGGTGTTTTCTCCTTTTCTGCTACGTTTATCTTCAGAAGAACTTACTCGAAGAAACATTAACCCTTCATTGGCTGACTTAAAATTTAGCTGTCCTCGTTACGTAGTTGGAGATGTAACAATCTCTCTAAAGATGATGATGTCGCTTTCCATATTTTTAGCCTCGTTTGCATTCGTTGTTTTTGTTTCTTGGGACAGTAGGACTGGTGCTTTATGTTTAAGAAAAGCTGAAAATTTAGAGACTGTTTCACGCGCCATTTAAATTAGGGAAAGATATTCAAATTCAGCGCTTGCCTACTCGCTTCCTTATGTAAATGATGGTTGCTGTTCCAATAGCTACTAATACAACAGAGACTATTGCTACATAAAATTCCAAAGGTGGTGGAGCCTCCTTAACTATGAAACTACCTTTCAGCCCAGCCACTTCAACGTCAAATGTACCTACCTCTTTCTTAATCACTTCAAAAACCACAGTTTTGGTCTCTCCTCCAGCGAGAGTTATATCTTTAGTTGCCTCCAATGATCCGTTGACCCACAGAGGTACTGTAAATGTTCCAGTTATATTTCCCCTGTTATTGATCCTAACCGAGATACTAACGATCTCACCAGATGTAACCACCATAGGACTGATAGATAAATCTGTAAGTGTAAATTTATAGGTAAATTCTACAAAGATTTCAGCCATATTCTTGACTTTGTCAAAAGCTCTGATACTCACAATGTGACTTCCCTCAGCTATTCCAGTAAAAATGTAAGCAGTTTTTCGAGTAACATCGATCCAAGTTTTACGATCAAAGCTCAACTCTGTTTTAGCAATACCAGAAAATGCATCATCAATATTCCAAGTCACAGTAATGTTATTCTCCCATATAGTGCTTCTACCACTTAGATTAGTTATTCTTAGGTTTGGTGATGTATTATCTGCTATGACACTTATACTCTTATCAGCCATGTTATTAAGGGTATCGTATGCACGCACTTTTACCATATGAGTCCCATCTGCATAGGCGGTGGTGTTCCATTCATATTCATATGGTGCTTCCGTATCTGTGAATACCAACAAGTCATCTATATAGAACTCAACTTTATCTACACCAGATGGATCTTCAACAGTTGCGGATATCGTAATAATTCCGCTTACAAATACCCCATCTCCTGGACATACTATCTCCAGATGGTCAAACATTGTATCCCCATATGGCTCTGCAAGCCATGGCTCATATAGTATGTTGCCCCATATCTCTTCAGGATCCTCAGGATCTATTTCCTCCACAAACTGGCACACTTCTGGACCATATGGGCTACCCCACCAGTTAAGGGTAGCATTCACCTCCATGAAAGCCTCATTGAGGAGACCCCACTCAACATTTCTCGCTATATTATTTTGATGTATCTTATTTCTAGTAGAGTTTTCATCCATGATTGTGATCCCGCGCCAGTTCCTCAAGATGTTGTTATAATATACCTCATTATAGCTTGAATTGTCGAGGCGAATGCCAGGACCACCATTTAAGCTTAATGTGTTTCCAATAATTGTATTGTTGTTGGACGACCAAAGAAAGATACCGCGACTCCTACTACCCTTACATGTGTTGTTAATAAGCATGTTGTAGTTACATGAGTGTTGTAAAGCGATACCTTCGTCGTTCAAGTTACATACGTTGTTAACAATCGTGTTATTATTGCAAAAGTATTTCAGTATAATACCGGGATTATTCTTGTTGTGGTTGCATGTATTACTAGCCAATATATTGTTATTAGATGTGGCCAGAAAGATGCCTGCGTTCTCATTGTATAAACATGTGTTATTTTTGACGATATTGTTATTGCAGTACAAAACTAGCTTTATACCGTGATCGAGATTTTTAGTACATGTATTGTTTTCGATTATGTTATAGTTAGAAAAACATTCAATATAGATACCTGAACCACAACCATTCGACTTACATTTGTTGTTTTTGATCGTGTTGTTACTGGATGAGACTAGAAAAATGCCGTGAGCTTGGCTCTCGTCCTCTCGTCTTGCTCCTTTCCAGTTTGAGTGACAAGTGTTGTTTTCAATCCTGTTGTTATCGGATGAATTCAGATAGATGCCGTAGCGGTTGTTCGTTGCGATGCAGTTGGAGATATAGCAGTCTATGACCCCATTCAACTCAATTCCAGCGTCGTCCTCCCCCGAGCCAGAGTTTTCTACAGTAAAACCGTTTACCGTCACCTTATCTGATGATATATAGATAACATCTCCGCTTCCAGGCCCAATTATGATTGTGTTTTCTTTGCTCTCTCCAATCAGCGATAGTGGTTTGTCTATGACAATGCTCTCGTGGTAAATTCCAGGAGCCACTAGAATAGTGCCGCCCGGGCTGGATGCGTCTACAGCTTCTTGTATCGTTGGATAATCTTCTGGAACCCTAATAACGGAGCTATCTGAAGAAGTGTACACTCCATTCTCAACGTGCTCTACTTGTGGCAGAAGGGATGATGATGGAATAATCGATCCATTTGTATTTATAAATGAAAAAATGAGAAGCAACCCTAGGAGGATTCTTCTCCTCAATTTCTACTTTACAATATGCACAGCAGCTACATTTAAAATATTTAACTATTTCACAGATTCTGAAGCTTTTAAAAGAGGGCTCGCACCTAATTAAGTGTAGATACCACGTGAAGCTTGAGTGGAGCAACCTCGCCCAGAACTATACACTTAACATAGGCCTCTACTCCACACCACCGCATATGCGGTCGTTGTGGGCAAGCCTCATCGACGAAGTAGGAATCCCCACAATCCATGGTGGTGTAGTTCATTTTATTCTTATGAGTGTGGGTGTTTTGTCTTGTTCTGCTGCGTATATGCTAGGGCCCAGAACTGGTCGTCGTGGGTTCCCTCGGGGTGGTGGAAGGTGATCCTGCCGGTTTGGTCAGCTCGTATTTCTCTACGTTGAATTCGTCGAGGAGTCCTCGATCGTAGGGCATTTTGAGGTGGCCCTCGGCCATACGCTGCTTCATGAGCTGGACCATCACCTGCTTCGTCTGCTGTGTGAAGGTGATGCCCTCGGCCTCGGGGATTCCCACCTCGTGCATGTATTGGATGAAGTAGTCTCCGTGCTTCGTCGTGTCGACGTAGACCTTTACGACTCGGCTCCATCAGTCTCTTAGGGTTTTAACGTAGCCTATGACGGCTGCGAGGCTTGTGCCCAGAGGGAATTTATGCCTGTGAACCAGCTTGAGGAGGCGCCCCTCCTTCTAGACGACACCGATGGCTGAGTAGTCGACCCTCTCAGCCAAGTCGACGCCGACATGAAGCTGCCTCTGGGCCGGGAATCGAAGGGGCAGTAGTTGAGGGTCTCGTCCGCTCATCCAGCTACCCAGCCACCTCTCCACAGCCCCAGAACTCATCAAGAAAAG
>Ga0190363_1002056_pt1 | contig 11688 bp, 13 predicted proteins | sample 48721867_MG_FD_161272 | JGI IMG/M metagenome (GOLD analysis project Ga0190363, IMG submission 161272) | Hydrothermal vent microbial mat bacterial communities from Southern Trench, Guaymas Basin, Mexico - 4872-18-6-7_MG | ecosystem: Environmental > Aquatic > Marine > Hydrothermal vents >...
TACGAAGAGTTTTTAGGATTGTTAAACAAATATCAGGTTAAATACTGTATTGTAGGCTCTTATGCAGTAGCAGTTTGGGGTTATCCTCGTTATACAAAAGATATTGATATTCTTATTGAACCTACAAGAAAAAACGCTAAAAGGATTATCTCAGCAATAAGAGAGTTTGGGATAAAGAGTCAAGATTTAACAGAAGAAGATTTTATCAAAAAAAATAGAGTCATTCAGTTGGGTTATGAGCCAGTAAGAATAGATATTTTAACTTCGGTGGAGGGGGTTTCCTTTTCTACAGTATGGAAGAATAAAATTGAAGATTTTTATGGCAAGGAAAAAGTTTACTTTATTGGTTTAGAGGAATTGATAAAAATAAAAAAGAAAATAGCTCGTCCTCAGGATTTGGCTGATTTAGAAGAATTATTAAGAAGAGAAAAATGGAGAAAAAAGAAAAAGTAATTATTTTTGATACTACTTTAAGAGATGGAGAACAAGCCCCGGGTGCATCTTTGACTTCTCAGCAGAAACTTGAGGTTGCATATCAGTTGGAAAAATTAGGTGTGGATATAATTGAGGCAGGCTTTCCTGTCTCTTCCCCTGATGATTTTAGAGGAGTAAATTTGGTGGCAAAAAATATTAAAAAAAGTATAATCTGTGGATTAGCCAGGTGCATAAAAAAAGATATTGAGGCGGCATTTGAGGCTTTAAAACCGGCAAAAAAAAGACGCATTCACATATTTTTGGCTACCTCAAAGATTCATCTTAAGTATAAATTTAAAAAAGCAGAAAAAGAAATTTTAGATTTAGCCTGCCAAGCCACACGTTTATCACGAAAATTCTTTGAAGATATAGAGTTTTCTCCTGAAGATGCTACGCGCACGGATAAAGAGTTTCTATATCGGGTTATTGAAGCAGTGATAAAGGAAGGAGCAAGCACAATAAATATTCCTGATACTGTTGGATATAGCTATCCTCAAGAGATATTTTTTTTAATCAAAGATATCCTAAATAATGTTCCCAATATTAATAAAGCAGTTATTTCTATTCACTGTCATGATGATTTAGGAATGGCGGTGGCTAATTCTTTATCTGCGGTTTTGGCAGGTGCTCGGCAAGTTCACTGTACAATAAATGGAATTGGTGAAAGAGCTGGAAATGCTTCTTTGGAGGAAGTAGTTATGGCGATAAAGACACGTAAGGATGTGTTTAGAAATTTATATACTCAGATAAACACAAAAGAAATTATGCGTACATCACGCTTGGTAAGTGCTTTAACCGGATTTGTGGTTCCTCCTAATAAAGCAATTGTAGGAAGAAACGCTTTCCGTCATGAATCAGGGATTCATCAGGATGCAATTTTAAAGAAAAGAATTACCTATGAGATAATTAATCCATCTGAGGTGGGAATAGAAAAAACACAATTAGTTTTGGGCAAACACTCGGGACGTCATGCTTTAAGAAAAAGGTTGAAAGAACTGGGTTTTAAATTAAATAAGAAAAAAATTGATGAGATTTTTGAAAAGTTTAAGAAATTAGCCGATAAAAAGAAAGAAATTTTTGATGAAGATTTGATAGCTCTGGTAGAAGAAGAATTTCGCAAAAGAGAAAAAAGATGGGAATTAGTTTCAATAAAAATTGTTACCGGCACCCAAATACCTCCTGAAGCTACAGTAAAATTAAATTATAAAAAGAAAACAATGGAGGCTACATCAAGTGGTGATGGTCCGGTGGATGCCTGTTTTAAAGCGATTGATAAAATTACCAAGATAAGGACAAAACTTCTCAATTATAAGTTAGAGGCAATTACAAGAGGAAAGGATGCTCAGGGACTGGCACGTTTGGAGATAAAAGTTAAAGATAAGATATACTCAGGAGTAGGAACAAGCACTGATATTTTAGAGGCTTCAGCAAAAGCATATTTAGATGCTTTGAATAAAATAAGTTAATGAAGATAAACTCTTCCACACAATTTTTAGGATTAATTGGATTTCCTTTGAAACACTCTTTATCCCCTTTAATTCATAACTATCTTTTTAAAAAATATAATATCAATGCTATATATGGATGTTTTCCCACAAAAAAATTAAAAGAAGCAGTAAAGGGGTTTCTTTCAGTAGGATTTAAAGGATTTAATATTACTATTCCTTATAAAGAGAAGGTTATTCCTTATTTGGATAAGATGGATAAAGAAGCAAAAATTATTGGTGCGGTAAATACGGTAAAAATTCATAAAGGTAAATTGTTCGGTTACAATACTGATGGAAAAGGATTTCTTCTTTCTCTTAAAAAATTTAATTTAAAAGTAAAAGATAAAAATGTTCTTATTTTAGGAGCAGGAGGAGCGGCTAAATCAATAAGTGTGTATTTGGCAAAAGAAAAAGCAGAAAGAATAGATTTTTATGATATTATCTTTAGCAAAGCTGTTAAATTGGCAAAAAGATTAAAAAGGTTCTTTTCTGAATTAAAGATATATGTTTTTAAAGATAGAGAGAAGATAGTTTTAAAAAATTATCAGATTCTTATTAATGCTACGGGTGTAGGGTTAAAAAAAGAAGAGGCATCCCCTCTTACACTGGAGAAAGCATCTCCTGATTTAGTCGTATATGACCTTATTTATAATCCTCCCCTTCCTTCTCTTTTAAAAGAGGCAAAAAGAAGGAAGTTATTTACTATTAATGGACTTTGGATGTTGATTTATCAGGCACTTGAGGCAGAAAAAATTTGGTTTGGGAAAGATTTTTATTGCGAGGCGGATATTTTATATAAAAAATTAATAAAAGAGTTGAAAAATGCTGGCTAAAATTTTTTCCTTTATTTTTGGAGCATGCCTGGGAAGTTTTTTGAATGTATGTATTTACAGGATTCCTCGAAATTTATCTATTATAAAACCTGCTTCTTTCTGCCCACACTGCAAAAAACCTATAAAATGGTATGACAATATTCCCATTTTAAGTTTTATTTTTCTTGGTGGACGCTGTCGGTATTGTCAGGAGAAGATTTCTTTCCGTTATCTTGTAGTAGAAGTTATCACCGCTTTTTTAGTCCTATTTCTTTATTCTCGTTATGGGGCAAATTCAGTATTTTTCAAATTTCTTTTTTTATTCTCTCTACTTGTTGTTGTCTCTTTTATTGATATAGAATTTCATGCTTTACCGGCTTATCTCTGCTTTTTAGGGATAGTTGTAGGTTTGATATTTGCTTTATTTGATACTTTAAATATTCTAAGGCAAAAAGTATCTTTTTCTTTGGAAAAATTTCCCTTGTTTTTCTCTTTTAAAGGGCTATTTTTTGGTTTAGGTTTTACTTATTTTTTTAAACTTTTTGGAGATGTTTTTTTAAATTTTTATCTTAATTTGCGAGGTAAAGAATCTATTGAAGGAGAAAAAGAATCACTGGGTCTGGGAGATGTTGATTTTATGGGGATGGTAGGAACATTTTTGGGGGCTAAATGTGTAGTTTTAACGTTTTTTATTGCTCCTTTCATCGCTTTTTTTTATGCCATTTTTGCCTTAATATTGAGAAAATCGCATATAATTCCTTATCTTCCTTATCTATCCTTGGCTACATTTGTCTCTTTTTTATGGGGAGATAAAATTTTGAATCTATTAATTTTAAAATGAGGATTTTAACTGCTGGAGAATCACACGGAAAAGCAATCGTTGCAATTTTGGAAGGTTTTCCTAAGGGGGTAAAGATTGATATTGATTTTATTAATCAGGAGTTAAGAAGAAGGAAAATGGGTTTTGGAAGGGGAAAGCGTATGCAGATTGAGGAAGATAAAGCAGAGATAATTTCTGGAGTAAGAAATAGAATGACTCTGGGAAGTCCTATTTGTATTCTTATAAAGAATAAAGATCAAAAGATATATCCTGAAAAAAGCGATGAATTAAAACCTGTTCTTGTTCCTCGTCCAGGACATGCAGATTTGGCAGGGTGTTTAAAGTTTCAAGAAAAAGATATCCAGAATATTTTAGAAAGAGCTTCAGCAAGAGAGACAGTAGCTCGGGTATGTATAGGAAGTATTTGTAAAGAGTTTCTTAAAGAATTTGATATAAAAATAGCCAGTTTCACAGTAAGTGTTGGGAAAATTACTTCTTTAAAAAAACCTAAAAAAGTAGAGGAGATTATACAAAAAACCAAAAAATCTTTGCTTAACTGTATAGATAAAGAAAAAGAGAAGTTGATGATTGAAGAGATAGAAAAAGCCAGGAAAGAAAAAGATACCTTAGGAGGAGTAATTGAAATTTGGGCTGAAGGGGTTCCTCCGGGATTGGGTAGTTTTATGCATTTTGATGAAAGGTTAGATGCAAAGATTGCTTATTATCTGATGAGTATTCCTGCAGTTAAAGCAGTAGAGATTGGTTTAGGGTTTGAATGTGCTAAAAAAAAAGGGTCTTGTGTTCATGATGCGATTTTTTATTCTAAGGAGAAAGGCTTTTATCGCAAAACTAACAATTGTGGAGGGATTGAGGCAGGAGTTTCTATCGGTGCACCAATAGTTGTAAGAATAGCAATGAAACCAATTTCTACCTTGGGCAATCCTTTAGATTCAGTGAATATATTAACCAAAAAGAAAGAAAAAGCTTCAGTTATTCGTTCTGATATCTGTGCGGTAGGAGCCTGCGGGGTAATAGCAGAAAGTATGTTAGCTATAGTTATTACGGAAATGTTTCTGAAAAAATTCGGGAGCGATTCTTTAAGAGAAATAAAGAAAAGTTATAAAAATTATATGAAGTCTCTCCTTTAGTTTGCATACACTATATATAGTATATATCTTTCTCCTGCCTAATATATAGAGGTTATCAGGCAATTTTAATAAAATTTTTCCTTGACTTAGGTTAATAATAGTGGTTAATATTAAAGTAGAATCAAGGTGTATCAGGTGCTATCAAAGTATACAAGATATGGCCATATATGAGAAGGAAATATTTTTATGCTAAGCAGGTAGCAGAAATTTTGGGAATATCCAAACAAACACTTCTTCGTTATGAAAAGAAAGGAGTATTTCCTAAACCAAAAAGAAACAATGTAAACGGATGGAGAGAATACACAGAGCATGATGTGGAGAGATTAAAAAAAATTCTGGGCAGATTATGAGATTATTTTCTGGAGGAATAATAATAGTATTTATAGTATTTCTTTTTCTGAGTGTAAAAGAAGGATATAGTATTGATGAGACTGTTTATACCCAACAACAGTTTTCTTTGCAGGATACTTCTTTAGAGTCATCAAAATTATTCTCTTTAAGAGATCCTTTTCTTACTCAGGAAGAAAGATTTGAATTTCAAAGGAAAGAGTTAAAACATTTAAGACTTTCTGCGATATTTGTATCAGATAAATCTTCCTATGCGATAGTTGATGGAAGGATTATTAAAGAGAATGATATCATTGAAGATAAGAAAGTAATACGCATTGAACGAGAGAGGATAATTTTAAAGGATTATCAGGGCAGAGAGTATGTGATAAGATTAAAAAATATAGTGAATTAGAAATGATTAAGATTTTGCAGTTGCTTTATTTTTTTATAATTTTAATATGGAGTATAGGAGTAGCTTTTTCTCAGGAAAGTTCTGTTGCTGAGAGTGCTCAAGCTTTAAAGCAGGCTTCAGAAGAAGCTCAAAAACCAGAAGCAGTGCAAAAAAAAGAAGGTGAAGAGAAAAAACAAGTTGAGTCTGTGTTAAGTATTAAAGAAACCGGTAATAATCTATATTCAATAGAATTGAGAAATGTGGAATTAAAGGATTTTTTTAGAGTTATTGCTCATGATTATAATCTTAATATTCTTGTCGATGAAAATATTCAGGGAAAAGTTACTGCCAGTTTAACTAACATATCTTTAAAAGAAGCTTTGGAGAGGATTGCTGAAATGAATAACTTAGTTTTAAAAAAGGAAGGTAATGTAATTATTGTAAAACCTAATTTGGTTACCAGAATCTTTATTCTTAAACATGTAGAAGCAGAATCTCTTCTTGAAGAAGGTGCGCAATCTGAGGCAGGTGCTCCTCAAGAGCCTGAAGAAGGAGCTGTTTCTCAAGAAAAATCTTACAAAGCTACTATTTATGACCTTCTATCTCCTCAAGGAAAGGTTCTTTTGGGTAAGTATCCAAATTCTATAATGGTTATAGATTATCCAGAGAATATAGAGAAAATAGCTACTTACATAAAAATGATAGATAAAGGAATGGAAAGTAAAATTTTTAAATTAAAGTATATAAGGGTTGATGAAATAATAGGGGAAGAAAAAGGAAGTGAGTCAGAATCAACTTCTACAGGTGGTACAGAAGAGGAGGCTACTACAGAAAGTGGAGGGTAAAAAAGGATGATTATGATGAGGTTTTTAATTTCTATTTTATTTCTGTTATTTTTACATATCTATGCCTGGGGTGGAATAGCCTCGAATATAAATTCTTTGCTTTCTTCTGAAGGAAAGATATTGTATGGCAGTGAACCTAACTCCATTCTTGTTATTGACTATCCAGAGAATCTTAAAAGGATAGAAGAATATTTGAGAATGATTGATGTTCCTCCTAAGCAAGTTTTAATTGAAGCAAGAGTTGTAGAGGTAAGGCTTCAAGGGGAAAGTTCTCTGGGAGTAAATTGGCAAGCATTTGCAGAAAAAGGTGGTTTTGAAATAGGACAATTTCGCATTGGTTCAACTAAAGGAGGACCTTTAGAGCAGAACATTCCTTACAAATCTACTTATTATCCTCCAGGTTCGACTGCAGAAGAGGAACCCTTTACCATTACTGTTTTTGATGAGAATATCAATGTAGTTTTGAAAGCTTTAGCTAATTCTTACGATACTAATATTCTTTCCGCTCCTCGAATCACCACAGTAAATAATCGTCCAGCAGAAATTAAGATTATTCAAAAACTTCCTTGGGCAGAGCCAGAAGTAGAGATGTCAGATCAGGGTATTGCTATTACTTGGAATATTAATTTTGAGGAAGTGGGGATAATTCTTAAGGTTACACCTACTATTACTGATGATGGGAAGATTGTTATGGAGCTTGAGCCTGAAGTGAGCGAGAAAGTAGGTGATTACGAGCTTACTGTAGTGCAGGGAGCTACTCAAGTTCCTTATACAGTGCCGATTATAGATAAAAGAAGTGCAGATACAAAGGTAGTGATTGGCAACGGTCAAACTCTTATTATCGGAGGTCTTATTAAAGAGAAAAATACTAAAGGTGTAACCAAGGTTCCTATTCTGGGAGATGTTCCTTTATTAGGTTGGTTTTTTAAAAGTAAGAAAGATACTAAAGATAAAACCGAACTTCTTATATTTGTTTCACCCACTATAGTTACCCCTCAGGTTATGGCATATATGAAGAAGAAGGAAGAGTTAGGAATAGGGAAATGGTATTTTGATGAGAGAAAGAAAGAGAAAAAGAGAATAGAGGAGACATCCTGGATGGAGAAAAAAGACTTGGTATTTAAGATAGAATCCTTGGAGAAAAAAATTAAGGATATTTCTTCGCAGAGAGAGAAATTGGAGAAGATTTTGGAGTTTGAAAGATAAAAGATGTTAGAGGAGAAAAAATTAGGAGAATTTCTTGTAGAAGAAGGATATATTACTCCTCACCAGTTAGAGGAAGCTTTAAAAGAACAGAAAGTTACAGGGGAAAAATTGGGAGAGGTTCTTGTAAGAAATGGCTGGATATCTCAAGAAGAGCTTAACCATATGATAGCAACTAAACTTGGCATTAGTGAATTTAGTTTGGCTAACTATATTATACCTCAGGAGATAATTAAATTAGTTCCTCAGGACGTGGCTTTGAGATATAAAGTTATTCCTGTTTTTAAAGTAGGAAATACTTTGACAGTTGCAATGGCAGATCCTACTAATGTTTTTATTATTGATGAGCTTACACGTATTACAGGATGCAGTATTGAACCAGTGCTTGCTGATGAGATGGAAATACGTAAGGCTCAAGACCAATATTATGGAGGAAGAACTATATATGAAGTTATTTCTTCTATTGATAAAGAAAAGTTGAAAGAATCGGCAAAGTTAGAAGAAGAAGCACCTATTGTTAAGTTGGTCAATATTCTTATTGCTGATGCAGTAAAGAGAAACGCTTCTGATATTCATATAGAGCCGGAAGAAAAATTGGTAGAGGTGCGTTTTCGAATAGATGGTATCCTAAATCGTTACGCCTCTTTACCCAAGTATCTTCAATCGGCAGTTATATCAAGAGTGAAGATAATGGCAGGATTGGATATTGCAGAAAGACGTCTTCCTCAGGATGGACGAATTATTATGAAGATAGGTAATAGAGAGATAGATTTTAGAGTTTCAACCTGTCCTACTATTCATGGGGAAAATGTAGTGTTAAGAATTTTAGATAGAAGTAGTATGGTTTTGGGATTAGAAAATTTAGGATTTCCTCCTCGGGAATTGAATATTTTTAAGGATCTTATCAGTCAGCCTTATGGAATAATTTTAGTAACCGGTCCTACAGGAAGTGGTAAAACCACAACTCTTTATTCAGCATTACAGAGAATAAATAGAGAAGATATAAATATAATGACAGTTGAAGACCCTGTAGAGTATCAATTTCCTCACATACGTCAGGTGCAAATTAATCCAAAAGCAGGATTGACATTTGCTTCTGCCTTGCGTTCTTTTTTAAGGCAGGACCCTGATGTTATAATGGTGGGAGAAATAAGAGATTTAGAAACCGCTGAGATTGCAGTGCAAGCTGCTTTAACCGGACACCTTGTTTTATCAACACTTCACACAAACGATGCTCCTACTGCTTTTACCAGATTGATAGATATGGGAGTTGAGCCGTTTCTGGTTTCTTCTTCTCTTTTAGGAGTATTAGCCCAGAGATTGATAAGAAAGGTTTGTGCGAAATGCAAGGAAGAATACACTCCATCTTTAGAGCTTCTTAAATCGTTGAGGATAGAAAATAGGGTTTCTTCTTCTCTAAAATTTGTGCGAGGAAAAGGCTGTAAAATTTGTAATAATTCTGGATATAAAGGTAGAACAGGGATATATGAGTTGCTTAAATCTACTCCTGAAATTCAGGAGTTAGTATTAAAGAAAGCATCGGCTGATGAGATAAGAGAAGTAGCACGTTCTCAGGGAATGAGAACACTTCGAGAAGCAGCGATAGATAAACTACTTCAGGGAATTACCACTCCTGAAGAAGTAATGCGTGTTACTCAGACAATATGAAAATAAATTGAGATTTAAATTGAGATTGATTTAAACCTGCCCCTTTACTTTTATTTCTTGAAACATCATTAAGACTTATGTTATAAATAAAAAAGGGAAGTGTTTAAAAAAGAGAATTATGAACAAAAAATCTTTCACTCTTGTTGAACTTATCGTTGTTATCGCCATTATCGCAATCTTAGCTGCCATTATTACTCCCAATGCTTTTCGAGCGATTGAGAAAACGAAAATTTCAAGAGCAATGCAAGATGCTAAAACCTTGAGAGCCGCTACAGAAAGCTATTATGCTGATATTGGTTTCTGGCCTCCTGACGTTTGTCGTGGTGATGATCCTGGTTTTATGAAACCTTTGCCTTATAATCCTGATGATGGAGGAGATCCTCATTGTCTTAATGCAACCGGCTTGCCCCCTAATTGGCAAACCGTTGTACAAAGCAATTGGGATGGTCCTTATTTGGAAAAATGGCCAAATTTTACGCCTTGGGCAGGTAAATACGACTGGAATTACTGGCCAAATGGTGCTACAAGATATGGTGTTTCTATTCCTCCTGGATGTTATGTAGGGATACAGAGGGATTATAGTGATAATCATCCTATTCCATCTTCTAGTGAACAAATTATGGTAGATAAAGGTTTTGATGCTGATGGACATGTAAATGGTGAGGTTCAACTATTAATGGTGCGATTTTAACGATATTTCGAAAAAGATGAGAAATAAAAACTTTACTTTAATTGAACTTATCGTTGTTATCGCCATTATCGCAATCTTAGCTGCCATTATTACTCCCAATGCTTTTCGAGCGATTGAGAAATCAAAGGTTGCTAAAGCAGCTGCAGATATTAAAACTTTATCTAAAGCATTATATGCTCTTTATGCTGATACAGGGAAATGGCCAAAAGCTGTAAATCTGTTTCCCTTAGATTCTCATTTAGCTCAAAATGCTTGTGTGGCAGGTTGGACACCACATGGTTGGAGTGCTTTTGATTGTGGTCCTTGGGAAGGATGGAACGGACCTTATATAGAAAGAGGTAGAGGAACATGTGTAACTCCCTGGGGAGGTGCTTACCTTATTCAAAATGGTGCACTTACCTGTATAGTAGGCTCTCCTATTAATTTAACTGGAGGATCTGAGGGAGAATTATGGATAGATATAGATGATTATTGCTATCCTTCTGGACCCAATGCAGAATGTGCAGTGCCTCATCATTCTGCAGAGATGATAGACAGAAGTCAAGATGATGGTAACCTAGGTACAGGAAATGTTCAAGGAGGCGGTTCTTCAAGCTGGGGAGATGACTGGGATGTCCATTGGATTTTATATGTAGATATGCCTCCTACTCCATGCTGGTAGAGTAGTTGAGAAAATAAAGTCATCAGAAAATCTGAATTCAACCCACGAGATTAAACTGGATATATCAAAAAATATCTTTATGTATTTTGATAAAAAATGGATGAAAATGAAAATTGATTAGGTACTAATAATGTTTCAAAGATAAAAAGTGCTTAAATTAAGTAAAGGTAAGAAGAAAAATATTTGACATACCTTTTAGGATATGTTCTACTTTTAGCAGAAAGGAGGAGATAAGATATGACTACAGTAGTTGTAACCGCAAAAGGACAGATTGTAATACCTTCAAAGATTCGCCGCAGGCTCAATATAAAAAAGGGCACAAAACTATATGTTGAACAGAGAGGCGATGAGTTGATAATTAGACCTGTTACGTCCACCTATTTTGAAAAAATAGCTGGAATTTTACAGACCAAAGGAAGATTGTCAAAAGTGCTCCTTGAAGAACGAGCCAAAGATAGAGAAAGAGAGGCATAATTTATGAAAAGAATACTTGACGCACATGCTCTTTTAGTATTTTTAGAAAAAGAAACTGGTTATAAGAAGGTAGAATCTCTTTTTGTTTCCGCAGTAGAGAAGGATAACTATTTGCTAATGACTTCAGTAAATTTTGGAGAGGTATATTATGTTGTTTTACGTGAATGTGGCCAAAAGAAAGTTAAGGAGATTGAAAAGATAATCAGAGCTTTACCTATAGAGATAATCGATGTAGATACACAACTTGCCCAAGAGGCTGCTTATTTTAAAGCCACAAAAAAAATTTCTTATGTTGACTGTTTCACAGCTGCTTTAGCAAAACTTCGCAGAGGAGAAGTTGTGACTGGTGATAAGGAATTTAAAGTATTGGAGGATGAGATAAGGGTTTTGTGGATCTAATGAGGCAAAAAGTGAATAATGTAAAAAAGATAAAGAAAATAAAGGAATTTTTAGATTCTCAAAAAAAGATAATCTTTGCTTATCTATACGGTTCTTTTATAAATTCTAAAAATTTTAGAGATATAGATATTGCTGTTTATTTAAAGGATAAGGTTTCCTTTAAATTTATTGTGGATTTAAAGATAAAGTTATCCAAGGCTTTGAATTTACCCTGTGATATTTTTGATATAAGAATTCTTAATGGTATTTTAAAGAATCCAGATGCTTTTTCACTCCTATTTTTAG
>Ga0190363_1002059_pt1 | contig 11664 bp, 15 predicted proteins | sample 48721867_MG_FD_161272 | JGI IMG/M metagenome (GOLD analysis project Ga0190363, IMG submission 161272) | Hydrothermal vent microbial mat bacterial communities from Southern Trench, Guaymas Basin, Mexico - 4872-18-6-7_MG | ecosystem: Environmental > Aquatic > Marine > Hydrothermal vents >...
TGCACAATTGGTTTATATTTATAGGCACATGAGGAAACGGGTTGATATTTTGCATGGTCTTTTCCTTTACCGAGGCAAGCATAAGCCTCCAGCACAATGCGCTGACCGCGTGCCAAACGAACAATGGGAATCTTGTCACTAACAGGAACCACCAAAGGGTCCTGAGACTTCAACTCTCCAGAGTAAACAGTCACACCGTCTTCCTCAGCCTCCCTCTCAAGTGTGAAGGTGAGTTGACACTGTGAACACCCAGCCCCTTCACAGCTACATTCTTCAGGCAAAACGTAATGCTCCAGATCGGTTTTAAGGGGTATGAGGCCCAGACGGTGGGCAAGAATTTCGTCGAACAGGGGAGACGTGTTCTCTATAATAATAACTTCTTCGATGGCCATAGTTGGCACTTCGGCTAGGATGATGCGACGTAAAGCGTTAGCGAACGCTACATCCACATCTTCAAGCATAAATTTTAGGATGTTTTGGTCTCGGGAAAGTATTCGGATGTTCATAATCACACCAACAAGCTTGGATTAACTTTACTAATCTAACGGGACAAGTTCTCAGGGACAACGCTAAATAATGCTGTCAAAACTACATTTGACTTTATTCCTTCCAAACAGGGGAGACGATAAGGCGTGTTTTGATTTAAACCCTGCGACCGCGTCTTCCACCTGGTCTACGCGTACCATCGTGTGGGTACGGGGTTACTTCTTCGATTCGCCCGATTCTCAGCCCGGCTCTTGCCAGTGCACGTATGGCCGCTTGGGCTCCTGGACCCGGCGTTTTGGGTCCGTGTCCGCCAGGGGCCCTGACGTATATGTGTATTGCTGTGATACCTTTATCCATGGCTACCTGCGCAGCCCTGTAGGCTGCCTGCATAGCCGCGTAGGGAGAGGATTCATCTCTGTCAGCCTTTACTATCATACCCCCTGAAAATCGCGCGATTGTCTCCGCACCTGAAATGTCAGTTATGTGAACTATGGTATCGTTATAAGAAGAGTATATGCGGGCAATACCCCAGTGGGTTTTCTTCGACTTTTCACTCATTTTCGGTTCCTCTCTTAGGTTGTTTATTGTTGTTCTTCGACATTCGTGGTGACACGTTCAGGATGATTCGGGTCGCTTAGGGGAGAAGATGGAGCGAAGGATATTAAATCCTCCTCTTCTCTTTTGACCAAGTACCCAGGTGAGGTAACACGTCTCCCATCCACAGCGATGTGCCCGTGTGTTATTAGTTGCCTTGCGTGGTAAATAGATTTCGATAATCCTTTCTTATGAACTATAGTCTGTAACCGTCTGTTCAGTATATCATCAACTCGGAGCAGGAGCACATCATCCAGCGAAGCGTCAGGAGGTAAGATTCCTAGGCGATTGAGCCTGCCGACTAGTAATTTTCTTGATTTTTCCTGTTCCTCATCCGGAAGAGCGAGAAAGCGCCTAGCCTGGTCTCTGATACCTCTGAGCATGGTGCTCGCACGCCAGACTTCTCGCTTGTTTCTTAATCCATACTTACCTACGAGGATTAACTCATTGTGTATTCTATCCTTCTGCCAGGGATGCCTCGGAGTCCTGTATTTCTTTCTCTGTTTTTTAGGATCACCCATTTGTAAAACCTCGAAACCTTACCTTTTCTTCCTCCTTACGCCTACCGTCTGGCCCTTACGACCCGTGGTCTTGGTGCGTTGCCCTCTCACCTTTAGCCCCAGGGCATGTCTTATACCTCTATAACTCTTTGTTCTTCTCAAGGTATCAATATCACTCTTGATGGTTAGAGTTAGATCGGAGCCGATTAAATGTCTATCTCTCCCGGTGCTGATGTCCTTTTGCCTGTTTAACATCCAGCCGGGAATACCGAATTTTGCAGGGTCGGCTAGTATCTCCTCCACTTTCTTAACATCCTGGTCAGAAACGTAACCCAGCCTAATGTTTGGGTCTAGGCCAGCTACCCGGAGGATAGCGTCCGCTAGCCTAATGCCCACGCCCTTGATATCGGTTAGGGCGTAGAGGAACTTTTTTGAACCGTCCAAGTCTGTGCCTGCAACCCGAACAATGTAACGATACTCTTCCGACGACAAATGTGTTCACTCCTCATTAGGAAGCAAAAACACCAAAACATCCAAATAAACTTTACGTACAAACAGGAAAGAGATGAAGCAAACGTATGTTTTGTGGGCCTTGTTCTCCGCCTTTTTGGCGGATTACAGAGAGAAGAGTTTATGAGGCTTCTTTTCTAGAAGAAGACACGTAAAAAGGAGTTCATAAAGGTTTCCCAAAAAAACGAAAGGGTACCATTGCAGCGTGTCAACATAGAGTAATCTCCCCAACCAGATAATCCTCCTCAACCACAGAGCAGTACAAGTCAAAGCCCAAAAAATTAAAGTTTACAAAGAAAATCACTCCTACCGACGTATGATGTAATCTAACTGAAAACAAATAAATATGCCAAAATCTCTAAACTAGAGAATAGCCAACACTGTTAATCATCTGTTACTGATATTGTTTGAATTGTAACGAAAGCCGGGATAGCCAAGCGGATCACACAGAAGGTGTCCGTAAACGGCGCAGACGGTCTACGAAGGTAGACGGCGTAAGCCTGGAGAACCTTCTGGGAAGCCTGTGATCCGAAAGGATCGCGCGGGTTCGAAAGGAGGCAGTAATCTGCCTCTCGAGATTCCTGCTCCCGGCGCCACCTCTCACTTCTCTTCGACGCTTCAAAGGTCAGTGTCACGGCACCTTCTGTGCTTTGGAGACAACTGTTTTTGATTGCTGGAGAAAAGAAGCGTGATGGTTCGGATAAGTGTGTTTTAAGCTAAGCTTATTCTTCCCCTTCTTTATTGTGTTTTTTCCACAATGGAGGATAAGTTCCCGGCTCCATTAAAACTCTGTTTAATTCGACTGCGATGCCGTGGTTTGATGAGTACATTTCTTCGCTGCTCATTTTTGCTTTTCCTAGAGCTACGGCCTCCCCCTTTAGTGTGAAAATGGAAACGAGACTGCCGGTTTCGATTCCGCTCTCCAGTTTCACTATTCCGGGAACCGTTAGGCTGGCGCCATGGCAGAGGGAATCTACGGCCGAGTCTCGGATGAATATTTTAGGTATGTGCTCCAGCGCGTTCTCCATGGGTTGTATTACATTTCTTAGAAATGATTCGTCTCCGTCTTCCTTCCAAAAATGGTAAGCGTCAACAACATCATACAGGTTTGCTAGGGTGTCCTCCTTGAATGGCCCTGTTCGTGTGCGTCTAAGCTCTTTCATGTGCGCCCCGCAGCCCAGAACCTCACCGATATCGTGGCAGAGTTTTCGTATATAAGTGCCAGCTTCGCAGCCAACCCGAAGCAACCCATTTCTACCCTCAATCTCCTGGAGCTCGATGTAGTATATTTCCCTAACTCTTAGCCTTCTTTTAACGGAGGAGCGCAGCGGTGGGCGCTGGTATATCCGTCCGACAAACTCATTCACAGCCTTTCTAAACTTCTCCTCAGGCACATCACCGTGTAGTCGAATAACGCAGACATACTCTTTCCCCGCCGGGAGAAGAGTCTGAATCACCTTGGTTGCAGACTCAAGGGCTACGGGAAGTACCCCAGTCACCTTGGGATTGCACCGCTCCCCACAATCCCTGAGGGGAACTCTAGTGTCCCTGCATGCCCAGCCTTTTTGAGGTTCAGAATTTTTTTAACATAGGTGACAACCTCGTGGCTCGTGGGTCCCGGGGGCTTATCAACATTGATAATGCCCTTCCGTATGTATTCTTCCATCGGGCGTTTGTGGGGAGGAGTCCCATACGCAGGGTCGGAAACCGCCTTAGCCTTCTCAATCATTTCCCTCTTCTTGTCACTTGGTAGAAAACGACCAACCATTAAACCACCATCAGCAAAAATTTTTCGGTCTTTCCTCTGGGATTTAAATAAAAAAGTAGGGATTAGAAGGTTTTGATTGTTTAAACATATCAAACGTTTATTTTTACTCTTTCCTTCATTAAATCTAACAAGCCGGCTTTTTCGAGCGCTTCGGAAACTTCGCTGTCATCGGCTCCACGTTTAATCTCGATCTTGTCAGGGGTAGCCTCTATGTGTTTAATATTTGATCTGCGTCTTCTAACCTTGTTGACCGAGGGAGGCCCAGTGACGAGAACGTAGTTCTTATCTATTATATCCACTACTACGCATCTTAGGCCGGCTTCCCTTCCCGCTATTTTCACACATATTCTTCCAGGTTCAATTGCTGACATTTCTAAACCTCCAGTCGCTCTAGAGTCTGCTTCCTAGGTCGCCCTAGCAAGTTCACTCTCTTAGGAGGACGAGGCAAGATACTCTTCCACAATTGTCTTTAAAATCTTTACTATTGATTCCAGTGACCATAATTCGGTGTTGATTATCACATCAAAAACAGAATAGTCGTCAACATCGATGTTGTAAATACTCTTGAATCTCTCCTTCTCACTCTTCTCTCTCGCGAGGGTTTCTTCGAGGGCTTCCTTATACGTCTTGTTTTCTCTCTCAGCCAGTCTTCTGACCCGCACCTCTAGGGGGGCTGTCAGCAGTATCTTTATGTCAGCGAGTTCTCCAGCTTTCCATGCGCTTAGCCGGGCGTCTATAACCACGTTTCCTTCTTTTGCGGCGCGAACAGTTTCCTCATCAATCATACGGTCTATCTCGGGGTTTTTCTCAACGTAACGGCTAAATTCCTCTAGGGTCATACCCTTCTCCTTTGCTAAGCGCCGAAAAAGCTCCCCGGATGAAAGATACTTCAGATTGAAAATTTGTGCGAGTATCTTAGCACAGCTGGATTTCCCAACACCGTGCAGACCGCTAATTGTTACAACAAGACCCACTACTCACTGCCCCGAACACTACTCTTGTAAGACAGTCTCAAACATCTAGAACACAGGTATCCACCGTAAGGTCTCTCTGGGCGGCGCTTAGTCTTCGACTTTACCTTCGAAGTGCGCTCACTCCAACAACCAGAAAGAAGCGCACCGCAAGAAGCGCAAACCGGCTTGCTTGGCTTTCTTCTACTGTAGTGTGTAACTAGTCTTCCTCCGGGTGTTCTAACCTTCTTTCTACGCATAGACCTAGATCTGTGTCTTGGACTTGGCAATTTATCACCATCCCTAAACCTCAAAGTTCACTCCAAACAGGCGCTGAAAGATGCCAGCGAAAGCAAAGTTGCTAATCACATACCACCAGATAAAGTACACTCCGAAACCAGGAATCAAAGACCAAGCATCTGCAGCTTGGGGAATGTTCAGCCCCATGTAGAAACGAACGAGCGAGTAAATCTCACTACTCATTCTAAAGATGTAAATTCCTGGCCAGTAACCCAAACCGCCGAGCTGCCAAATTAGGAAGTTAATGTCAAGGTACTGTGGTCCGACCAGCCCTCCCAGCATACCTTCGGGTATCCCGGGAATGCGTGACAAATCAATGGGAAGCACCGCGACGACGGATGGAATCATTGGACCAAAACCTGGAGCACCGTAAAGATTGTTAAGATAATAGAACAGAGCCATGAAAGGTATGAGGTAGATGAGGGTTGGTTTGAAACGCTCAGACGCTTGCTCCCTCTGGATTCTTTCAATAAACTTTCTTTTCCTCTCCAATTTCAGCATCAGTTTCTGGTTATTCTCCTCTTTCGCCTTGGCCATAGCCTCTCGCCACTTTCTGATTTCCCGGCTATATCTGCGGATTTTTGCAACCGGTAGAACAATCCTGTTAACCGCACTAGCAGTAATGCTGAGCAGTAGAGAAGCGCCAAGAACAATCCACATCGATTCTGGGGGTGAATAGATACTCATTGAACCACCAACCAATAGACTATAAACTCTATCTCTTCATAGCCTTAAATAATTTAACTGTCTCAGCAGCAGCTTCCTTCGCCTTTCCATCATGATTCATAATTATCTTCACCGTAGAGCCCGTAACCTCGGCGCAGGCCATAGCAGCCGCCCTACACAACTCCTGGTGCAACCTTATATCCTCAACGGATTCTACATCCCGATCTCTGGCTACATCCTTGCTACGTCTACCCGCAATCTCTTCTGGAAAAGCCTCCACTAACACAATTATGTTGGGGCGGAGAGCCTCAACAACCCACTGAGGAAGACCAGGCAGAAAGCCCTCAGGTGTCCTAATCAGCATATGGGTGTCCACAATTACAATCTTGTCCTGAGCCTCACTCGCAATCTTTTCAGCCGCTGAACGTTGAATCTCACGCTGTATCCCCGTAGGTAAACTCCTCATCTGATCCCTATTCTCTACCAAGCCTCTAGACTTGGCCTCCTCAAACATCACCGTTCCATAGTTCATCAACACAACCTCACCAAAACCCGAAGCCTTAGCAGCTTCGAGAGCAGCATCAAGAACCGTTGTTTTGCCAACACCAGGAATGCCCGTAACAACAAATACGCTACCCTGTCTCTCAGGCAACACAACTACCTCCCGTTATCCGATACCAAGCAGTCCTCTCAAGGCAGGGTTAATAGTGGCAAGCTGCTCCTGCGCAATGATCTGATAGTACTGATAGATGATACCCACCGTTAGCAACACGCCTACCCCAGTACCTAACGCCCCTGCAAAATCAGCTAAGGCAGCCAAAACACCGACTCCCAGACCACCAAGAATCGTAACCACAGGAATATACCTATCTAGCACCTTTTCAACAATCTTAGGCGATCTCCTGAATCCAGGCACCATCATCCCTGCCTGTATAAGCTGATTCGCAATATCCCTAGAGCTTAACCCCGAAACGTCAATCCAGATGTACGCAAAAACTCCACACAAACCGGAGAAAAGTATAAGGTAAATCATTGCCTTCACAGGGTCTGCAAACACAGAACCCAAACCATTTGGAGTTGTAAGGTAATACACCAAACCACCCTGTGGAAGCAGTTGGCCTTGCGACCCCCACGAAGGGATAAACTGTCCTAAAAAGTTAACAAGGGGATTAAAGTTCCAACCAACATTATACTGTGCTATCCAACTATACTGCGGCAACCAACTAGCGCTACCCGGCAGCAAAGCCAAGATGTTATAGATTGGAACAAACCCGAAATTCGTCCACAAAACCTGGGCGAAGAGTAAAGCATTAGCGTAGAGAGCCCAAACAAGAATGACGGGAATATTAGAAGTGTAGAAGAACTTGATGGGATAGCGGCCCCGAAAACCACGGTAACGAGCGTACTGAAGCGGAATCTCAACCCGTACAGACTCAATGTAAACAACAACAAGAAACGTAATGAAAGTCGCAATCAGACCAGTCAAATCGGGCTGACCATAACCCCTATTAAAAAGATGCCAAATATCCGCATTCGGATACAAGAGGTCAAACACAAATGCTGCTCGTGCCCACTCCGAAGCCGTAGGAAGAGCGTTTATGAAATACGTGAAATCCGCAGGGTTTGAAGGGGGATAAAGATTCCTAAAGTAGCCAATAACCTTTTGAAACACACTGTAGGTATAGCTGAAAGGAAATGTCAGCGTCTGAACAGCAGCAATGACTATACCACCAGCCAGAAAATCATAGGGACTCGTAGTGGGACTGAAACAGCCCCAAAAAATCTGCCCAGCAACATTAGCCGCAATGAACAGGCTCACACCACTACCCAAACCCCAACCCTTCTGTATAGCCTCGTCCATAAGGATCAGCAGAGTTCCCGCAGCCATTAGTTGGATAAAAACAAGCAGCATTTTGTCCCCCGGCAGCGGACCATACGCGCCCGAAAACAAGTAGATTGTCACTTGAGCCAAAGTCACCAGAAAAGCCAACACTTTCTGCGTCCCGGTGAACAAGGCACGGTCCTCAGGGTTACTGTAATCCATCTCAATCAGGCGGGAGCCAACAAGCAACTGCATTATCAGCCCAGCCGTCACAATCGGGCCAATCCCCAGCTCCATCAGAGTGCCACGAGACGACGCAAGTATGACGCGCATCCAGTACAGGTAGTCGTAGCCTTGTTGGGCTTGTATTCCGAAGAGGGGAGTGTTGGCCATTACTAGGAAAATTATGAGTATTACTCCGGTCCATAGAAGTTTTTCCCTGAAGGATACCTGCCTGTCGGGGGTTCTTACCTCGGGGAATATTTTTATTAGTGGTCTAAAAGCGCTTAGGAAGAGTCCTGGCATTTTCCACTTCACTTCGCTTCAGAGTTTTTGTGGTTCCCGTGTTTCCTGTTTGCTTGACTTGGAATGTTTATTCGACTTTATATTTTTTTGGCTGAGCGACTTGATTTTTAGGATTTTATGCCGTATTTAAAGGTTTTCAGAGGTTTTACGGGTTGTATTTCCCGTTTTTTGAATTGTTTGGTTTTTGGATTGGTGATGTTGGGTTTCTCAAGTTTACTGATAGAAGTAAAGTAGTTTTTGGATTGTGTGGGAGGTTACTTACTGAGGACAACTACTTTTCCGCCTGCTTTTTCTATTTTTTCTTTTGCTTTTTCGCTGAAGATTTCGGCCTTTATTAGGAGTGGCTTTGTTACTTTGCCGGATCCGAGGACCTTGGTGTACCCTAAGTCGTGGAGGTTTATTACGAGCATATTGTCTTGTTTCTCTGGGGAAAAGTTCTCGGCGTTTTCGTCTATTTCACCCACATTAATTGTTATGTGTTTTTGTACAAGGCTTTTATGTCTGGTGAAGCCGTGTTTTCCGAAGTATTTTGGCTCGTATTTGAGTGTTCGGACCCAGAGGTGTTTGTGTCTTCCGGTTTGTCCTCTTCCGCCTTTTTGGCCCTTGCTTCTGTGCTGTCCTACCTGTCCGTAGCCGTGGGTTCGTGATCCACGCATCTTCCGCACTTTCTTCCTTCTTCGTATCATTGTCATCACACTAGGACATAACTATTGAGGGTTAGTGGTTTGTAGTTGGATTAAAACAAGTAGACTTTATATTTTTTGCTGCCAAACAGGCTAGTTTCGATATAAAGGGATGAAAAATTTTCGAGTTTTCAATGGTTTTAAAAGGAGTGTTACGTTTTCTAGAGAAGGAAATTCGGTAGCATGTTTTTAGGCTTTTTGAGCGCGTATCTCTAGCACCCGGTTTTTGTAGTTGGATTCTACCGTTTCGGGGTTTATTTTGCAGGGCATTTTGATTTCCTTGTTGAAGGTTTTCATGTTTGCGTTGACCCAGATGTAGATTGTGTTTTTTGTGGCGTTCACTTTTATGTCGTCTTTTTTGACTCCAGGGATCTCAGCGACTACGATGATTTCTCTTCCTTCGTCGAAGATGTCAACCAGGGGTTCCTCTTTTTGTTCTTCCAAGGTTACCGTCGGTTGAAACGGAGAGTCCCACTTTCTGAGCTGTTTGATTTTGGGTTTACCGTCAGGGCCTATTGTGATGGAGAAGCCGTAGAACAGGGGGGAAGGATCTCGTAGAAGTTTTTCCGGGTCTCGGAATAGCTTTTCGGATTCTTTAAAGAGCTGGCGCATCATTTCTTCTATGATTTCTTGGAACTGTTCGAAGTTCTCGAAGATATCCCAGAAGGGGAACCGGCGTTTTCTTTTCTTATCACGATCGGTCAAACATGGAGCCTCCTACTAATTGTGATTATCACGGTTATATAATAATCTATCGAAAGGGATGTTAAGATACTAAGAGAACAGTGTCTATTCAATAGTGCAAATATTAATAATGTACAAAGTGTTTTTTTTGAATAATTTATTTTGAGAAAGAGTGTTTCTAAATCATCTTCTTCAGGAGTTCGTTGATTTTTTCTCCGCGATACCCAAGCTCCCCATTTGAGCGAAATGCTCTTTTTATGGTTCTGTGAAATCCGCCCTTTGGGGGGTGGAGTCTGAAAACGGGTTTTAGGCCGGGTAGGTCGCTCAACTTGGCCTTGTTTTCGTAGACAGCCTTCGCGAATTCCTCTACAGTGTTGTATTTTAATTTTTCTTTGACATACTCATCGTTGAGTCTCTTGTTGCCTATGAGCCGCCCTCTCTTGGCGAGGAGTAAACTCAGGGTTTCGGCGTTTATTTCACCCCAGGTGACGTAGTCCTTTGCCTTCTGTAGCATTCCAAGGTAGCTTGGCGAGTTTTTTATTATGGTAGCGTGATTGACGTGGTGTAGTCTGAGCATTTTTAGGGTGTCATTTATTTCCCTTCTAACCTTAACTGCTCCGCGAAGTCTTATTACCGCTAAGAGTTTGTTTGACTCCATTGAGCTTAGCTCCTTACCCAGTCTTTTGGATGCATAATCTCGTAGGTTTTTTTGAGCGCGTTGAAGGTGGCATAGGCGAAATTCACCGTGGTTTTGGTGTGTCCACGTGACCATGACCAGATATCTGAGATTCCCGCCAATCTCAGGATTACTCGTGCAACATCCGATGCAACGAGGCCGACTCCTCGAGGAGCGGGAATGAGTTTGAGTTCCACGCTGCCGGACTTGCCCCAAACTTTGAAGGGTAGTGAGTGAGGGTCACCGCACCCGCATTCCCAGCTTCCACAGCCTCTACGTACAGGTATTATGTTCATCTTGGCGCCTACTATGGCTTTTCTAATCGCTGGACCGATTTCTGTGGCCTTCGCCTCGCCTATTCCAATGTATCCGTTACCGTTACCTACAGCTACAGTTGCTTTGAATCTACTTTTCTCTCCCGCGTCTGTTTGTTTCTGGACGAGGTTAATGTCTATTACTTCCTCCTCTAGACCTGGAAGGAGAATGTCTACAATCTGAGGCTCCATGATACGCAGGCTTTGCTGGAAGATCTCCTCTATACTTGTGATTAAGCCCTCTTTGACCATGAGGCCGACTCTTGTTCTTGGCTGCCATTCTTCCTCGTATTCCGTTTGGGCCATTATTTTTTGCCTCCAAAACTTTCGAGTATTGCTTTTTTCACAGTATCAAAATGCTTGGGAATGTTTTCCGGTTTCACTCCGCGTTTTAACTGTTCCGAGAATTGTCTGTTGTAGAGTTCAGGGTTTTCAGACAGCAGCGCCCTAGCGTACTCTGCTATATGTTCCCCGCGAATGCGGGAATCACTGGGAAGTATACCATCTCCGTGCGGGACTTCGAGTTGCCCGTCTAGCGCTCCCTTGAGAACCGCGTATAAACTATTTTGCTTAACGGATGCTTGTAATCCGATGTCGAGAATTGTTTTTTTAATCTTTTTCTTTCGCGCCTTTAAACCGATGAGAAGACCTGTGAGGTAGGCCGCGGGAGTGTTTCCACAGTGCCCCTTCCATCCATACTTTTTCCGGAGTTCACACGAGTGAGCGGAAACCAGGACCCTGTCACCTTCAGGGAGGGATTCAACTATTTGAGCTGAGATGTGGTTTATGCTCCTTCTCACAACTAGTCTGGGTATTCGGGATATTAGTAGTTTTCTTCGGAGATAGTAATTTGTTTTTTGTTCGCGTCTTCTCCTTACTGGAACCCTGTATCGCGGATTTTTAGGCATCATCAAGACCTCTCATAAGAAATTCACGTTACACGGTTAAATTAGTGTGGTTGGATAGGGGATAACAACAACATTAACAGTTTAAAAGATTTGTTCCAAAATTTTGTTTTTACTCCGTTTGATTTTTCCTCAGGGTCTAGGACGGTTATTACCCTGCAGGGTTTAGCGCCTCGTTAGTTTGTGCTCTTTTATGTATGCTTTCACATGAGCAGTATTTCGGAAGGCTCCACCCTTTGCCATTAGGTAAAGTTTTCTGTACACGGTAGGTGTGATGACTC
>Ga0190363_1002060_pt1 | contig 11661 bp, 10 predicted proteins | sample 48721867_MG_FD_161272 | JGI IMG/M metagenome (GOLD analysis project Ga0190363, IMG submission 161272) | Hydrothermal vent microbial mat bacterial communities from Southern Trench, Guaymas Basin, Mexico - 4872-18-6-7_MG | ecosystem: Environmental > Aquatic > Marine > Hydrothermal vents >...
CTCGGGCTTTTTCACTAAACTCCCACGTCAACCATTTCTATGATGATTTGGTTTGCTTCTTGAAGGCTTGAAACGATACGGCTTTTCCAGACTACTCTGCCTGCACGTATACCGATGACTTGGTAGCCTCCTTCACCCACCTTCTCAATCTTATAGGTTATCGACTGCTCTATAATACGATTCAGGAAAGCCCTAGCCTCATCAGACAATTCTCTGACCATTTTCCTCCACCTAAAAAGATAGGAAAGATTTGCCGGTTAACCGTGCCTTTACGAGCCCCATTCTAAATTGTGCTTTTTAAGGAAAGATAATATCTTCTCAGCAGAGTTCACCGCCTCTTCAAAGTTTTTAACCTTTGATACTACTAGGCGGGTTTCAGTTGGTTCAATATGCAGTTCAATTCCATCCTTTGCTGCCTCCTCAACGAGGCCTTTAACCCTCTTAGCGAAGGACTTATCTTTATTTGGAGAGGTTGTAACGAAGCCCAGTCGCGGCCTAAGGTAAATTGTAATCTTTGGTTTTTCAACCTTCATAATGGTGTCCGTTATAACTTCTGGCATCTCCTCTTCCACAGTAATCGAATACTCAGGGTTTTTCTCAGCAAATTTTTTAGCTAGGTCAAATAAATTCATAATTCCCACCTTTAATGCGCTTCCATATATCACTCCTTAAAAAAATATTTAAAACTTTTCTAAAGCAAGCTTATTCTACTCGCATTTCTTGCTCTTTGCCATACCCTACGATTACGCGGAGTGATCCCTTAAACCACTTATCAACTTCAGGGTCACCAGTGTCGATTCTCAACTTTTTAAGGGTTTGAAGCTTTTTTGGGGTAGCGACCACAATAACGTTTTCTTTTCCAATAGCCTTCAGAACAGCTGGGCTTATCTGCTGGTTACCTCTCCCAAAGATAAAGCCCTGACCTCCTATAGGTGTCACAATAACCTTAACTTTTTCACCTCTAATTCTCGACAAAATTTGTCTTTCATTAACATCAAACCCAAGAAGTCTTCGATTTTGCACCAGATCTACTCCCAACAGCGACTTTCTGACCTTCAAAATCTCAGCTATAGTGTTAACAGTTGTTCCGGGTCCCAGTATGTAAATGGTATCAGGTTCCATTTTCTCCACAACATACCTTGCAATGGAGAGTTGGTGCTCTTTTTCTTCCTGTGTTGCTGGACTTGAAATTTTAGTGGGCTGTATTAGGTCAATTTCAAAGGGTACAAGCATGTGACCGAAGAGTTTAGCTGAAACTCTACCCATCCTGAAGGCTTCCTCATCTATATCCATGACTTCAGCCCTAGTTAGAGGTAAACCCGTTTGAATGAAGGAAGTTAAAAGCCGAATGGCACCTTCGGGATCTATGGCGAAGACTGCTGAGTGAACTTTAACTCCTGCAGGTACACCTAAAACAGGCATGTTAGTTTCAACAACACTGCAAATGTCCCGGGCAGTTCCATCACCACCCACAAAAACTATGATGTCAACCTCCATCTCCATCATTTCCTTCGCAGCTTTCCTAGTGTCTTCAGCCGTAGTTCTACCCGGCGTTATAGACCCTATAACTATTGGTGAAAATCCAGCTTCCTTCGCTTCAGCTTCCCCCATTTCATCCGGGTAGGTTACCAATTCTATAAGGTAGCTGAGAGGTTTCAGTCCTCTCAAAGTTTCAACGGCTCGAGCTGGAGCTATGGGTTCTGCCCCCAATTCCAAAGCTTTTCGAAGAATCTCCTTCCCGTCTGTTCCTTTAAGTCCAACACGGCCTCCCATACCAGCGATGGGATTTACAATGAAACCAAGCTTCTTCATATACGCTTCCCACCGAAAAGCTTAATTCTATGTTAGAAATCCTTTGGAGCCTTATTTTCACCCTAAAACTTTTAAAAAAATAAAAAGGGGGAATTTTTGGCAGTCATAGGAGAACCTCTAGTTTGCCCTTCAAGTATTCATCGTATCCTCTGACGTCAACCCAGCCGTGGCCGCTGTCAGCAACATGTATTACTTTTTCCTCTCCTGTTTCGGCGCATCGTCTAGCCTCTCTAATGGCTCCAGTCCAGCAGTGGCAGGTTTCTGGAGCCGTTAAAAAGCCTTCTGTCATTGAGAGTATCCGGCCAGCTTCAAATATTTCTGTCTGTGGGAAAGCTTGGGCTTCATGGTACCCCGAGTATATTAAGACGCAGAGTAGGGGGGCCATACCATGATATCGCAGTCCTCCGGCGTGAATCTTCGCTGGGACAAAGTCGCAGCCCAGCGAATGCATCCATATGTGTGGCGTATACCCAATAGTGTCTCCAGTGTCGTAGCCAATATACTTAGGCCTTGTAAGTCTCGGGCAGGATAAGGCCTCGCAGGCAACGATTCTCAGGTCAGGCTTTTTTCCATCCAACTTATCCTTGATGAAGGGGAAAGCCTGTCCGCAGTGGTTACTACCTCCACCCGTACATCCGAATATTATGTCAGGATATTCGTCTATTAGTTCATATTGTTTGTATGCTTCCAGCCCAACTATTGTCTGGTGCATCAAAACATGGTTTAGAACGCTTCCAAGCGAATAGTTGAGTGGATAAGGCTTCTTTAACGCGTGTTCAATAGCTTCCGATATTGCCCAGCCAAGTGAACCAGGATGGTTGGGATCTTCAGCTAAAGCCTTCTTAGCCGTTTCAGTTACCATATCCTCGTAGATTCTTTCAGGAGGCGCCGAGGGGGAAGGTACAACTCTTCCTCCCCAGGATTCCATCATAACCCTTCTGCCAGGCTTCTGGTAGTATGAGACCCTTACCATGAAGACGTCGCATTTTATGCCTACTAAGGCTGCACCGAAACATAAGCCTGAACCCCACTGTCCAGCACCGGTTTCCGTGGTTACACCTTCAAAACCATCCTTCATGTTGAAGTAGGCTTGGGCTACAGCCGTGTTAGGCTTATGGCTTCCAGGAGGGCTCACGTATTCAGATTTACAGTAAATACGTGCAGGCGTTTTCAGGTATTCTTCAAGCCTCTTACACCTGTAGAGGGGAGTTGGCCTCCAAATCCTGTAGATTTCCATCAATTCTTCTGGAATTTTAACCCAACGGTCTTTGGTTAATTCTTGGCTTAGCAGGGACGGTGGAAATATTAGGGGGAGGTTAGCCATTCCAGGTCCTGTTGGGAAGGGGAGCTTCATCCCACATTTATGAAGGTCTGCTTGTATATTATACCAGGATGTTGGTATTTCATCTTCAGGCAACTCTACCTTGATCATCCGTTCCTCTCTTGGAGGATTAAATTTCTTCTTAGCCTCCTTAAACACCTTTTGAACTCTTTCAACTTTTCTTCCCAGCTCCAAGCTGTCCACCTCCTGTTCAGGGTAACTTTAACTTTTTATCCACGATGAGTTCAAGGTAGCCACTTGACTCTAGCATGGTATGTCCAGCATTGTTGAAAACTATAACCTCTTCTTTTCCCTCTTCCTTCGCCTTAACCGCCTCGTCTATGACAGCTTTAATCACATACTGGGTTTCATGGCTTGGTATAACTCCCTGCTGTCTGCACCATTCCCAGCTTGCTTCGAAGCATTCTGTTTGAGCGTAAGTTCTAACCTCAACGATCCCGGCTTCGACAAGATGGCTTAGAATAGGTGGAACACCATGATATCTCATTTCACCGGCATGTATCATGGGAGGGTCAAAGGAGCGGCCCAACGTATGAAATCTGTAGAGTGGTGTTAACTCTGCGTAGTCAGCGTGATCGTAGTCAAGTTTTCCCTCCGTGAGAACTGGAACATACTTTGACTGAGTAACGATGAACCTAGTTTCTGGCTTTTTCCCAGCCAGCTTATCAGCCACAAAAGGTAAAGCAAAGCCGAAGTCGTCTATTGGGCATATGACGACATCTGGGTATCTGTCTATCATTTCGAACTGCCTTTTAGCCTCTACACCTGAGAGTGTTTGATGTAGCATAACGAAGTTAAAAAGGTAGCCGAAAGAGAATGCTGACTTTTTCTCTTCCATAGCCCTCTCCACGGCTTCTGACATTGCAAGCGAAATATTTCCTGTTTCATACTTCTTTGACTCCTTAACCTTCCTCCCCACCTCTGTGAGGTCTGATGGTGAGCCGAAAACATTTGTCTTGTTTACTTCCATGAGAATTCTATGGGGTTCCTTTAAGGTGAGGTATGACTGAGGCATGATAAAATCACATTTTAATCCTATCCTAGTCGCTGCAATAGAGAGGGATGTTCCCCAACGGGCTCCTCCGCCACCAACAATTTTTTCGAATCCATCGTTGATAACGTAATAAGCTTGGGCTACTGCCGTAGTAAGCTTGCTATCAGTACTATATCCTATGTCCTCACGCTTGTAATAGATTTTAGCTGGGGTTTTAAGGTGGCTTTCAAGCCTAACAGCGTGTTGTAGGGGTGTAGGTCTACCAGTCCTGATGAGATGTATCCTCACCTCATCAGGAATTGGTACCTCTATGGCTCCAGACTTTTCTTGGGCTAGAAGCGACGGCGCCACATACTCCTTCATGCGGTTAAGCCTACCCGAATCCTTTGGCTCTGCAAGTTTCTTGCCTGTTTTCGCTATGTCAGGTACTATGTTATACCAAGTTTTTGGAAATTCATCAGCTGGTAACAGTATTTTTCTAGCTTCAGCCATAATTCTTCTACCTCCTACCTAACTGTAAATATATTTGGCTTTCAATTCTCCCTTCCTCCTCTCTTCCAGAGGTATAGCAGGCTTACCGAGCTCTTGCAGAGTTATGTCTGGTGGAGGCGACCCAGTAGGCGGCTGAGGCCAGCCCTCGCAGGCTACAGCATAGTACACGGTGTACACTGAGAATCCTGGGAGCCAGCATATGACCAGCCATAGGAAGATGAAGTAGGGAGGTGGTATCATGCCTGGAACCTGCCATGCGATGGGAGGCTGAATGGCCATTCCAACCCCGTACATGCCGTAGTAGGCTATAACTGCGGTTATTATGGCCAGAACCAGCAGTAGGAAGCCTTTCACAGGCTGCCTGTTGTAGGGCTGGTGTCCTAAAGCGGAAAAGTGCAGGGTAGGCCACCCCATGAAAATCGCAGCCCACACCAGAGTTGCCCATATCAGCGGGCCTTCGTATGCCCCAAGAACATGGAGCATAACAATACTGGTGACTGCTGGCGGCGGTAAGGCTGCTAACGGCGCAAGCCCGCTGGCTCCCGGAGGCGCGAAGCCAGCCTTCGCCAGCAAGCCTAGGTCCACGATGACTATCTGCGGGTATATAGCTAATGCCGCATACCATGTTACAATGCTAAGTATTATGGTTACCGCGGTAGCGGAAAGGCCTATCCAAGGCTGCTTCTTTAGAAGTCTGAAGGGCCACATGTCGAAGAGGAAGAAGATTATCATCAGGTAGAGGATGAACATGGTGTTCAAGGTTGCCATCAGGAAGGCTTCAACCATTCCATGCGGGTTTATGGCTTCCAGCCATGGTCCAGGAGGCTTAGGCAGAAGCACGGCTAAGACTTCGGGAGGCATGGCCTTGGCTCCCTCATAGAACGGCGTGTAGTTGTGAAAGCCTACGTAGAGTATCCAGCCTACCACCAACCCCAGTATCAGCAGGCCTATGCCTTGGTAAGGCTGCTTAAGCCTTTGAAGAGGCCAGTTGTTGAAGAGCAGTGCGATGGTTAAAAACACGTATAGACACTGTATTTCGAAGAAGAGCATCCATGGGAAGGATGGTCCAACAATGTTCTGGAATATCCAGAAGGTCAACGGTACGAAAACCAGCAGGAATATCGTGTTGAAGATGAGGGGCCACGGCACGCGAGGCCCGTATTTCTCCCTAAGCTTGTTTCCGAACCATCCTCCTTGGAAGGGCGCTCCTGTGAAGAATAGCAGGAATACCAGGTATAACACTGCAACCATGTTGTACTCTGAGATTTTTATGACCCAACTTAGAGGGTTCGTTGCCATCAGGAAGGTCACCATCGCCATGAAGACTACGACGATCAGAATGATGATGCCCCTGTAAGGTTGCCAGGGCTTAAACGGGGGTTCCATAGAAGTGTTCCTCCGCAGTATCCAAGGAGTATTTGAGGTGCGCGAAGAATATAAAAACCTTACTATGCGTAATTAAAAATATATAACGATTTTAAGTCAGAGAAGTTTTCTTGTGGGCTTTAAACAACATATTTAAGTAGAATTAAATGTAAATGTACATTTATGTGGATTAAGGTTCTGAAGTATTTTGAAGGGCGTCCCAGAAGACTGGCAGTAGTGCGAGCGCTCATCGAAAACGGGCTTGGAATCCGCGATGGGAAAATCTACTGTAACAAATTCAAAATCAGCACCACCGAAATCGCGAAAGCCGTGGGAGTCGACAGGAGAACAGTAATTCAGACGATCCAGAGCATCGAAGGCAACCGCGAGCTTAAAACAATTTTTCAAAATCTAAATTCCGCAGGCCACTCGCTAAAGGAGGTCGCCCACTATCTGGGGTTCAGCGCCCTAGAAATCACGCCGATGGACGCTAGGATGCCGGGTATTCTTGCGGGAGTAGCTAAACTGCTGGCTGAAAGGGGGATAAGCATAAGGCAGGCCATAGTTGACGATCCTGAGCTTCACCCTGAGCCTAAGCTAACTCTCATAGTGGAAAAGAAAATACCCGGCGAAGTGGTGTCCGAAGCCCTTAAGGTTAAGGGTGTAGCCAAGGTTTCAATAAGTTAAACAGTCAACCAGTAACTTTAATATTGCTGTCCCTAAACTCAAAATTAGTAGCGAGCAACTGTGGGTTGCAAAATGGTTTCTGAAGGGGGAGGTTACAGGTTAGGATTCGACATCGGAGGAACTTTCACCGACCTTGTTATGGCTGACGAGGCAACCGGGGAAATACGCATAGTGAAAGTTCCTTCAACACCTAAAAACCCGAATGTCGGTGCACTTCAAGGGTTAAAAAGGCTGCTGGCTGAAAGCAACGTTAAGGCAGGCCAGCTTACCTTCGCCATCCACGGCACAACAGTGGTAACCAACACGGTTATAGAGCAGAAAGGGGCGAAAACCGCCCTGATAACCACCAAGGGATTCCGTGATGTGCTGGAAATAGGAAGGGAGCGAAGGGTAACCCAGTACGACATCTTCGAGGAGAGGCTTCCCCCGCTGGTCCCCAGATACCTCAGAAGAGAAGTAGACGAGCGGACAGCCTTCAACGGGGAAATCCTGAAGGAGCTTAACCGTGAAGAGGTTGAAACCTTAATCCGCGAGCTAGCCGGGCTTGGCGTTGAATCCATAGCAGTCTGCCTCATCCACTCCTACAGTAACCCCAAGCATGAAAAGGAAATCGAGGAAATCGCAAGTAAATCAGCGCCGAACATGAGGGTTTCCCTTTCCTCAGCTGTTCTGCCAGCTTGGAGAGAATATGAGAGAACCTCAACAACCGTTGTAAACGCCTACACAAGGCCTAAAACTGAAAGATACATGGAAGAGCTGACGGAAGGGCTGAAGGCGGAAGGCTTCAGGGCACGGCTCTTCATTATGACAGCCGCCGGAGGAATAGTCCCCGTTGAAACAGCAGCTCAGTTTCCTGTTAGAATCCTAGAGTCAGGCCCCGCCGCCGGAACACTGGCTGCAAGCTTCATAGGCGAACTGGTAGGAGAAGATAACCTTATATCCTTCGACATGGGGGGCACCACAGCCAAGGTTGCACTTGTAGAGAGAGGCCAGCCTAGAATAACAACCGTCTTCGAGGTTGGAGGATACAGGTTTAAGAAGGGAAGCGGCTACCCCGTTGAAGTTCCAACCATAGACCTCATAGAAATAGGGGCTGGAGGAGGAAGTATAGCTCATGTGGAAATGGGCCTGCTGAAGGTTGGCCCTGAAAGTGCTGGAGCCGATCCGGGGCCAGCATGCTACAGGCTAGGAGGAACCCAGCCGACGGTCACAGACGCAGACCTAGTGCTCGGCTACCTCAACCCCGACTACTTCGTAGGAGGAGAGATGAAGCTTCAGAGGGATCTAGCCGTTAAGGCCATAGAGGAATACGTGGCTAAGCCTTTAGGCTTAAGCGTGATCGAGGCTGCCCTCGGAATCCACGATGTTGTAAACGCGAACATGGCAAGGGCCATGAGGGCTGTATCCATAGAGCGGGGTAGAGACCCCCGCATGCTGACGCTTGTAGCCTTCGGGGGGGCAGGCCCAGTTCACGCCAACAGGCTTGCAGAGCAGAACAAAATTAGAAAGCTCGTCATCCCGCTGGCTGCAGGAGTTGCCACAGCCATAGGCATGCTGGCCAGCGACGTGAAATTCGACTTCGTCAGAACCTACGTGGCAAGAATTGAAGAGGTAAACCTGGACACGGTGCGCAGCCTCTACAAGGAAATGGAAAGCGAAGCTGTGGAGCTTCTGAAGGCCGCCGGAGTCACCCAGATGGAGCTTGTGAGAAGCGTGGACATGAGATATGTAGGGCAAGCCTACGAGCTGAACGTGCAGATACCAGGCGGAGAGCTTTCAGCGGGCACGGTGAAAACCCTTGAAGACTCCTTCATCAGCCTATACGAAGAAACCTATGGTTTCACCACGGGAGACCCCGTTGAAACGGTGAACTGGAGGCTTCTAGCAGTAGGCAAGGTTCCAAGGGTTAAAGTTAAAAGAGTTAAGGAGAAAGGCAGAGCCGAAGACGCTCTTAAAGGTAAGAGGAAAGCCTTCTTCGCCGAGTATGGCGAATACGTTGAATGCGACATTTACGACCGTTATAGGCTGCTTCCGGAAGCCTCCATCCAGGGGCCTGCCATCGTTGAGGAGAGGGAGTCCACGGTGGTGGTATGCCCCAAGGCTAAGGCTACCGTGGACGAATACCTAAACCTGATTATCACCTTGGAGGGGTGAATGAGCATGCCTGAAGAGTTCGACCCGGTTAGGCTTGAAATCCTGTGGAGCGGGCTTCTCTCGATAGTTGAGGAAATGTCCATCACATTGAAGCGGACAGCCTACTCGGAGCTGGTGAGGGAGGCAAACGACTTCTCCTGCGCCCTCTTCGACAGGGAGGGCAACATGCTGGCTCAAACAGACTGGATTGGAACTCCTGGCCACCTAGGCTCCATACCGAAAATCATGGAAAGCGTTTTCAGAGAGTTCCCCGTTGAAACCTTAAAGCCAGGCGATGCCGTGGCAACCAACGACCCGTGGCTCGGCTCAGGCCACCTACCCGACCTCGTAATGATATCACCCATCTTCAGCGACGGTGAAATTTTAGCTTTCGCAGTGAACATCGCCCACCACTCAGATGTCGGAGGCAGAGCCGCTGGAGGACACATAGCCGACTCCAGGGAAATCTTCGAGGAGGGAATAAGAATTCCCCTGCATAAAATCTACAGGGCTGGAGAGCCTAACGAAGACACCATTAAAATGATAACAGCCAACGTCAGGGAGCCCAGAGAATACCTAGGCGACATAAAAGCACAGCTTTCAGCCAACTTCGTTGGAGAGCGCAGACTTAAAGAGTTCATGAAAGACAATCAGATTGAAGATTTAATGCCCCTGGCAAGAGCCATAATAAGCACTACGGAGAAGGCTACGAGAGAGGCCATAAGCCAGGTGGCTGATGGAACCTACGGCCATGAGCACGAGTTCGACGGGCCGGAGCCAGGTTCACCCGTTAAAATAAAGGTAAGCATAGAAGTTAAAGGAGAGCAGATGAAGGTTGACTTCACAGGTTCCTCGCCTCAGACGGCTTCCGGCTTGAACTGCCCCTTCAACTACACTTACGCTTACGCCATCCACGCCGTTAAGGGCTCTCTAACCCCAACGCTGCCCTTCAACGCTGGAGCCCTCAAGCCCATAGACGTCTACGCTCCGGAAGGGACAATCATAAATGTGAGGTTTCCGGCGGCGGTAGGAGCCAGGCATCTTCTCTCATGGCATGTGAACGCGGCTATGATGGGGGCGCTGGCTAAGGTCATACCTGACAGGGTGCTGGCTGGAAGCGGAGGAGAATCAAACATGCCGCAGTTTTCAGGGATAAACCCGAGGACAGGCAGATTCTTCGTCCACGTGGCCATGCACTCCGGAGGGCTTGGAGCTCGCCCTGACAGAGATGGAATCCACTGCTTCGCCTTCCCTCCGAGAGCTGAAAACACGCCGGCTGAAGTAACGGAAACCGAGCATCCGCTGAGAATAGAAAGGCTGGAGCTCATCCAGGACTCTGGGGGAGCTGGAAAGTTCCGGGGAGGATGCGGAATAGTAGTAGACTACCGGGTGCTAACTGAAAGCCCCTGCACCATCGTCAACCCCATAGACTGGATTGAATACGGGCCTCCGGGAATCCTCGGCGGAAAGCCTGGTTCAACTTCCAAGTTTATACTGAACCCTGGCCCCGGAGAAACCATGCTTGGAAAGGAACTTGTAAGGGTTCCCCCCGGAAGCCTTATCAGATGCTACCTTCCAGGCGGAGGAGGCTACGGCACCCCTCTCGAAAGAGACCCGAACCTCGTGCTTGAAGACGTGGTAAACGGCATAGTCTCGCTGGAGAAGGCTAAAACAGAATACGGCGTAGTAATAGACCCTGAAACCATGAAGGTGAACCTTGAAGAAACCGAGAAGCTTCGCAAGTCTCTAATGGGCAGCAGATAGGCGGAAACCCGCGTAAAGGCTTAACCTTTAAGTCTCTGTCCACCTATTTTTGGTGCTCTCCTCTGCTAATGCAGACTTGTTGAAGAATGTCTGAAAAAATACTTTAATGATTAAAATTTTCCAGTGAGAAATTAAAGCTTAAAGTGGCTATTTAATACTTCTAATGTTAGCGAAGCTTAAATTGTGATAGTAAGCTTGGAGGTTCAACCCTTGAAAAAACTGATTTTCAACCCAGAAAAATGTACTGGATGCAGAGCCTGCGAGCTTGCCTGTAGCTTCTCCTGCGAGGGACTCTTCATCCCAAGCAAGTCTAGGATTAAAGTGTCAAGAATAGACGAGGAAGGCATAGACATACCGATGGGCTGCTTCCACTGTGACCAGGCTCCATGCATGCTTCTATGCCCGGTCAGAGCCATATACTTCGACAAAGACATCGGCGGCGTGCTGATTAACCATGATAAGTGCATCGGATGCAGACTTTGCATGACAGCATGCCCCTTCGGAGCCATAAGCTACGACAGCGAGAGAAGGCTCGTATACAAATGCGACCTGTGCGGTGGAGACCCCGAATGCGTGAAGTGGTGTTTCACCCAGGCTCTAACCTACGAAGAGGCCGAAACGCTGGCAAAAGATAAGAGAGCTAAAAAAGTAGAGTCGACGGTTGCAGCTCTAACAGCGGCAGCCAGGCTTGTTGTGCCGGGGAGGGGATAACAGTGGTGGAAGTCTTCGAGTATGGAGGCTACGCTGGACAGCTGCTTAGAGTAGACTTGACTAAGAGAGAAATAAGAAAGGAGCCTCTCTCAAAGGAGCTCTGCACCCTTTATATTGGAGGAAGAGGGAGAGACGCTAAAATCCTCTACGACGAGCTTCCGCCAGACGCAGACCCCCTATCACCGGACAACATGCTATGCATCTCCACAGGTCCGGTTACAGGACTGCTGGGGGTGACGACAGGCCGTCTGAACGTGGCAGCCCGCTCTCCTCTAACGGGAATCTACGGTAACTCTAATGCTGGAGCCCACTGGGGGCCGGAGCTGAAGTACGCCGGCTACGACGGAATCATAATCAAAGG
>Ga0190363_1002063_pt1 | contig 11657 bp, 11 predicted proteins | sample 48721867_MG_FD_161272 | JGI IMG/M metagenome (GOLD analysis project Ga0190363, IMG submission 161272) | Hydrothermal vent microbial mat bacterial communities from Southern Trench, Guaymas Basin, Mexico - 4872-18-6-7_MG | ecosystem: Environmental > Aquatic > Marine > Hydrothermal vents >...
TAAACTCTAAAAGGTAAGGTTTACCATATCCAAAACCTTTTAACCTAAGTTTAGGTTTTAAATGTTCCTTTCTTTTTTCCAAATCACCAAAATAGGTTATTTTCACTTTTAAACCATAAAGACTGGAAATATATTCTTGGATAGATTTAAGATTTAAAGAAACCAAACTTAAAACCTCAAAAAATATTTTAAACAGGGAAAACTTAAAACTATATCCTTGGTTTAAACCTTAAATTTCCTATTTAAAACCGAATAAATTTTTTCTACACATTCTGTAGGTTTAAGCTTGTTTGTTTCAACTACAATATCCGGGTTTAAAGGTTCCTCGTAGGGAACACCCAAACCGGGAACAGTTTTACTTTTACCCTTAAAAGCTTTTTCATAAATTTTTTTGGGGGCACCAAAAGTTTTTCCTCTTTTTCTTTCTCTTTCAATACAAATGTTTAAAGGACATTTAACATAAACCTCCATAAACTTTTTTATTTGTTTTTTTGCATTTTCACGGTATTTTCTTCTATTTCCTGTTGCATCAATTAAAACGTTAATTCCATTTTTTGTTAAAAGTTTAGCAATGTAAACAAGAGTACCATAAACAATTTCTCTTTCCTTCTCCGTGTAGGTTGGTTTTGGAGTTAAAACTTTTCTTAATTCATCAGAACCTAAAATTTGAACTTTAACCCCGTTTTTCCTAAGTTTTTTAGCAAGTATTCTAGCTAAGGTTGATTTTCCAGAGCCAGGTAACCCTGTAAGCCAAACAGTCCATCCTTCCATTTTTAAAAACCATAACTTATAATTTTCTAGAAAAGAATTTATGTTTTAAACCTTAAAAATGGATTGGTGTGGTAAAATTGGATTTTGAGTTGAATGTTGAACAAAAAATGATTGTTAAAACTGCTTCAGAAATTGCTCAAGATTTTGGTCCGGAATATTGGAGAGAAAAAGACAAAAATCATGAGTTTCCTGAAGATTTTTGGAAAGCTTTGGTTGAAGCTGGTTTTCCAGGTATTGCTATCCCGGAAAAATATGGTGGTAGTGGTTTAGGAATGTTTGAGATGGTTTTAGCCATGGAAACCTTAACTTCTGAAGGTTGTGGATTGGCTGGAACATGGTTTCTAGTTTTAAGTTCTGTTTTTGGGGGTTTGTCTATACTTAAACATGGAAATGAAGCTCAAAAAGAAAAATATTTACCTAAACTTGCTAAAGGTATGGAGTTTTGTATGGCTTTAACCGAACCTGATGCTGGAACTAACACTTTAAACACAAAAACAATGGCTGTAAAGGAAGGAGATGAATATGTTATCAATGGACAAAAAATTTTTATTTCTGGAGCTGATAGGGCTAAAGGAATGTTACTTATAACAAGAACAACCCCCATAGAAAAAGTTCCAAAAAGAACTTTAGGGTTAAGCCTATTTCTTGTAGATTTACCTAATCCAGCAGTTGAAGTTGTTCCCATAGAAAAACATGGAATTAACTACTCAAAAAGTTGTGAGGTTTACATTAGTAATCTTAGAGTTCCTGAAGAAAATCTTTTAGGTGAAAAAGATAAAGGTTGGTATCTAATCTTAGATACTTTAAACCCTGAAAGAATGTCTTTTTCAGCTGCAGCATGTGGTTTAGGGCTTTTATCCATCAAAAAGGCTGTTGAGTATGCTAGGGAGAGGAATGTTTTTGGTGTTCCGATTGGGAGGTATCAGGCTATTCAGTTTCCGTTGGCTGAGGCAAAAGCAAAAATTGAGGCTGCAAAGTTGCTTAATTATAAGGCTGCATGGCTTTATGATAAAGGTCAACCTTGTGGTGCTGAGGCTAATATGGCTAAGGTTGCCGCTGTTGAGGCTGGAACTCAGGCGGTTTATCATGCTATGCAAACTTTTGGTGGGTATGGTTACGCCGTAGAATATGATGTAGAACGTTGGTGGAGAGAGGTAAACCTAATTAGACTTGCACCAGTAACTCATCAAATGGCAATAGCCTACATAGGTGAACATGTACTAGGTTTACCAAAATCCTATTAAAAGTCTATGAATTTTTTTAGTATAAAATTTAAATTCTTTTTTCAATTAGTCTTATTTAACTAAGGGATGGAGGATGAGTCTGTTGAGTAAATTGTTATGGAAACCTTCTGAAGAACGTATAAAACAAGCTAACATAACCCATTTTATTGAGTTTGTAAACAAAAAATATGGTCTTAACATTGAAGATTATTTTCAACTATACAATTGGTCTGTTGAAAGAATACCAGATTTTTGGGCTGCTGTATGGGAATTTGTAAAAATTAAAACTTCACAAGAATATGAGAAGGTTGTTGATGACTTAAATAAGTTTCCTGGTGCAAGATGGTTTATTGGTGCAAAACTAAATTTTGCTGAAAACCTTTTAAGATTTAAAGATGAACGCCCAGCCATCATAGCTAGGTCTGAAGGTGGAACAAGAAAAGTTGTAACTTTTGCTGAGCTTTATGAACAGGTTGCAAGTTTAGCTAATGCTTTACGTGAAATAGGAGTTTCTCCTGGAGACCGTGTTGCAGCTTACATGCCTAACATTGCTGAAACCTATATCGCCATGCTTGCAACAACAAGCATAGGGGCTATTTGGTCTTCTTGTGGAAGTGAGCTTGGTCCAGGAGCTGTTGTTGACAGATTTTCTCAAATAGAACCTAAAGTTTTGTTTACGGTGGATGGATATTGGTATAAAGGAAAAACTTTTAATCTTTTGCCTAACGTTGAAATTGTAGCTAAAAATGTTCCATCATTAAAAAAGGTTGTTATAATTCCTTATTCTCAAGAAAAACTTGATGTAAGTAGCATTCCAAACAGTATCCGTTATGAAGATTTTCTTTCATCAGAGAAAAAAATTCAGTTTGAACAGGTGGAAGCAAACCATCCACTTTACATAATGTTTACTTCAGGGACAACTGGAAAACCAAAATGTATGGTGCAAAGTGTTGCAGGTATACTTGTAAACCAGTTAAAAGAATTGATGTTTCATGCTGATGTGAAACGTGATGATGTACATATGTATATAACTAGTCCAAGTTGGATGATGTGGAATTGGATGGCTTCAAATTTGGCTTTAGGTACAACTATTGTTGTTTATGATGGAAACCCATTCTACCCAGACCCCTACACAATGTGGAGGTTGATTGATGAGGAAAAAGTAACTATTTTTGGTTGTAGTGCAAGCTATATTCTTGCTTTAAGAGGTGCAGGAGCTGAACCTAAAAAAGAATGTAATCTTTCAACTTTAAGAGAGATAACTCAAACAGGTTCACCACTTTCAGCTGAAGGTTTTGAATGGGTTTATAAAGCAGTTAAGGAAGACCTACATTTTAACTCTATTTCTGGTGGTACGGATATTAATGGTTGTTTTGCTGCAGGTAGTCCAACACTTCCAGTTTATGCAGGTCAACTTCAAGCACCAGCTTTAGGTATGAAGATAAAAGCTTATGATGAAAATGGAAATCCTGTGTTTGATAGACCAGGTGAACTTGTTTGTGAAGCCCCAGCTCCCAGTATGCCTTTATACTTTTGGAATGACCCTAATAATGAAAAATATTTAGATGCTTACTTTAGATTTTATCCACATAAAAGGGTTTGGAGACATGGAGATTTTATTCAGATTCACAGTGATACTGGGGGAATAACATTTTATGGACGTTCTGATGCAACCTTAAAACCTTCTGGTGTCCGTATAGGTACAGGTGAAATTTACCGTATAGTTGAAAAACTACCAGAAATTGCTGATAGTTTAGCTGTAGGTCAAAGTTGGAAAGGTGACCAACGTATCATTCTTTTTGTTAAGCTTAATCCAGGCTATAAATTAACACCAGAATTAAAAAGAAAGATTAGGGAAGCTTTACGTAAAGAAGCTTCACCTAGACATGTTCCAGCATTAATTCTTGAAGCTCCAGATATTCCTTACACTTTTAACATGAAAAAGGTTGAAATTGCTGTTTCAAATATTATTCATGGTAGACCAGTTACCAATAGGGATGCTATAGTAAACCCTGAAACATTAGACTACTTTGAAAAAATCTTACCAGAACTTCAAAAAGAAAAAGATTAAACCTTATCTTTTCTTTTTTCAACCTCATTTTTAATGTATTCTACAATTTCATGGAGTGGTGTTCCTGGCATAAAGGCTTCGTCTACACCAGCTTTTTTAAGCTCAGGAATATCTTGTTTAGGGATCGTTCCACCAACAATGATTAGAGTGTCTTTTGCACCTTTTTCACGTAACATTTGTGCAATTTTTGGGATGATTCTAAGATGGGAACCTGAAAGTATACTTAAACAAAGCACATCCACATCCTCCTGTAAAACAGATTCAACAATTTCATCTGGAAACTGGTTTCCGGTATAGATTACCTCCATACCAGCCTCCATTAAAGCTTTAACAAAAACAAGTGTTCCTCTCCAATGAGAATCAAATCCAGGTTTAGCGACCAAAACCCTAATCCTTCTTTCCAAATTTTTTTCCCACCAAAAATTTATTGTGTAACTTTAACAGTTAATCCTAAATATATGGTGGTTTCCATGAACCAAATTCTTCCCTAAAAATGTTAGTTATTTCACCCAAAGTTGCATAAGCCCTAACAGCATCCAAAACATAAGGCATAAGATTTTCTTTTGTCCAACATTTTTCACGAATCTTGTTTAAAGCTTCCTGAACCTTTAACTTGTCTCTTTCTTTTTTGATTTTAGCCAATCTTTCCCTTTGAATTTGAACAGTTTCAGGTTTTGGTCTAAAAATTTCAATAGGAATTTCTTCCTCAACCCTATAACAGTTAACTCCAACAATTTTTAATTCTCCAGTTTCAACAGATTTTTGATATTCAGATGCTGTTTTCAAAATTTCTCTGTGAATCCAACCTTTTTCAACAGCCTCAACAATTCCATTTTGTTCCTTAATTTGTTCAAGATAATCAAAAACTTTTTTCTCCATCTCATTGGTTAGGTACTCTATGTAGTAGGAGCCACCTAACGGGTCAACAGTATTAACAACATTAGTTTCTTCCTGAAGAATATGCTGGGTTCTTAAAGCTACAAGAGCTGAAGTTTCTGTTGGAGTGCATAAGGCTTCATCATAAGCATCCACATGAATAGATTGAGCCCCACCTAAAATTGCAGCTAAAGCTTGGTAAGCTGCACGAACAATATTGTTAAGAGGTTGTTGAGCTGTAAGAGTGCATCCTGCAGTTTGAACATGAAATTTAAGCATGTAGGAAGAGGGTTTTTCAGCCTTAAACCATTCTTTCATTATTTTGTACCAGATTCTTCTTGCAGCTCTATATTTGGCTATTTCCTCAAAAAAATCATTATGAGCAGAAAAGAAAAATGAAAATTTTTCAGCAAAATCATCAACTTTTAAACCTCTATTTAACAATTCTTGAGTACATGCAATTGCATTTGCAAAAACAAAAGCTAATTCTTGGATAGCGTTTGTTCCTGATTCACGAATGTTGTACCCTACAAAACTTATAGGATGCCATTTAGGCACATTTTTCACAGAATACTCAATGATGTCACAACAAATTCTAAAAGAATGTTTAGGTGGAATAATGTGAGGTGCAAATGTTATTGCTGTTTCCATAAGAAAATCATTTTGGTTTGTTCCATCTAAAACTTTAAAACTTATTCCCCTTTTTTCAGCAGCAACCAAATACATCGAAAACAAGGATATTGCTGCACTAGGATTACAGTTAACCAGAGAAACTGTTATTTTATCTATGGGAATATCTTGGAAAAGGATTTCCATGTCATTAACAGTGTTAATGTTAACTCCGCCAACACCAACATCAGCCTCAACTCTTGAATCATCAACATCATAACCACGTAAGGTTGGATAATCAAAAACTAGGTTTAATCCAGTTGCACCTTGTTCAAGTAAAAATTTTAATCTTTGATTTGTATCTTCAGGTGTTCCATAACCTGCAAGTTGACGAACAGTCCAAAAACGACCCCTATACATAGTTGGATAAACTCCACGAGTATAAGGTGGAAAACCTGGAAAAGATAAATCTGAAAGATAATTTAGTTCTGCTATGTCTAAGGGTGTATAAAGCCTTTTAATGGGTATTCCAGAATAAGTTTTAAATTCAGGTTTACGTTCAGACCAATCTTTTGAAAAATTAAGCCATTCTTGTTTTTTTCTTTCTATTTCCTCAAGTTTTTTTCTATCAAACATAAAATGTTCCCCTAAAATTCTAGTTTAATGTAAACTTATAAAAGGGTTTTAAAAAGAAGGAAAAAATTTGTTTTAAGAAAAATTTTTTACTCTTCTTTTATAGGTTTGAAGTATTCTATGTCGAAGATGTTTCCTTCACGTTTTTCTGGAGGTTTCCATACAGCTTGAACCCTCATACCAAGTCTTAATTCTTTACTGGCTTTTTCTATGTTTGAAAGGTCTACTTCACCAATAAAATGGGTAAAACTAACATCAGCCCCGTCAAGGTCTATTATACCAACAATATAAGGGGGATTTTTAACTTGGTCAGTAAAATTAAAGTTTACGATTGTATAGGTTCTTAAAGTTCCCTTATCACCTACTTGAACCCATTCAGTTGTATCCACAAAACATCTTGGACAAAATTTTCTTGCGGGAACAAGTACACGTTTACATTTTGGGCAACGTGTTCCCATAATTCTTCCATTTTTTAATTCTTCAAGCCATCTTGTTCCTACTATTCCTGCAGACCAACGATAAGGTAAATGCATATCCCATTTAACTATTTTAGGTTTTGTTTCACTCAAAACCTTTTCACCCCCAAACTATTTTTTACTACTTAAAATAAACACACTATTTAGCTGGTAGGAGCCACCCATAGCATGAGCAAATGTTGTTTCTGCTTTAGGAATTTGACGTTTTTCAGCTTTCCCCATAACCTGTAAAGCTGCTTCAGCAATTCTTTGAAGACCAGTTGCACCAATAGGATTTGTACATAAAACTCCTCCAGAAGGTGTTACAGGTAAGGTTCCATCTTTATGGAAAAAGCCTTCCTTTACAAGTTTTACAGCTTCACCCTTACCACAAAAACCAAAACATTCATAGAAAGTTAATTCATGATAGGTAAATGGATTGTAAACTTCAGCAACATCAATCTGTTTTACCGGATTTTCAATTCCAGCCATTTTGTAGGCTATTTTGGCAGCCTCCATTGCTGAAATCCATTCAACTATATCTTTATCCGAAAAAAGTGTTTCATCTCCACAGTAGCCTACTCCTTTTATCCATGCTGGTGTGTCTGTGATTTTTTTTGCTTTTTCTTCTGATGCGAAGATGATTGCGCATGCACCATCAGAGATTGGGCAAACATCCAAAAGTCTAATTGGGTAAGAGACCACCCTAGATTTTAAAACATCATCAACTGTGATCTTCATTTTAATATGGGCATAAGGATTATCCAATGCTGCCTCATGATTTCTAACAGAAATAATTGCTGCAGCTTCAGCTAAATCATCAATGTTTATGTTAAATCTATGTGCATACTCCAAAGCTTGCATAGCAAAAACTCCTGGTGCACCTGCAAGAAAAGGTCTATCATAGGTATAATCCCAAATAGTTGTCATGGTTGCTTGAGGGTCGTTTTCATACATTTTTTCAGCTCCAACAACAAGAACAACATCAAATAAACCTGAAGCTACATGGTAAAAACCACAATGAGCAATAGAACCTCCAGTTGTTCCGCAGGTTGCAACTCTAATTATTGGTTTTTGGTATGCTCCTAAAGCATCAGCCCAATATAGATGAGGTGCATTAACCCCCTCCATGGGTGCAGGCATGGAGCCAGCAACAACAGCATCAATATCTTTTATGGTTAAACCTGTATCCTCCAAAACTTTTTTTACAGCCTCATAAATTAATTCAGGAAAATTAACATCATCTCTTCTTCCACAAACAGTTTGACCAACACCAACAACCGCAACCTTTCTCATATTTCTCACCTACCCAAAATTATAACCGAATGATGACTCCCTCCTGGCCCATGAGTATTGTGGGCTAAAGCTGTTTCAACATTTGAAATTTGTCTTCTACCAGCTTTTCCCATAACCTGTAAAGCTGCTTCAGCAATCCGAATTAAGCCTCTAGCCACATAAGGATTTGTTGAAAGAACACCACCTGAAGGATTAACAGGTAATTCTCCACCCATCTCAGTTATACCTTCATCTAAAATTTTTCCACCTTCACCTTCACCACAAAAACCAAGCTTTTCATACCATAAAATTTCTTGGATGGTGGAGGGTTCACAAATTTCAGCAACATCAATCTGTTTTCTTGGATAGGTTACCTTAGCCATCTTATAGGCCATTTTTGCGGCAACCTTTAAAGAAGAAACCTCCAATAGGTTTCTATCGCCAACAAAATAATGGTCTACACTCCAACCTATACCTTTAACCCAAACAGGTGTATCTGTAAACTTTTTTGCTTTTTCTTCTGAAGTAAGTAAAATAGCACAGGCACCATCAGAACCCTCTGAACATTCAAGTTTTCTAAGTGGATAAGATACTATTTTAGAGTTAAGAACATCTTCAACAGTTAAACTCATTCTTCTATGGGCATAAGGGTTGTTTAATGCATTTCTTAGATTTTTTACAGTAACTTTTGCTCTTAACTCATCTGAAACACCATACTTATTCATGTATAGTTGAGCTTGTAATGCTGCTACGGAAAACTCGTTTAAACCAAACCATCGTAGATAAAATGGGTCAAAATAGATTCCGGTTAAATCTATGATAGAAGGTACTTCTGAACATTTGGTAACACTAACAACCAAAGCAGCATCAAAATGTCCAGAAAGAATTCTCATACATGCATAAATAAAAGCTAAGGCTGAATCTTCCTCAACCTTGGGTGAATCTTTTAAATAGGCTCCAGCAGCATCATAATAAAAAACGTTTGAACAACCCATTCCCTGCCAAAAATCTGAGGAAGAAGTCACTATTGTATCTACTTCGTCTCTTGTTAAACCTGTTTCATCAAAAAGTTCTTTTACAACTTCATAAACAAGGTTACGAACAGTTTCATTGGATGTGTAGGGTGCTCCATGTTTTGTTTGAGTAACATCAACAACCGCAACTTTTCCCATGAAACCACCTAAAAACCATTTAAAAGCTTATTTTGTATTTTACTTTACCGCTTATTTGGAAAAAAGTGCTTAAATACTGGATAAAGGTTAAATAGTTTAAATGTAGCCTTATCCTAAAATTCTCTTGTAAATTTAAATTTAGGGTTTAATTGGAATGGGCTTAGGATTCTTTAAAAAGAAAAAAGAAGAAAAAGTTGAAAATGAAAAACCCGCTCAACCATTTACAGCTCCAGATTTTTTAAAAGTTGAAAAAAGTTTTACTCGGGAAGATGTTGAAAAAGCTAGAAGTGAGTTAAGAGTTTCAAGTGTTGAAAAAGAAATTTTAAGTGAAAGTTTAACACGTTTATATGAGGCTGCTGCTGAAGGTAGAATTACACCTGAAGAAAGAGACCGTTTAGTTGCAAAATATAGGGAGCAACTTTCAAAAATTGATTCTGTTTTAGATTATAACCAAAAAATAATTAGCCTTTACGAGTTGGAAGAAACTAGAGCTGAACTTGTTAAAATGTTTCAGGAAAAATTTAAGGAAATAAATGTGAAAATTGATGAAATTAGAAGAAAATTGGGGGTTGCTCCTAAACAAGTTGAGGTTAAAGTTCCGGTTGTAAAAGAAGTTAAACCTGCAGTTCGTGAAAAACCAACTCCAACCCCAACTCCATCAACACCTAGAAGAAGTAAAGCTGATGAGGAATTGGAAAAATTAAGACAAGACCTTCAAAAAGAATTGGAAAAACTTGAGCAAATAGAGCTTGAAGGTTAAAAGATTTGGCTGGTTTTAAGGTTGAGTTGGCGTGAGGAAGCTAAAAAGAAGGTTGCATGGAAAGCTGTTGAACTTGTTAAGGATGGTTGGATTGTAGGTTTAGGTAGTGGAAGTACTGCTGCATATGCCATTTTTTTTCTTGGTAGAAGGGTTAAAGAGGAAAAATTGGATGTTTTAGTTGTTCCAACCTCCTATCAAGCCTTTTTTTTAGCTGTTAAAGAAAAAATTCCTGTTACCAGTTTGGATGAACATCCTAAGCTAAATCTTACAATTGATGGAGCTGATGAGGTTGATAAAAATTTAAATATGATTAAAGGTGGAGGTGCAGCTTTAACAAGAGAAAAAATTGTTGGATTTGCATCTGAAAAATATGTTATCATCATTGATGAAACAAAACTTGTGGATAAACTTGGATTAAACATGCCAATACCAGTTGAAGTTTTACCTTTTGCAACATCAGTTGTCATTAATGAGCTTAAAGAAACATGGAAAAATGTAAAAATTAGGGAAGGAAAAGGTAAGGTTGGACCTATAATTACTGATAACGGAAATTTTATTGTTGATGTTTATTGTGGTGGAATAGAAAACCCTAAAAAAGTAAACAATAAGATAAGAAGTATACCAGGTGTTGTTGAAACAGGATTATTCATTAAAATGGCTGACCTAGTTTATGTTGGAAAAAAAGATGGAAAGATAGAAGTTTTAACTAAAACTTAAACTTAACTTTTATAAATGCAAAAAATTTATTTACTAGAAAAAATAACCAAACCTAAAAATTGCGGATGTGAAAAAACATGGTTGAAGTAAAAGTTGACTTAGAAAAATGTAATGGATGCGGAACATGTGTTGAAGTATGTCCGGTATCAGTTTTTGAGCTTCAGGAAAAAGAAGGTGGAAAAAAATCGGTTCCAGTAAACCAAGATGCATGTATAGTTTGTAGAGCATGTGAAGTTCAATGTCAAACTCAAGCTATAACAGTGGTAGAATAGAAAAATCCGCTAAATCTTTCCATAAACATTAAAAATTTTGACAGTATCTTCTGTAAACCTTAAATTTTTTAGCTTTTTCCATACCATCCACCCTTTAGATACAAATATGCATTTACAGCCGCAGTTATTCCTTCTCCTACAGCTGTTCCTATTTGACGAACATTCCCAGTAACATCTCCAGCTGCATATACACCTGGAATGTTTGTTTCTTGTTTTCTATTTACAACAATAAAACCTTCTTTATCAACCAGAATTCCAGCATCTTTTGCAAGTTTACTTTGAGGTTCCTCACCTACATAAACAAAAACAGCATCAACTTCTACTATTTTTTCTTCACCAGTTTTGTTGTTAAAGATGTGTACACTTTCCACATAGTCTTTTCCATCAATAGATTTTATTTCACAATTCCAGAAAAATTCAACATCACTACTAAGTAAACGTTCTTTAAGAACAATGTCTGCTGCTCTAAGTTTATCCCTTCGATGGACAAGATAAACCTTGGATGCTAAATTTTTAAGGTATAAAGCTCCAACAACAGCTGAATTTCCTCCACCTACAACCATAACTTTTTTTCCTTTATAGAGAGGCCCATCACAAGTTGCACAGTAACTTACACCTTTACCCCTAAATTTTTCCTCACCAAGAACATTCAGTTTTTTATGGGTACAACCAGTAGCTATAATTAAAACATTGGATGTGTAAACATTTTCATAGGTCTTAATTTTTTTAATATTCTCTTTTAACTCTAAACCTGTAACGGTTTCCGGAATTTTTAAGGTTGCACCACATTTTTCAGCTTGTTCACGCATTTTTTCAACTAGTT
>Ga0190363_1002064_pt1 | contig 11656 bp, 9 predicted proteins | sample 48721867_MG_FD_161272 | JGI IMG/M metagenome (GOLD analysis project Ga0190363, IMG submission 161272) | Hydrothermal vent microbial mat bacterial communities from Southern Trench, Guaymas Basin, Mexico - 4872-18-6-7_MG | ecosystem: Environmental > Aquatic > Marine > Hydrothermal vents > Microbial...
TAGCGGATATGTGAAAGCAATGCAAAAGGCCCTTGAAATTTTAAACGAGGTTTCAATTCCAGTAAGCCTAGAGAAAAAGGAGATCTTGAAGCATCTAGCTGTAACCTCGATGAGAAGTAAAGCTGTAGGCGCCGCTAGGGAACATTTAGCTGAAATCGTAATTGAAGCGGTAAAACAGATAATTGAGAAGCGGGGTGAAACATTCGTCGTAGATGTGGATAACATTCAAATAATCAAGAAAACTGGGAAGAGTTTGCTTGGAACAGAGCTTGTTAGGGGCATTATTCTCGATAAGGAGATTGTCCACGCAGACATGCCTAAGCGCGTAAAGAACGCTAAGATTGCTCTGCTTAAATGTCCGTTAGAGGTTGAGAAAACTGAATTCAGCGCCGAAATAAGGGTAAGAGCCCCTGATCAGATGAAATCTTTTCTAAATCAAGAAAATAAAATTCTTCAAAACATGGTTTCTAAAATCGCATCTACAGGCGCAAATGTGGTAATCTGCCAGAAAGGTATCAATGATATGGTTCAGCACTTCCTAGCGAGAGAAGGCATACTAGCCGTTAGGAGAGTTAAGGAATCGGACATAGAAAAGCTGTCCAAAGCAACCGGCGGTAGAATTATTACCAATTTGAAGGATCTTAAGCCTGAGGATCTAGGTTATGCGGAGCTTGTTGAGGAGCGGAAGATAGGCGACGATAAAATGATTTTCATCGAAGGATGCAGAGACCCAAAGGCTGTAGCGATTCTAGTACGCGCTGGACTGGAGAGGATGGCTGATGAAACTGAGAGGTCTCTCAGAGATGCACTTTTTGTTTTGTCAGATGTTGTCAAGAAGAATCTGATCGTAGCGGGTGGAGGCGCAGTTGAGATTGAAATAGCGAGGGGGCTCAGAGCCTATGCACCTAAAATCGGCGGTAGAGAGCAACTTGCCATAGAAGCGTTCGCCGAAGCTGTTGAATCTATACCTAGGATTCTCGCTGAAAACGCTGGATTAGAACCAATCGACATACTCGTTAACTTAAGGGCTGAACATGAAAAGGCTGATGGACGTTTCTTAGGGGTTGACGTTTTTTCAGGCAAGCTCATTAACATGTATGAGGCAGGCGTTATAGAACCGCTGTTAGTTAAGGAGCATGCAATAAAATCCGCTGTCGACGCTGCGATAATGATCCTGAGAATAGATGACGTTATAGCCGCGTCAAAAATTAGGGGAGAAAAATCCTTTAGCGGAGGAGAATCAGAGTAGATCAGAGAAAATCTTTTCTTATTAAATTCATACTTTTATTTATCTAATTGTTGGGGCGAATGAAATTTTGCCCCCCAGAAAAACATGTATAACCTATCATGATAAGTTCGTTCAGTATGATTTGGGTGTTAACCATCCTTTTAGGGGAGACAGGTTCATAAAGGCTAGGCGATATTTTGAGGAGAAAAACCTCTTTAGTTTACCGAACATAACGTTAATTACGCCTAAGCCTGCCAAGAAGGAAGATTTGCTGAAGGTTCACACCAGAGATTACGTCGAGCATATTTTTAGCCTAGCTGAAAGGGGAGAGCCATATGATATAGACACGCCGACGTCAAAGAGCATTCTAGAGGCGCTAATGTACATTATCGGCGGGGTTCTTAAAGCCGGGGAAGCAGTAGTTAGCGGAGAGTTTGAGAGAGCAGTAGCTTTAGGCGGAGGATTCCATCATGCCGGCAGAAACTATGGTGGAGGATTCTGCTTATTTAATGACATAGCAATACTGATCGAACATCTAAGAGAAAAATTTGGTCTCAGAAAGTTTCTGGTGCTCGATTACGATGTTCACGCGGGAAATGGAACAAGCGATATATACTACTCGGATCCAACGGTGCTCGTTATATCATTTCATCAGGATCCCATGACAATTTATCCGGGACGCGGATTTATTAATGAAATAGGTGAAGGAGAGGGGAGAGGTTACAACATTAATGTGCCGTTGCCGATGAGGGTGGGTGAAGAAGCATATCTGTACGCGTTAAAGGAGATATTTCCGCCGCTTGCTAGAGAGTTTAAGCCAGACATAATATTAGCTAATGGCGGAAGCGACGCACACTTCGCAGATCACCTGGGTAGCTTAGGTTTAACAGCTAAAGGCTTTTTTAAAATAGCGCGATTAATAAGCGAGGTTTCCGATGAAGTTTGTAGCGGAAAAGCCATGCTTCTCGTCGCCAGCGGCTATAACACTCTTGTTTTGCCATACTGCTGGTATGCACTCATAGCTGGTATAGCTGACCTAAATGTAACCGAAATGGACATTGAGGATCGCTACCCTGCGCTCCCAAATCCGCAACAAAATAGGGAGAAAGTGATAAGGATAGTGAAGGAATTAAAGGAAATATTAAGTAGCTACTGGAGCTGCTTCAGAGAATAATTAGAGAATAATTAAGGATTTTAATGTTTTAAGGTATGCTGCCACAAATATAGGCTTTATATTTAATTTTTAATGGGCAGCCTCCGCCGCATACGTTTAAAGTTGGGCATTCACGGCATTTCTCTGGAACATACTTTCTTGACCTAATTTCTAGGCATAGTGGATTCCACCAAATCTTCTCCCAACTATCCTTCAGCATATTTCCTAGGGGCGAGAAGTAGCTTTGGCATGGTATTACCGTTCCATCAGGTTCCACACACATACTTATGCGGCATGCACTGCAAGTTTTTATTCCAAGCTCAAGCTTCAATGGATTTAAAACGCAGTATTCTGTCGGCGTATACCATATGAACTCCATTCCAAGCTTTCGGGCGTGATCTCTAATCTTAACTAATATGGGTTCAAGATTAGATTCCTCGATGGCGAATTTCTTAACCATCTCCGGTTCAGTAGCCTTTCCGGAATATATTAGGCTGTTACATGCGAATTGCTTAAGTCCAAGGTTATGAATGAAGTCTATCGTCTCCAGAATTCCATCAACATTATACTTATTTAGAGTTGTATTTGTTAGAGTGTAAATAGGTGACTCAATAGCATTCTTTAAACCTTTAACAGTTTCTTCCCAGCTTCCAGCTACGCCAGTTATCTTGTCATGAACCTGCGGGTTATGGGACTCGAGAGTTATTTGAATGTGGTCTAGACCTGCGTCAACAAGTCTCTGGAAATAATCTTCGTCTTTGAGTCTACGTCCGTTAGTGACTAAGCCGCATATAAGCCCAATCTTTTCAGCGTAAGCGATGAGCTCAGGCAAGTCGTCTCTTAATGTTGGCTCTCCACCAGTAAAGACTACGTGCGGGATCCCTAATCTGAAGATTTTATCCATCACCTTAAACCATTCTTTGGTTGTAAGCTCCCTTGTTTCCTTTGGGCCTCCGGTATAGCAGTGTATGCACCTGTTATTGCATCTATAGGTTATTGCTAAATCCATGCGGTAAGGTGCGCTGAGTTCTTTCTGAAAGGGCTCTAGCTTTTCAACGCCCAGATAGGAGACTGGGCATACGTCAGGTGTGTTAACGAAGGTGTTTATCACGTAGAGAACTTCACGGTAATCTTTTCGAACTGTTTCAGCGTCAATCTTATAGCGTTTAACCATTTTCCTTACAGTTTCATCTTCACTTTCACCCTTCATGAATGACGAAACGTATTCGGCTGCTGTTTTATTCAGAAAGAGAACTCTGGAGGCATTAATGATTAGTACACCACTACCATCCTTTTCAAGTCTAAGATGAAGCCTTAAACTCTTATACGTATCATCGTGAACTCTTAAATGATATAGAGGGAGTTTAAGCCCTCTAGAAATAAGCTTCTTAAGGTTAAATCTGACCATTTACCTAGCACCTCCATGAGCGCATGCACATGCACAACTAACACATGCACAAGCACATGCACAGCTGGCACATGCACAAACACAGCTGGGAAATCTAAGCGGCCTCTGCTTAGCTTGGGATTTTTGGGCTGGAACAAGACGATTTGCAAACTCCTGAACGTCCGACACAATATTGTTTGCGGCTTTCTGTAAAGCTAAAACTATATTATTCGCAAAATCTTGACCCGGTATAGAGATTGGTTTTCCCTCTCCTCCGGGAGGCCGGGTTGGCGGTTGCCCTCTCGGCGGTGTAGGCCAATGCCAATACCACCACCAGTCAGGTCGGGGATAAATTATAACGTCCGGTGGAAAAGCCACTTTAAGCTTCTCTTCAAACTCTTCGTCTGCTAGAAGCCACTCCATATTCTCCTCTAGAGCTTTACACCTAAGTTCAGGCGTGTTTGCCTGGATCACCTGTTGCCAAGCTCTACTAACAATCGCCTTATAGTAGTTTATTGTATCTATTCTTGAGAATCCTCTTATCTTGAGGTTTACTGTGTCCCGGAGATTTAGATACGTTTTTGCGAGTAACTCATCATCTAGACTTCCATCTGGTCCTATAGCTTGCAGAAAGTCAATCTCATAGTATCTGAGGTTTATAGGCTCATTCTCACTTCTTATTAGCTTTTTGAGTCTAATAATCGGGTCTGTTGACAAAATCATAATAGCCCTCTTAAGTAATAGTCCAAAGAGAATCATTGTTAAAACCTTCACGGGCTTTAAATCTAGAACAACCGCCGCTTCAACCGCTGTTAGGCCGCGGGCTGGACCTAGTGCTTCAATCGCTATTCTAGGTTTCTCATACTCAGCCTTTCCAAGCCTTTTATAGGCTAATACCACAACGATTACCATAGCAGTAAAGAAGGCGGCCACCGAACCGCCGATCAAAATATAATCCCATATGTCTGGCCCTAAATTAACATATTTTTCCGGGAAGGAAACGCCTACCCAAAATTCTTCGTAAGCTGGCCAGTTATTTACCTCCCAGTAGACAAGGAGATTCTCTTCGCTTCTATAAACTCCGTTGAATTCCCGCCCCTCTAAGTATTTAACTTCGTTCTCCTTTACTTCTTTGGGAAGTGCTATTGCGACTCTAATATTACTTATGGGAGCTTCTGCAGTATCAAATGTTGATGGATAAAATTTCAGTCCAACATTCCCCGGATTTGCTTCATCCTTATAAAGCATTTCTGAAACCGTTGCGTAAATGATCACCGTATACTGTTTATTTAATTCTATCGGTTTACTGAGTTGTATGTCGACGCCGTAGAATTCGTTTTCTGAAAAAGATTGATACTCTAGGTTTCTGCCATCAATATCTTGGGCATATTGGATTTGAAAATCTCTTTTAGGCATCCCTATTGTGACTATACCCTCCGGGGAACCTAAAGTGTATGTTATGGTTACGTTATATAGTATGTCAATTGATCCATCCTCGTTCACCCATATTTGCACCCACTCTTTGTCGACTCTATACTTGATTTGGCTTCCGGAGGTTGGAGCGACACTTACGATTATGAGTAGAGATAGAAGTAAGACTAGAACTAAAATGTTAGCATGATCCCTCACTATTCACTACTACCATAATGGCTCCTCAGTTAACTCAAAATTGTTCCCACAGTAGTCGCAAGTAACTATCGGTTTTCCAGCTATGACCTTAACTTTCGTTACATCTATAACTGCCCCGCAAACTGGACAACGCACCTCTTTAACTTTTGTTGGACCTCCAATCGATATTGTCTGTTTGATTTCTATCGGCTTTCTTTCGCGACTGAACACTAATAATGTTATGGCAATGGAAGTGAAGATTAAACCAACAAGGAAGTAGAGAATTCCAAGGTTGAATGACATTATGAAAACCGCGCCTAAAAAAAGCAAAAGCGCAGATAAAGCGTAAACAACAACCTTCAATAAACCCTTAACCATTCTAATTCTAGAGCTCCAAGCTGGAATATCTACACAATTAGATAAGCATTAACATGCATATATAGTTAATTTTAACTATTCTCACGCCGGAATTCTCAGGATTTCACTAGCTTCAGCGCTTCCTTAAACTCTTTAGTTCCAGCTTTCTTTAATAGCTCATACATAAGCATCTCTGTTGAGACCACTATAACACCGCTCTGCATCATTCTTTTAATAGCTATGCTTTTATCCTCGAGCTTTCTTGATGAAGTCGCATCAACGACAACATATACTCTATAGCCGTTCTTTATTCCCTCAATAGATGTCTGCGTAACACAGATATGAGTCTCTATCCCAACAATTATAAGTGTTTTAACATTTAATTCCTTAAGTATAAGCCTGAATTTTTCTGAACCGAAGCAGCTAAATTCCAGCTTCTCTATTGGCTGAAAATCGGGAACCAGCTCTCTAATCTCGGGAATCGTTGAACCTAAACCCTTAGGATATTGTTCCGTTAAAATAATTGGCATATTAACTATTTTGGCAAACCGTATGAGTTTACGCATGTTCTCGAGGATCTTTTCTTTGTTGAATATTAGTGGAAAAAGCTTCTCTTGGACATCGATAATGATTAAGGCTGCTTCATCCTTAGAGATTAAACCTTCTTCGTCCAATGCTAATCGCTCCAATGATTAGAGATTATGTGAGATGATTGAAACTTGGCCTATTTAATCTTTACATTTCAAGAGGGAAAGGTCATTGTTTCTTAAATCTTCCTTGACTCCAATCTCACTAAAATTGTCTGAGATCAGAAATTATATCTTTTGCCGCTTGCCTCACAGCTTCTGCGCTATTTAACTTCGGTTTCCATCCAAGGCTCTTAATTTTTGAGATATCTAAAAGCATTACTTTTACGTCTCCCTTCCATCCTCTTCCTCCATCTACTCCTCCAGTATAACGTATTTCAACATCTTTTAATCCCATCTCCTCGATGACTATTTTCGCTATGGCAGCAACATTAACGCTGTCTTCTGATCCAATGTTATATATTTCTACTTGGCTACTTGATTTTTCAGCTGCCAAAATCATGGCTTCCACGCAATCCTTAACATAAAGATAGGATTTTCTTTGAGTTCCATCACCAAGAACTTCAAGCGTCTTTGGGTTATTCCTTAACTTATTTATGAAATCATATATCACTCCATGTCCACTTCTTGAGCCCACAATATTTGCAAGTCGGCATATCACGCTTTTGAATCCAAAAAGATGAGAGTAGCCGGATATGAGCGCCTCACAAGCGAGCTTTGAGGCGCCGTAAAGGGATATGGGCTTTAGTGGACCATAGTCTTCAGGTGTGGGCATTTTTTCCGCTTCGCCATAAACTGTTGATGTCGACGTGAATACAATGTTCTTGCATTCATCATTCTCTCTCAAGGCTTCCAAAAGGTTATATGTTGCAAGGATATTTTGTTCGTAATCGATTCTTGTGTTAAATGCTCCAATCTTAACATTTGGGTTAGCAGCTAAATGAAAGACTATTTCACAATTTTCTAGAGCTTTTTTCAAATCCTCGGGATTAAGCATATCGCCCATGATAAATTTAAATCTTGGATTTTTAAGCCAAGTTGATATGTTGCTGAGTCTCCCCCCGCTTAGGTTATCGAGAACCGTTACTCTTACGTTTCTTTCCATTAACGCGTCAACCAAATGGCTACCTATGAAACCAGCGCCGCCTGTTACTAGAGCGCTGCTGAAATTCAACTTGAATACTCCCATTATCACGCCCTAATTGATTAAGGACATAATTAATCTTTAAATTTTTGGACTAAAACCTTATTTTTAACGATCAAGTAAAAGATTTTGAACTCTAAAATTAAAATACTTCAACTCTTAAGATTGATTGGGGAATTTTTGTTGATTAAGCCTCTAAAACGTCATCGAAAACTTTGCGTGGCGATACCCGCATCAATAGTCTCTGATGTCCCGCATCTCAGAGAGAAAACCTTTAAGATTGGTTTGATAGGTCGAGCTTTAGCGATATTCCGTGTTGATGAAGTTATTATTTATCCAGATATGCTTGGTGCTGATCAGAGGGGAGACCTGAATTTTGTGGCTACAATTCTATCCTACATGGAGACGCCTCAATATCTCAGGAAGAAACTTTTTAAGATAATGCCTAAACTGCGTTACGCCGGTATATTACCACCGCTTAGAACGCCGCATCATCCAACCCAAAGTAAAATGAAAAATCTAAAGATAGGTGAATTTAGGGAGGGCGTGGTGGTTGCAAAGAGTAAACGTGGAGTTCTCGTTGATGTGGGTGTTGAAAAACCGATTCCTATTTCAGGTGTACGTATACCTTTGGGGACTCGTGTAACCGTTAAGATAGTAAAAAATGGAGAGAATCCAAGAGCTGAATTAACTAACCGAAATGAAATTTCTATTTATTGGGGATACAAAGTCACCCTTTCCAAGATTCCGTTTGGACGAATGATTAAAGACGGAGCCTTTGACATGGTTATAGCAACCTCTAGACGAGGAGAGCCATTTATGAAAGTTAAAGATGCGCTTCTAGGTAAATGGCGGAAATCAAAATGTATACTTGTGGCCTTCGGATCGCCAAGTCAAGGTCTTTGGGAAATCGTGGAGCAAGAGGGAATGAAGCTGAATGAGCTAGCGGATTTCATAGTTAATACTGTACCTAAACAAGCAACTGAAACTGTAAGAACTGAAGAGGCACTCTATGCAACCTTGGCTATACTTAATTTATTAGCTGAGGACTAAAGAATTATTTCCTTAAATTCCATACTATAATAAAGTTAAGCGAGCTATGTTCCAATAATAATATTACCGCTTATCTTTCTTAATGTTGCTATTGCTGATAAGGCGGCTATGTAGCTTGTTTTCGGATTAGTGGGACATGGCTTATTTATGGTTTTAGTGTGGATCTCTCCGAATTCACCTTTAACCCGAATTTCATGGATGATATTCTTTATCGTTGGATCAACAATTATTTTGACCTTTGTTTTGTCCGGACCTATTCCAGCTAGGCTCAGTGAGGCAGCAACATTAACGTTTTGAGGGAATAGTTTAACGGCTTCTCTGGCTACTCCCTCATATAAGACTAGAGGTTCCTTAAGTAATGTAAGGTCGATCTTGCTTTTCTCAACATAGGGCGCGCCCTTAAGACTCATTGGCGGTTTTCTAGTTGTAAGCGTGACCTCTTCAATGTGACCTATTGTTGCAGACTTAATGTTGTCTAGGCCAACTATTGCACCTGAAGGAACATAAATTCTTCTTCCACTCTTTTTAGCAACCTCCATTATCTTAGCAAATAGGGAGTCATCAAGCAGTGCACCGGTGCTCATAACCATTAAATCTTTGTTACCGGATAAAACTTTCAAAGCATATTGCCTGACAGCCTCTTGAGAAGCAGCCTCAATAACTATTTGAACATCATTTCTTTCTAGGATCTCATCTATGTTTTTAGCCACAAGAGGTTTATGTTTAAGTTTAGAAGAAAGCTTCTCAGCCCGCTCACGAATAATATCGTAAACAATTATTAGGTTTATGTCTCCAGCCTTTCCGCTATCTATTGCATTCGCTATAACAGTACCAATTGCTCCGCAACCAACTAATCCAGCGCCAATCTTCGTGAAAGATCAACTCCAAGCGTATGATTTTTGCTATAAACGAATAAATATGTGGTGTTTTAAATAAGATTTTCTGAATAAATTTTTGAGTAAAAGTTAATATAAGGTCAAGTATTATATTTTTGGAAAATTTTAGGAAAATTTTGTAAAAAGGAGGGCTGACCTATGGAGTGGTTCTACATAACATCGATAGCTGGATTGGTTGCCGTTGGATTAGCTGGCTACCTATATAAGTATGTCATAAGACAGGAAAGCGGAACTAAAAAAATGGTGGAGATCGCCAACGCCATTAAAGAGGGGGCAAAAGCATATCTTAGGAGACAAAATATGACTTTAGCCGTCTTCGTTTTGATAATGGCGGTTGTCCTTGGAGCATTATATTCGCTCCGCGAAAATGTTCACTTTGGGGCAAGTATGGCTATTGCATACGTCTTTGGCTCCTTATGCACAAGCTTTGCCGCCTACGTTGGGATGATGGCTGCTGTTGAGGCGAACGTTAGAACAGCCAATGCTGCAAGACAGGGATTGAAAAAAGCATTTCCAGTCGCATTTTATGGTGGAGCAGTCATGGGTCTATCAGTTGTAGGCTTATCTCTTCTGGGTATAAGTCTGCTCTTTTACGTTTACAGACATATCTTGGGCTGGAATGACGTAGATGCCTCAAATATAGTTCTAGGCTTCAGCTTCGGGGCTAGTGCCCTAGCTCTCTTTGCTAAGGCTGGTGGCGGAATATATACGAAAACTGCTGACATAAGCGCTGACCTTGTTGGGAAGGTTGAATTGGGAATCCCTGAGGATGATCCGAGGAATCCTGCCGTGATCGCGGATAACGTTGGTGATAATGTTGGTGATGTAGCCGGGATGGGCGCTGATTTAACTGACTCTTATATTGCAAGTATCGTGGCGGCTATGATCATTGGCGCAGAGATAGGTGAAAGCGTGCTAACGGCTCTACCTTTAGCTATAGCCGCTATGGGGCTATTTGCCTCAATAGTAGGCGCGTTGGTTGTTAAGCTCAGTATAAAGGGTAATCCCGGAGCCGCGTTAAACAGAGGGGCATTCTCCACATGGTTTATATTCGCCATTTTCCTTTTACTCATTACCTACTTCTCAGAGCTCGGGAGCAATAGGTGGCTTGGAGTTTTCCTTCCCACGGCTGCGGGTTTAACAGCTGGGGCAGTAATTGGACTTACATCAGACTATTTCACCTCTATTGATAGGGTGCCAGCGCAGAAAGTTGCTGAAGCATCTACAACTGGCGCCGCAATAAACATATTGACCGGCTTCTCCTATGGATTGATAAGTATAGTTCCACCTGTAATAGGCATTTGCATCGCCACTTTAGCTGCATGGTATCTTTCTGTAGCATTTGGCATTAATCCATTCTATGGAATCGCTATCTCAGCTGTCGGGATGCTTGCAACCGTCGGAATGACCATATCTGCGGATGCCTACGGACCTATATCGGATAACGCGAAGGGGATCGCTGAGCAATCGGGTCTAGGCGAGGAAGTCATTGAGATTGCAGATAGATTAGACGCAGCTGGTAACACCACAAAAGCCATCACTAAGGGCTTCGCTATAGGTGCCGCTGCGCTCACAGTTCTCGCGCTCTTCGCAGCCTACGCCCACCTAGTTGACATAGAAATATTAGACTTAATGAAGCCTGAAGTTGTCGCAGGAGTGTTTCTGGGCGGAATGATGCCTCCTCTACTTTCAGCGCTACTAATCTTAGCTGTCGGAAGAAACGCTGAAAGAATGATCGAGGAAGTAAGACGCCAGTTTAAGGAGATTCCTGGATTACTGGAAGGCAAATCGAAGCCAGATTACGCTAGATGTGTAGATATCGCCACCAAAGGAGCAATTAAGGAGCTTATGCTACCATGCTCTTTAGCAATAGTGGTTCCAGTGTTAACGATCATATTTCTAGGGAGAGAGGCGCTTGCAGGATTCCTCGCCGGAAGCATAGTCACGGGAATAATTTTCGCTCTATTCATGGCTAACTCAGGAGGACTCTGGGATAATGCCAAAAAATATATTGAGGCTGGAGCACACGGTGGAAAGGGTTCGGAGGCCCACAAAGCCGCTGTGATAGGCGATACGGTAGGCGACCCCTTCAAGGACACAGCAGGTCCATCGCTCAACACAATGATAACCGTTATGTCGCTGGTGGCTGAGGTTTTCGCTCCACTGTTAGTTGGCCTCGCAATAATTGGACTATAGCGGATATATCTGCTACAAAAATTTCTTCCTATTTTATTTCATATATA
>Ga0190363_1002065_pt1 | contig 11656 bp, 11 predicted proteins | sample 48721867_MG_FD_161272 | JGI IMG/M metagenome (GOLD analysis project Ga0190363, IMG submission 161272) | Hydrothermal vent microbial mat bacterial communities from Southern Trench, Guaymas Basin, Mexico - 4872-18-6-7_MG | ecosystem: Environmental > Aquatic > Marine > Hydrothermal vents >...
GACATCACTTGTACTGTAGGTTTACCTCGCCTTAAAACATCTTCATCCATAATATCGTCATGACATATACTTGAGTTTTGGAGAAATTCTACACCCAATGCCGGTGCAATAATGTTTTCATCAATCCTCTTCTTTATAAAATAATATAGTTTTATCATAGCTATAGGTCTAAGCCTTTTTCCACCACGCATTGTATAGTCATATGCCATTTCAAATAATTTTAAAGCCATACCGTTTGAAGGAATATTTTTCTTCTCCTTCATGAAAACTTTTTCTAGATATTGGTTTACAAGTCCTGCGGTCTCAACTATATCTTTAACAATATCCATGTATTCTACACCTTAGGTGGAGGCTTAAATCCCTTCTCCTCCAATATTTTTACTATTCTTGGAATAACTATTTCCGCCGGATCTCCAGCATATATTTCTATAATTAGATTCTTCTTACGATAATATTCAATTATTGGTGCAAACTGCTTTTTATATACTTCAAGTCTATGTAAAACTACTTCTCGTGTATCATCCTTACGATGAATAAGTGGTCCACCACATTTATCACATATTCCATCAACTTTTGGAGGCATATATTTTGTATGATAGATTGCACCACATTTTCGACATATTCTTCTACCACTAATTCTCTCTATAATAGTTTTGACGGGTGCCTCGAACTTTAATACAAGATCTATATAGGTAATCTTATCTAAAGCCTTTGCCTGCTTCAACGTTCGTGGAAAACCATCTAAAATAAATCCCCTTCTGCAGTCATCCTCATTTAATCGTTTTCTAACCATTTCAATTACAATTTCATCCGGTACAAGTTCTCCAGAATCAACATATTTTTTTATCTTAAGCCCTAACTCCGTTTTCCTTTTGATCTCATCTCTAATCATATCTCCAGTAGATATATGTGGTATACCATATATTTTTGAGATAGAGGAAGCATAGGTACCTTTGCCGACACCAGGAGGGCCAATAAATATTAGCTTCAAAATTTCACCAAAAAAGTATAAAAGAGGAGATATTTATTTTTTATCCAATTTTAAATTTGAGGTAAATTTTTTCAATTTTCTTTACAATATTATTCCACGAATATTTTCTTTCAACAATATTCCAAGCCTGCTTGGCAATATCTAAATATATATCATAATTTAAATATATATCAACTATTTTTCCAGCAATGGATTTCGGGTTCCTATCATAAAGAAAACTTCCATTAACTCCTTCAACAACAATTTCTCGTAGTCCACCAATACGGCTAACCAGTACCGGAGTCCCACATGCCATCGCCTCTAATACAACTATTCCAAAAGATTCTCCATAAATACTTGGTAATATAAATAAATTGCTTGACCTATATAGGTCTGGAAGAAGCCTGTCATCCACCTTTCCAAGAAGCTCTACATGCTCGCTAAGATTTAAATCTAATATACGGTTTTTCAAGAAATTTTTAAGGGGCCCGTCTCCAGCTACTATAAGTTTAACATTATTTACTTCATTAGCCACATACTTCATTGCCTCGATCAATAGATGTACACCTTTTCTTCTCACCAATCTGCCTACAAACAATATTATAAAAATGTCATCAAATTTTTCTCTAAAATTTCTTGAGCCATTTGGATTAAATCTATCAATATCTACTCCATTCGGTATAACATATATTTCTTTATCTGAAACAAAGCTTTCAATAAATTTTTTAGCAATATTACTTACAGCTATGATTGAATCAATTTTACTTAAAATGGTTTTAAATGGTAAACCTATATAGCTAATTGTTTTAAGAATATATTTATAATCATAGAAATAGGCTGAGTGATTTGTAAGTATGGTAGGATAATTATTAATTTTAGATGATAGACTAACGGCTACAGGTATAGGAGTAAACGCATGATGTACATGGACTATATTTGGCTCGAATTCCTTTAATATTTTTTTGATAACACCGTTTCCGCCGGTGGCTAATAACTGTAAATACTCTATTCCATTTAACTCATATATTCTAGATTCGTTTTTTTCTCTACCATCTCTTTTCCGTGTTACCACCATTACTTCATGATCTCTCTTCTTAAGAAAATGAGCTAAATCTTCAACGTGTCTAGCCACTCCACCCGTATCGGGAGGATACCACTGTGTAGCTAATAGGATTCTCATAACTATTACCTATCTTTTAAAGAGCGCTAATAATTCAGTTAAAGTGAAATCTCTAAATCTATCAATAATTTTTATAAGAAAATTAAGTATGTATCTAGATTTACGGCATTCATTCAAAATTTTCTCAGCATTTCTCCTGGTTTGATTGCTAAAATCATTGATATGCTGTGACACATATTTAGCTAAAGATGGCAATTCTTTTCCAATAATATTCTTTAAATAAAATTCCATTAAATCAATTATATCTGTGTTAGATTTGTAAAGTATTTTTTTACCAGATCTACCTATCCTTCTAACAAAACCATATTTCTCAAGTAAAGATAAATTGCTACTTATCATGCTTAAACTATAGTCTGTAAGACTTTTTATCTCCTGTTGCGATAAAGGAATTCCAGCTAAAATTAATGTACCCCATATTTTTCCAGCAGCCTTACCAATACCTAAATTGGATGTCAACATAGATATTCTTTCAATAAAATTTTTTTCAACATCGTTAAATGAGACAGTCATATTTATCATATTTCTATTTTTATCGAAAAATATATATTTTTTATGCAATATAAATTCTATGATTTCGATGATTATTAAAATAATAGATATGCTTAAGATATTTCGTATAAGTGAATGGAGAGGGTATTTTGGATTATACACATATGGGATACTATATTTCACAAAATCTTTAATTGAAATATTGTCAAAAATACTGTATACTTCTCCTCTATTCTTTCTATATATGGCCTCAATATATCTTGCAAACAATATTTCAGATATAGAAGGTGATAAAATTAATCCAAATAAAATAAATAAAAACATTCTTGTTAAAAAGCATATAGATGCTCGTCTTCTCAATCTCCTTCTGCTAACCTTAATATTTTTCTCAATAACGTATTCATTCACTCTACATCCGATTGGACAAGCAATATATATTATTTCCCTCCTACTAGGGATATTCTACTCACTAAAGCCCTTAAGATTTAAGGAAAAACCATTTCTAGACCTATTGTCTCATTCTATTTTCTTCGGCATAGGATTGTTTTTATTTTCCTCTCAATTCAACCTTAACTTTAAGACGATATTGATAATACTTATCATTGCAACTTATTCAATAATATTAGAGCTTAGAAATGAGATAGAAGACTACGAATATGATAAAAATGCTGGATATAACACGACTATAGTATCAATTGGACTGAATAACGGAATATTTTTTGTCAATTTCCTATTACTAGTAATGCTTATAGAATTCGCACTACTTTATGAAAATATGCTATTGAAAATATTCACTATATCATTAATATTTATATTATATTTGTTTAGGAAAAATTTTAATAAAATGGTTAGGATATTTGATGTCATATTTATATTTCTACTCACATTAACTCTTATATAATATCTCTAAGACCTGCTTAGGCCCATTTAAACACAAATATATTTCATTTAATATTTCTCTGCCCATAAGTACTTTATCTATATATGGGTGAACGAATATTTTCATCTTTTTATGGTAAAAATTTTTTATCCTGACAACTGCAATTACTGGACTAAGTTTAGTGATAAAGCATCCTGCATGTATAGCATAATATGTTTCATCAATTTCTATAAGATTTAAATTTAATTTTTCAAATATGGATTTAGTTATAATTAAACTTCCACTAAAACCAGTATCTATGTATGCCTTTTCTTTCAGCTCTTCATTTGTAATAGGATTAGATATATCTATTTTTAAAAATGGATGAGAAGGGGTAATAGATATATCATATTTCTCCACATATTTCAAGTAGTCCACCCCCAATCTCCAAAAATCTTATTGATCGTGGTTTAATTTCTCTAATTAATGCTGATGATATCTTCTTCTCAGTATATCTTTTTCTAATAATATTAATAGCCTCTTCAACACTACTACATATAGCATGATTTTCACCATTATTGAAAATAACAATATATCCTTTAACTCCTTTCTTCAAATATTCCTCTACAAGTCTATCAGCAATTTCTTTAACATCACTTTTCTTATCCTCAACTATAATAGGTTTCTTTAACCATTCTTTTAAAGCAATATTTACTGCTTCAGACAAAGTTATACCTAGCAGAGATGCTTTCACCTTAACTTCTCTATATGTTTCTTCATCAATACCTCTGAGAAAAACATTTTTCATAGATATCAAGATATCAATGTTATCAAGATATATAAATCTTTATTTAAATATGTTTTCATAGAAATTTCTTTTACTATATTTTTCTATAAGCTTTTTCTCTATCGGATAAACTCCATATTTTCTAGCTGCTTCAACCATTTTTTTAAAGTTTTCCGGCTTTACTCCCGGATGTATGCTGTTGCTTGAAGACAATATGTAGCCTCCATTTGGGGCAACCTTTGCAATAGTTTCTTTTACAACTTCTTCAACTTCTTTAGGAGACAGTAACGGTAGAACAATTGTACAATCAATATTTCCTATGACACATATCTTTCCACCATATTTTCTCTTTACTTTAGCTATATCCATTCCAGCTGCAGGCTCTATTGGATGAAGACCATCTATACCGGTATCAATTATAAGGTCAAGTATACTCCATATCCTTCCATCAGTATGTTTTATAAATAATCTATTATTTTTCTTAGCAATATCGACGGTTTTCTTTAAATATGAATATATAAAGTTTTTAAACATCCTTGGTGAAAGAAACGAATTCTTTTTATCTGCATAATCATCTCCACTTAAAAGCACATCTGCGCCTATTTTTAAAGCATTCTCCATAACTCTAGACTTATATTCAAAAATTTTGTCAGCCAATATATATGCGTATCTCGGATATCTATAATACATTTTAAATAAATTATGCATTCCACCTACAATATAATGGGAAAATTCAAATACATCATGACCTAAAAATACAATTGCTTTTTCATACCTAAATCTATCAACAAGTTCGTTTAGGGTATTAAGCCTATATTCAGCATCCGGGTCAGGAATATCCAGTTTAGTAACATCTTTAAAATCTTTAACTGGCCCCTTATATGGATAGAGAATTCCTACATCACTTGTTTTCCAAACAATACCCCATTCATCTTTAAAAGTATTTGGACCAATCTTTTCTAAATTAAAGTTTTCTCCACATGTAACTCCATCTAAATCAATATATTCAGCAAGATCGGCATAGCTTTTTAAACCAAATGAATCTACAATAGGTTTATCTACAATGAGTTCCCAAATAGGAACCTTATCAGGAACTTCTCTTTTTAAGGCCGTTATAAATCTCTTATATCCATTCAAAATTCCACCAATAAATTATTTAGACCTTATTCTCTTAATAAATCTTTCAACCTCTTCTCTAGTAGGTAATCCTGCCTGCGCCCCCATTTTAGTAACTTTTAGAGACGCTACACAATTTGCAAAAAATACTGCATTTTCAATATTTTTTCCTTCACTTAATGCTACTGCAAGTCCGGCATTAAATGCGTCTCCAGCACCAGTTGTATCAACAACTCTTACATCGATTGTTGGAATAATTTTTCCAATATTTTTGTTATAAATATATGCACCTCTAGATCCAAGCGTTATAATAATATTTTTTACACCGAGATTTAAGAAATATTTACCAATTTTTTCTAGATCTTTATCGCCTCTAATACTTATATTTGAAAGTCTCTCAGCCTCCCTTATGTTTGGAGTCAATACATCTATTTCACTATAAATTTTAGGGGGGAGAGAAGTTGCTGGGGCAGGGTTTAATATAACTTTACAGCCGTATCGACTAGCTTTTTCTATAGCATAGACAACTGTTTTTAAAGGTATTTCAAGTTGAAGCAAAACTATGTCAGCTTCTTTTAAAATATCTTCAGCTCTATCAATATCCTTTCTAGAAACATTTTTATCTACTCCAGAGGCTACTGCGATAATATTATTACCCTTAGAATCAACTATTATTAATGCCACACCACTATGTGAGGAAGAGTCTTTTAAAACGTAATCTACATTTACACCTCTTGATAAAGCATTTTTAAGTAAAAGATCGCCAATATAGTCATCCCCCACTCTACTAACAATATAGGTCTTAGCTCCTAGTAGTGAAGAAGCTACAGCTTGATTTGCTCCTTTTCCTCCCGAGGACATTTTAAAATTCCACCCTAAAACTGTTTCACCAAGCTGAGGAACTCTATCAACAAACACTGTGAAATCCATATGCAGAGTCCCTATAACCACTATAACCGGTTTTCTCATATTTCTCCCCTTGCAGCCCTAATCATTGATAAAATATTTTTACTAGAAGCTGTTCTCGGAATCTCGCATCCAGAACTAAGTATAAAAAATGTTTCTCCAGCTTTTTCTAAACACTTTTTAACGTTCTCCACAATACTGCAAGGAGATCCATTTTTTAATAATCTTGTGTCAATATTTCCAATTAAACATTTTTCTGGTAAAATTCTTCTAGCATAACTTATATCTACTGGAGAATCGATCTGAACCACATTTACATCAAGATTATTGATAGATTTGAGAAGATGAGCGTTGTTTCCACATATATGTAATGCAGAATATTTGTTGGATAGAGAGATTTTTTTAAAAATGTCTGAGAGAATATTAAAGCAGTATTTCTCAAATCTTTGGGGAGAAAGATAGATAAGTATAGGCTCCAAAACCATTATTAAGTCAGCTCTAGTTCTAAGAATCATTTCAAGAAGTATAGATAACTTTCCATATATTTTTTCTAATACATTCTCCATGCTATATTTGCTATTAAACATATATTTGAAAAACTGCAGTCCATTAAATAACTGATAACCGAGGGTAAATGGGCCAGTAATATAACTACATATAAAGACTCTATCACCAATCATACTATAAATTTCCTCTATAACGTTAATATATCTTTTAAAAACATCTATATTTAGTTCTCTCTTATCAATTTCATCAATATTATTCAACTTTTCAGTCAAAGATGGATAACAATCTATATATCTTATGTTTAATCCTAAAGCCTCAGCCTCCAAGGTTAGATTCATAAATGGAAAAACTCCATCGGGCTTATAATACTTAACCATATCCACCTGTATTCTACTCATCAATTTACTGTCAGTAAAAGCTTTTATACAATCAATGTTAAATAGATATGCTGAATGAACGCCAATTAACGGAATTACTGGAATCCTCTCTACATCTTCTCCTCTAATAGATTTTTCAACAATATTCCTTGGGTACAATTTTCTCACGTGAAATAGAATGACTAACATTTATTAAAATTTTATTAATTAGTAGGGACCGCCAAAAATGTTTTCCACTTTAATCCTCTAAAGGATATTCTACTACTCGACCTTAAATATCATCGAAATTAAAATATTATTTCCCAGTTATCTATAACAATATTTCGTTTTCTCCTATACTGAAACTCTATCATAGATTTTCTATGCTACATGAAATCGGATCAGGTTTATGAAACTCTACTGTTTCAAGTTAATTTCTCCTTAGGTGAGAAACTAACATTTCCCTTTAATCATACATTTGCATACTGTTAATATAATTTATATAATAAATAAAAATAAATATTATTTGGGGTTTAAATGCTTGTAACAACTATAGGTATACTTGTCTCGGATATAATTGCAGCAGAACTTCCTAGCATAGCAAATCCTGGAGAAGTAATTTTTACTCCACGTGGAATAAAGCTTAGAATTGGTGGACATCCAGCTAATGTTTCGATAGATCTAGTTAAACTTGGATTAAAAGAGAATTCTATAAGCCTTATAGGCGCAGTTGGTAGAGATATTTTTGGAAAATTCATTGAGGAAACATTACATAAATATGGTGTAAAAACGCATCTACAATACTATGACGTAGGAACATCTAAAAATATAATACTTGTAGTAAAGGGAGAAGACAGAAGATTTCATGTAGAGGTGGGTGCAAATCAATATTTAAACCCAAAACCAGTATATGATATTCTTAAAGATGAAAGGCCAAAAATATTTTATGTAGGCGCTACTGGATGGCTTGGAAAATTCGATGAGGAGCTTGAGGAGATACTACAATATGCCAAAAAAATTGGTTCAATAACATTTGTAGATATAATTGCACCCCATGGGAAAAATTGGGACTACATTATTCCTTCACTAAAACATACAGATATATTCCACTGTAATAATATAGAAGCGTCAAATATAACTGGAGAAAAAACTGTAAAGGGAAATCTAGTAAAATTATATGAATATGGAGTAGAATTTCCAGTAATAACTCTTGGGAAAAACGGGCTTCAAGCGCTATTCCAAGACAAATTAATAGATATGCCTGCTTTCCAAGTAAATGATATAGATCCTACTGGTGCTGGAGATGCATTTTGCGCAGGAATAATATATAAAATAATTAGTAAAAAATATAGATTAGATAGGATAGGGGTGAGAGACTTTAAGGAAATTTTAGTCTTCGCATCAGCAGTTGGTGCAAGTGCTACAACAGAGGAGGGGACGACGGAAGGAGTAAAAATAAACTTTATACAGAAAATAATTAAAGAGCAAGAACAAAGAATCTTACAAAATACAGCAATTAAAGAAATAAAATAACTTTAGAAAAAATAAAATATTTTCACATGAAATGTAGAAATGTACATTAATTTATTTTAAGATAGGTGAAAAATGCAAAAATTTATAAGGATTAACGAACATAATATAATTTGGTGTCGAAATGAGTAAAACCGAAGTTGTAAAATATGAGAAAGGATTAACGACAAGAGTTCTTATCTTGTTCTTCATCCTCGGTTTTGCATCATTTATTGTAAACGCATTTACATGGTATGGACTAGGCATAACATTAGAACCCTTGTATGGAGGCAGAATAGGAGCGCCCATATATATGCCCTTCGGATTTGCTTGGCTAATATTATTAATATTCGAGGTAATGAGAAAGAAACTTACTCCAGCGGAAGCGGCAATCCTAATAGGCCTGTTATTCCTAATATCAGACTCACCATTCATATTTGCAGCATACATGGAATATATTATAGGACTACCACATGCATCTGCAACAGACGCCAAAGTAGCCGAATTACTTACATTAATGCCCGGGTTCTTTGCACCAAAGGATCCTACATTAGTAGAACCAGCTTATACAGGAGGTGCTGGAATACCTGGAGCATTAATGCCCTACCTAGCATTCGCCATGTTCTTATTGATAATTTACCTATTATACAATTTCTTCCTGGCAACAGTAGCTAGAGAACAATTTGTAAAAGTAGAAAAATTACCATTTCCAGGAGTTGTACCAGTAGTAGAGTTAACGAAAATATCAAAAGTATCTTCAATTATTGAAAACAAGATATTATACTTGGGCATTATCTTAGGCTTCCTTAACTCATTAATTACGACAATAAACTATATCACACCTATGTTTAGAGTATTCTTCGCATATGGACAAATATACTTTGATGCATGGGATGCATTCTGGAGAGGATTAAATCCAAGTACCGCAGATTGGTGGATGTTCATCATGGCCGATGCAGCCGTATTTTACTTAGCGCCATTAGATGTTTCAGCTACTACAACAATATGGCTAGGGTTGATGACACTAATATATCCATTTATTGCGGTTGGAGCTGGATGGGTAACACCGGGTAAGAATCCTGGATACACAGGACCCTTCCATTGGAGATATCTGGCACTATACTGTGTACCAGTAGCACTAGGGTTATGGAGCTTAATATTCGGATACAAAACATACATAGGAAGCCTGAAGAAGGCATTCGGAAAGGGAGGTAGTAGGGCTGAAGAGGGTGAAATACCACCATTATGGGCATGGGGCGGATTGATAGGAACCCTACTAATATGGCTTATATTGTGGCTCGGGATGGGTGCAAGTGGTCTTGTAATATTAGTTTTAATACTATCGATATTCATTCATTTAGGTCAAGCGAGAGTATATGCTGAAACCGGGCAGTGGGGCAGTAGTAATCCACCCTTTATAATAAGAAACCTAGTTGTAGGGGCTTTTCCAGAGAATCCGTGGAAGTCTACGGCCGGATGGGCCACAATGGCTTCAGCTGGACATCTTAGTGGTGGTGCGCATAATACTCAGGCATCACAGTCTGCATGGGGTTCGCTACAAGTATATGGTTTAGGCTATGCTACTAAGACAAGGCCTAAGGATATTTTTGTAGGACAATTGTTAGCATACTTATTTATGGCTGTAATAGGCTTTCCAGTAGTGGTATCATTAGTATTCTCTATAGGCGCAAATAAGCTAGGAAACACATGGTATGTATCAAGAATGATTGCAAGAAACGCTAAATCGTGGGATATGTATGGTGTAATAAATAGAGGTGACATATTGCCTACTGAAAGAGCGGGGTTGCTCGTATTAGCACTAGTACTTGTAGGACTATTATGGTTCCTAAGAACCAAGTATGCTTGGTTCTTCATCACACCAGTAGCATTATACTTTCACTCTGGGATGTGGTTCCTAAGCGCTGCTCCAGCATTCATATTAAAATTAATTACATTAAAAGTCTTCGGAGCAAGGGCTTATGAAAAATATGGTGTACCATTAGCCGTCGGATATCTAGTAGGATTAAGCTTCGGAGCCTTCATTGGAGTAACATTTTTAACATTCTATAGAGCTCCCTGGGCCTAAAATATTATATATTTTTTCTTTCTCAGGAAACCGTCCAAAATGTTTAGGGTTTGCTTATATTAGTCTATGGCTTTAAATTTTAGGAGATAGTTGATCTCAATTAAAATAGTTGAAAATGCCATATATTTGGAATTAGGCCTCAGAAAGATTGCTGAAATACTTAAGGACAAGATGTTAGGAGAAACATGAAGCTAGAAAACATTTTGGACAGACTCAGAACAATAAAAAAATTTATTATCCTATTAAAGTATTATTGTAATAAAGGTATTAATAATAAGGATATGGTGGTTTAATTTGAAGTTATCGATAAGTCTTATGATATTACTAATCTTAACTACAGTCTTGCTTTCAATAAATCTTAATGCCGATAATAGAGAACAAAATAATCTTAACTACACTAACATTTGGAGTGATATGAAATTTTTTTCATCATTTAAATCTAGGTTTACGGGATATAGTGGTTTCTATAGTAGTGGCGATTATATTTATAGTGTTTTTAAAGATATCTTCGGTGAAAATAATGTTAGGGTTCAATCTTATACTGTTCTAAGCCCTATAGATGAAGGTTCTAGTATAGAGATTATTAAAGAACATATCGTTTTTAACGCATATGGTATGTATCCCAATCTTGTTGCCACCGGTAAAGTAAAAGATTTAACTGGAAAGTTGTACTATGGGCATAAGGGTGATCCATCCGAATTAAATATACCATTAAATAATTCAATTATATTAATGGATTTCGATTCGGGAGATAACTGGATTAAACTAATTAAATTTGGTGTGAAAGCAGTAATATTTATAGGTAGCAATTATACTACTAGGTTCGAAGCCTATAGTAAATTTATTCAAGCGCCACTAAACTTTCCACGACTATATGTTACGCCAAGAGTT
>Ga0190363_1002066_pt1 | contig 11655 bp, 30 predicted proteins | sample 48721867_MG_FD_161272 | JGI IMG/M metagenome (GOLD analysis project Ga0190363, IMG submission 161272) | Hydrothermal vent microbial mat bacterial communities from Southern Trench, Guaymas Basin, Mexico - 4872-18-6-7_MG | ecosystem: Environmental > Aquatic > Marine > Hydrothermal vents >...
ATTGTTTTTTAACAGGCAAAAATGCTGAAAATAAAAAAATAAAAATTTAAAATAGCGTTTTAACAATTTGTGGCACACGGTGAACTTTTGGCTTAACCGGGAGAGTTTTGAACTCCCACCATTCGGCGCCATCGTATTCATGCCTTTCAAGCCACCAGTCCTCACCTACTATCACCAAATCTTCTGCTATCATGGCTGTACCATATCCGCTATCATATTCTATGTCTCTTGCTACCGCAGCGAACTCGTCCCAAGTGCACCAGCCATTTTTAGTACCGCACCACTTAACATCACTAGATTTCTTACCGTGTTGCCACAGCGCTTCGAGTGTTTCTTTTAATAGGTTCGTTTTCTCCATAGGCATCACCTCCTAACATTATTTATTTCACTGCTATCGTTTTTTCTGATGTTTTCTTTCGCTTCCAAAGATAATAATAGACTATGTGCGGAAGTCAACAAATCCAGCACTTTTGCTTCACTTACACCCATACCCACTCCCACGCCTTGTTGCTTAACTAATTCTATTGCCTCTCTTAGTTTCTTTTCTGCTATTGCCAATCTTTTTGTATATTCCTCATTTTTCATATTCATCTTCATATTCACCTCCTAATTAGTTCGCTCAATCCGTTTTTTGATAAGCTCACCCTAAGCCAAAACAAAAATAAAAATAAAAAGAGAAAATGTTTTACAAACTTCCCAAATAGCGCCTTAATTATTTTTCTTTGTGCTTTTCCTGTGCTTACCGTCCACTTCGGTAGGCACCCACCGCGGGTTGCTACCATCGAAGGACGGCTTCTGTGCAGTAAACACGAATGTCCTTCCGATTAAGTCATCGGTATCTCTGATACCCAGCTTTTCCATTGCTGGAATTAGCAACTCTGCCTGATGCATCGGTCTGAATTTCTGGATTACTACACTGCCCTTCACAGCTTCAATGAGTTTTGGGTTTGTTAAGCGTGCACGGATGTACAGAGCGTCATAGCTTGGGAACTTCGTATCTTCTTTTTCCTCTACGGACTCCACTGTTGCTGTGAATGTTGGCGGCAGCAAGTTCAGACGCGCTATTGGGGAGTATCTTTCTTTCAGGTCATCTATTTTCATTTTCCATATCACCTCCTAACATTTATTTCAACCTTTTCGTTTTTTTCATGCTCTCCTCGTAAGGTTAAGACTTCTTCTTTCAATGCTCTCGCCTGGTCCATCAGGATGTTTACTGTGTCTTCTAGGCATACCACACGATTATGCAGTATAAGCGCAGCGAGTTGCAGCGTCTTTATCTCTTCTTTCATTTTCTTCTTTCCACAGCGTCTACAGTACATTTTCTTTTATCACCTCCTAATGTTTTATTCATCCTTTTCGTTTTTTCTTGAACTAACCTATTTGCGCAAACCTTCTACTTTGATGTTTTGCAGTTCCTTCTTTACTTTTTCACCACACTCTTTACAAAGCGTGTAGCAGATGCAGCCGGAACCACCTTCCCACTTCTTTCCACAGCGTCTGCATTGGTACATGTTTCATCATCTCCTAATTCATTATTTCATCCATTTCGTTTTTTGCTATGCTCGCTCGCACTATCTCTAGGCATGGCTGTTCGATTTTGTCTTCAAGCAGATCTAAGTCAAACAAAGCATTCTCGACGACATTGCTTAATCGTTCAAGGCTGTCTTTGATTTCTCGCAGTGTTTCTATGTCTGCCATCACTATGTCTTTCGCTAGCGTATCACAGCGCATCCCCAGCGCAATGCCGTTACCTCTTATTTTCCCACTCATTTTATCACCTCTTTATTTCACCAGTTTGCCCTACTGCTCTGGCTTTTCATCTTGCTCATCAGATATTTTCAGTCCTACTGGCTTGTGGCACTTTCGGCATCTCTGGACCCATAAAGGACTGCCGTAGTAGTAATCTTTGTGCCCACAATTTACACATTTGTAATTACCGGGCATCTTTCTCACCTTTCAAGTTTTATTTATTCACTATAAATGTTTTTTGCAAATTCACCAGCAACAGGTGTCTATTAGTTCAATAAACCAACTCTTGAACTCTTCAGTTTCGTTATCGGCTACGGTTATTATCCCGTCCGCATTTTCTATGTCTTCTATCAACTCATCGGCGTTCTTATAAACCACGCTCTTTGGCATTGGGTGCTCTTTTATATATTCCTTTATTTCCTCAATGGTTGCATTCCAAGTGAGCAAATCCAAAGTTATTGTTGTGTACGAGTTTGTCTCAACAAGCGTTTGCATCCATTCCAGTCCCATACCTTTTGCATCACCTGGTCACCATAACTTAGTATATCTTCACTGGAAGATATACGAAGTCGGTTTTTAATCTATCTCGTAGAGATAGACCCCAATTACCAGGAATCATTGGGTAGCCTCCGCTATAAGCATCATCGCCGCCCAATCCCGAGGACTGGACGGGAGCAGTTAGCTCGCATCCCATCTTACGCCACTCTCTCAGGCTGCCACCGCCTTCATTTGAGAAGACTGCGGATGGGTTTGTTCTCATCAACTCGAAGAGTTCATAGTCGATGAGCTTGATACAGAATGCTATTGCGGAGCATTTGTGCACATCAAGTCCGATGAGTGGTGAGATTTTTTTACCTACCTGTGTAGTATAAGCTTCGGACCGCTCTCTAACTTTTATCCCTTGTCTCTCCAATTTCTTGAGTATCCGCCTGAATTTGAACTGAGGAAAATTCTTTATTTTTCTATTTAGTCTTCTACTCTTGCTTCTGAATCTGCCTGTATTCAGCTTGCCCACAACGACCTCGGCATTATAATGCTCTGCTATATTCCCTATTTTATCAACTACTTTATGAATAAGATACTCTCTCTTGTTTCTCTTTACGAATTGAGTCTCGTGATGGTTTATCTTCCCAACCGCCAAAACTTCTCGTGTCTTTTTGTCCATTATACAGAAATCGATATGACCCGCATTCATGTCAAGCGTCATAATTCTGCTGCTTTCTTTTAGAGATAGAGGAACATCAACGGATATTCTCACATCAAACCCTCGGTCATTATCTCTTCTTTTGATAAGGACGGTGTAAGGTCTCGACCCATCAAGCAAATGTCCGTATTTGTTTAGATACTTTTCTGGAATGAATATCTTTGGATAGATCCATCTTTTATCAGAACCCGTGTTAGTTCTGAGTTTCATAGTATCCAGCTCAAGTCTAAGATTCAAATTACCTTTCTTTGACTTATCACCGCGAGATATTAAGATAGAATTCCTCCGCTTTTTATACTCTTCTTTACTTATCTTCCCCCGCTCTCTTAGTCTCTGGTTCTTCAGTCCTCCGAATGTGACATGAGGCGGTAGGTCTTTTATTGAATGATAAGCATCCTTGATATACCGAGAATTCAAACCTATTTCTTCTTGGAGATGTTTTTCAATAACAGATTTTAATATCCGTTTCCCTCTCATGGAATATGCCCTTCTACGAGCATTGCCGAACTTATTCATCAGCTTTTCAAGTTCTGCTTTATCTTCGTCTTTTATTTCACAGATGAACCCCGGTATAGTTATTTCAGCCATTCTTCTAACGCCTCCTTTATTGCTTTCTTTATTGCACCGTGCAGTCCGAACTTCTTCACCGCCTTCTCCTCCATCTTCTTCCACAGCTCATCGTCCACTTCAACCGTCTTCCTTACCATATTACTCACCTTATTATGAAGTATATGAATAAGCATATAAAAAGCTATCGGTATGGTGTCAAAATCTGGGGCGATGTGAATATGTTCAACTTATGTATATGTTGTAGTTCTCGCTTGTTTCTACCTCTCATACCTCATCATTTTTACTCCCCCACTGGTTCTACCTCATCTTTAAGCAGGATTAATATTGCATCCGCTGCATGAACCACGAAAACTGGATGTCCAAAATAGTTCTTGGTTGTTCGCACGACTGTGCCGGTATCTCCCGGCTGGACTCCAAGGAAATCGTATCTGTCGGTTTTGATTGCTACTTTCACTATCCTTCACCTCCTGCTAAATACTAACCCACTCAAACTCACTGACGCTTTGCTCTTCAATTCCTGCATACGCTTCTCGATGTTCGCAGTTTCTTGGCTTTGTAGGTATGGAATCAATCCACCACTTACCGTTGCTCTCGCATCCTTATGGTGTTCCATCCATACATTCACCAATCTCAATGCCTGCTCTGCTGTTATTGGCATGACATTGCCTGCACCGTCCTGCTTGAACCACAGTCCAAGCGAATCGAAGTGCACTATCCTTAGAATCTCCCGTCCTCTCTGTCGCACTATGAAATCTAACCTACCAAAATTTTCTTTCATTTTAATCCGTTAAATTCGTTTTTTAGTCAGAATCTAAGGCAACAGGGAAAAATTATTCTTTGCAAATTCTTGGTTCGTTCCTTTTCTCTTTTAACTTTTCTTTCACATTTTCCTGTATCTTTGCTATTTCTTCGTCACTTACAATTCCAAGCTTAGTCAAGACATGTTCCATTCCCGAACAGGTCCCCATGAAATATATCGTAACTTCATCACCGCCAGATGTAAGATACGCTTCGTAGTCTCTCTTGTACTCTTCCAAAAATTCTAGCTTTTGCTTTTTAGTTACGATCATTAGCTTCATTGGCAATCATCACACCTTTGTATCCACACTTCGCTATATTCACCGCTTTCTTCGTCTCTGTACTGGTATTCCCTTTTATATGACTCAAGTAACTTTTCTATATCTTCTTCACTACTCATCTGAAAAAATTCTTCGTCGGACAACACTGCGAGTGTCTCTCTATCGAACTCTTCTATGATGTCTCTTCCATCCTTTCTCCTGAAATATCCATACTCCCGATATATGCAATACATTTTTACCTCCTATTTTTTCGTGTGTTTCGTTTTTTATGCACGAAGCACCAGTAAAAAAATAATGTTTTTAGTTTTGATTTGTGCGCGTGCAAGCGAGCGCTTTAGTTCGCTCGCTTTCTGCTTCGCCTCGTTCGCTTACCGTTCGGTGTCGCTACCGGCACCCACCTAGGATTACTGCCCGTAAACGATGGCATTTTCTGTTCAAATGTGAACACCTTACCTACCAACTCGTCTGTGTCCGTTATGCCCAGCTTTTGCATTGCCGGTATCAAGAGCTCGTGGATGTGCATCCCTCGCATCTTCTGCGTGAACAGCTCACCCTCTGCCTGCTCTACTGCTTGTGGATCTTCGATAGCTATGTCCATGTACAGAGCTGGGTAAGATGGGTAATTAGTGTCCTCTCTCTCTTCAATCCTCAGTATCCTTCCTGTGAACTTCTCAGGCAGTTTCTCTAATCTTGCACGCGGCACATACACATTGTCCAAATCTTCTACACTTACCATCTCACATCACCTCCTAACTTTTCTTTTATTTCATCATTTCCGTTTTTTAATAACGAGGCGTCTATGCTTCCTTTATTTTCTCTGGAAAAACTTCCAGAGCTTTGTCTGGATCGTGCTCCGCTAACCACTCAAACGCTTCGTCCTCTGTCATGACTCTTATAACTTCACCTCCTGATGCACCGCCAGGATACACATTCGCATATTTTGACATCGCTCCGCCTTCGCCATGCAAGAAATAATGTCCATTCTTTGTGCGGTACAGGGTCTCGCGCCACCACTGAAATTTCGTACTGTCTGAGAATGGCTCGTATGTGCTTATCGCTTCTGCTTTCTCTGTATCGTAGACTAAACCTTCTACAATTCTTTTCATTTTTCCATATCACCTCCTATTTTTATTCGTTTATTTCATTATTTCCGTTTTTTCGTATGCACTCGTCGAAGTACCTTTGTCTCTCTATTATCGCCATCGCTGCTTCGACTATGTAGTCGTATCCCATGCCTATTCCTATTGTCGCTTTTCCTTCTTCCATTTCCTATCACCTCCTATTCTTCATTTATTTCGTCAGTTTCGTTTTTTGATTGCTTTTGGAAGTTTTGGAACATAGTTTGCAGTTTACCGTCGTTGTTCTCTCGCTTCATAATCTCCGCATCCATCTCTAGTTGAAATGCCGCCGCTTCCGCAAGCACTTCTCTATCTATCTCGTGTTTTCCCATTCGCTTCATCACATAATTCACAATCGTTGCCTCTACAAGTACTGTGCCGTTAGCACGCCACTCGTCCGTGCCGGGCTTACCATCACCTAGTGTCACACGATAGTAACCGCTATCTATTCCATTTATTTTCGTTTTCATTTTTTTCTCACCTCAAAAAATAGAAAAAGAAAGGTTACTTCGCTATCCGCACCAGTTCCAGCCTTTTCGTGCCTCGTATGTACTTGTTGGCACATTCCAGTTGCACTAACTCGCCCTTCTTCGGCATCGGTGTAACTTCCGGGAACGGCACCACTACATACTCCCTTACATCGCCTGTATCAACTATTATCACACCTGTGCCGTCACCGTTTACATGCGAATCCACTACTTCGCCCGTGACAAGTATTCGGAATCTGCTGTCGTGACGGTTTACTTGCCGTTTCCATATGTCTATCTTGTGCTGGTCTGCTTCGTAGAACTTCTGAAAGTAAGCACCTGTGAGAGGATTAAGAACAGTGCAGACATAGTGCATTTTCATGCATGTGTCGTGGAATGCTTGGTATTTCGGAATCTCTTCCCTTAGCATATCCCAGTCCTTGTTCATCACTAAGCTCATAATACCGAAATTGTACATTTGTACAGACTCCTCCCCGACAAAATCAAGAAATGAAGCCGTAGAGGCTACGAATAGAATTGCAGTGAGTATCGCTTTTATTTTGCGTTTTCGCTCGTCTTTTCTGTCTTTTTTGCTATCACTACCAAAAGCTTCTAATAAGCTATTTACGCTTACCATTTTTAATTCGATTTTTTCGTTTTTTATAGGTGATAGGGTGCATGTTCCGAACACTACTGCAAAAAGCTATGTAAATGTTTTTTATTGTTCCAACCTTTATATAGTAGGAACAAAATTAAGCATTACGAAAAGTTGAAAGGGGAGAAGTCGGAACAACATATCTCAAGTGGGATAAAGGATAGGTAGCGAACACTACTCTCGTTTTTCTGATGTTTCACCTCTTAAAAACTTTACCGCTTCTTCTTCGGTTGTAAATAGGGTCTCAAAGCATTCAGGGCATATATATTTTTCGTCTTTACCCATTGGAATTGCGTTATCAAGTGGGCGGTAGTGAGGATTGCCGCTTTCGTCGATTTTAAGTTCAAGTTCTCGCCATACCGGATAGAGATTTTTCAAACGGTCTATCTCTTTTCCGCACTTTGGGCATCTTGGCATCTTAATCACCCCCTAACTTATTTTTCTTTACATACCACTTCGCTTTTGTGTGCGGGTCTTCATAGAATTGTTTGAATCCTGTTTCATTGTGTTCAAATTCGCAAAAGCTTTCGATTCTTATCAAATCCGCATCTTCTCCGAGAAATATAGTGTAGCCAATTCGCTCAATTATCTCCTTGGTTTTGACCAGCTTACTTATTTCTTGAAATAACTTGTGCCAGCAGTCGTGTCCTCCGATAGAGCTATTGATATGCCAACACCACTCGAAGGATTTGATTTTCTCGATAAGATTAGTGATTGTAGTCTTTGATACCATTTTTTAGTTTAATAGGTTCCGGTATAGCTTGCTTCCATGGACTGGCTGCTATTTCAACTATTTTATCTTTATCATCTCTATCTCCTATTTTCCCACACTTTCTGCATTCAATTCTAAATCCAAATATGACCTCTTTGCCAGTCAATGCATTTTGTCCTGCAATCGGAATAGCTACAAACTCATGCTTGCACCTTCCTCTCCTTTTAGCCATTTTTTCTCACCTCACCATCCCACCATTCGTTGCCCGTCCCGTTTGCGTATCCACAAGAAAAGTGTATTTCACTTTTCCTTTTCTCCTGACATGTAAGAATAGTGCGTCTTCTACTAGTCCTGCTTCTCGTAACAAGTCGTTAGTCCACGCTCCCTTCTTCCAGTCCAGTATTATCTCATCACCAACTCTGAGGAGACTGACTATCGTTTGCCACGCCATATCCACCTTAGCTGAGAATTTCATGTGAAAAGCCTCTTTAACATCACCATCCGTTTTGTATTCTACGGGTATCGAATATTTTCTCTCTGTCTCGAACGGGTCGTTATGTATTTCCTTTATCGCTTCTATCTCACTCAAGTGGAACGCTATCATGTCTGCACGCTTCAGTGCTTTCAACTCCATCTTGGTTAACCCTTTTGGTTTTTCGTTGTCGTTATGCTCTACTTCTACTAAACTATTCATTTCCATACCACCTCTTTAATAATACACAGTGAAACCCATTCCTTCGAGCTTCTCCGCTTTGTTCTTGTGCCCTTCAAGATATATCGCTGCGCACACATAATTGCAATCTATCTCCGCATCATCTTCCGTCAGTCCCACACGATTGAGTGCGATTCGTGCGCATTCGTAGTATAGATTCGGGAAGTTCAATTCTATCCCTTCGTCTTTTAACTCTCTTACTGCCTCTTCAATGATGTCGCTATCTATATCCACTAACACAGATGTGTCCATACTCCCGCAGTCGAGTAAAATTTCTAAAATCTCCCTTTCCATTTCCATCACCTATTTTATTTTTCGGTTGGGTCGTTTTTTTGTTTCCGCAAGCAGCTATTCTTCTAAGAACTTTTTGATTGCTTTTTTCACCGCCTCTTCCTCCTCTTCCGTAACTGGTTTTTCGTCATGTGCTTCAACGAGGATCACACCCTTGTAGTCTAGTGTCGGATCGTAATACACTATACAGGTGAACACTCTACCATCCGTTTTCCTTGTCAGATAATAAGTCTCAGTACTTCCACCGTCACTTACATCAAATTCGTCCATTTCTCAATCCATCCCTTTATATTTTTTTATTCGTTTTCTTCTTGCCTTTCCATCATTCTCTGTGCATACTTTTGTCCAAGCTTAAAACCTAGCTGGAACGCTTCAAACTCTCGCCACCATCTTCGGCACGCGAAGATTCTCAGTGGATGCGGCATTCGCCAAATTTCCTCTTCAAAATACGCAAGCATCGCCAGCGCTCTAAGACCTTCATTGAGTTTCTCTGCCGTTATTTCTTCCGTTTCCTCTTCATTCTCTTCATCGTTTGGATGCTTTGTTGTTTTCATTTCCCTATCACCTTCCCAAAAAGTTATTTCCACCATGTCCACCACGCACGTATACCATCATTGTGAGGACCTATTTCGTCAGGCTCAGTTTCCAATAATATCTCAAATATTCGCATCGTCATCACTCTCTTTTCTTGTGGAGTGAATTTTCTATCTTCACCATTGAATTTTTTCTTACTTTGTGATGTCCAATACGGAAGAGAAACATATAAGACTGGGGATTCTTCTCGACCGAATGATGCAGTCATAATTAGCCCTTCGTAATACATTTCTCTCAAACCGTCTGCCACTTTTTTTGCACAAAAAACATGAAACGGTTCGAGTAATTCAATTGCATTCGCTAACTCTTCTATTTCGCAGTCTTCTACTGTCCTCGCATAGAGTTGCATCAGCGGTAGCCCGAAAAACTCACCATACATAACTTTAACTGCGAGTTCAAATCTGTTTTTATATGTTATGGTTTTTTCCATTCATATCACCCCTCCAAAAAGCTATAGTGTTATTTCTGATAGAGCGCGCCTCAACTCTTCTTCAAGTTTCAATGCCTTATCTTTTTGCTTTTTATCGTATAGTTCCTTTATCTCAGCAAGTTTAGTGCAAATCTTGGTAATCACATCGCTTACCTCATCTGCTACGGATATATCCCATGGTAGCGAGTCTATTGTATGTATGAGATTGAACGCAGCTATTGATAATACTGCTTTTGGCATTTTGATCCTAAAGTCACTGTAGCATCCATCGCAATGTTTGAGGTATCTTACGATAACCTCAAGCCTCTTTTCTGGAACATAAGCGCTATCCTCAACCTCTTTGTAAGTCAAAAACACCTCATCCTCATGGTAATATATTTCTGGCATATTACTCCACCTCTTCCGTTATATATGCCACTTCAATCCTCGTGCCCTGTACAGCGGCAGCCAATGCGCTTCATAGAAGTCGTAGCCCGCACCATTAACACCGAGATATACGCCAATCTCATCAGTTTCATACACGATAAAACCGCATTCTGCAACCTTATCGGCATGTTTGACTATCCATTCCCGGTCAATCGGATCCTTGGGCGCGAACACCCAACCCCACATAGGGATCTTTGGATGCCAATCGTCATACGCAACACGGCATGGTTCATCAGTGCATTCATCGCATTCAATTTCGCATTGGTGTTCCTTTCGGTATTCCTTCTTGAAATCATCAAATGTGGGCGCGAGAATTTCAATCGCATCGTACCAGTCATCTTTGTATGCCTTCTCTATCAAATCGGTGGGTATATTTGAGAAGTCTCTCTCTACCCACAAGTGGCACATCTCCAATTCTTTCTTTTCAATTTCTTTCGATTCTTCTACACCCATTTCCTAATCCACCTCCTTATATTTATTTTCGCTTTTTCGTTTTTTGTTTCAGGATAGCAGAGGGCGTTTTACTCTTCCTCCCTCCACCAACGCTTCTATCAGTATCTCGTCAACTTCTCGTTCTATTCTCTCTTTATGTCGCTTATAGTAGTCTCTCATACACGCATACACATATACTATCCATGTGCTACCCTCGGATTCTATCTTTTCTTTATCATAACCCTCTGCTATGTATGTTGGTATTTTCTCACCATTATGCATCCGATATGTATGGAACAGCTCTGTTTCAACTATTTCTTGTGCTATTCTTTCTCTTATTCCCATTTTCTTTCTCACCTCTTTTTATTATAACATCCCTTTCTCTACAAAACTCGTGTAACCCTTGCTACTTATCACGAGAAAATCCTTAACGGGGATATCCAATATCTCCCCTGCCTGTCTCAATCTCTTCGCCACCTTCATGTCCTCTTCGGTCGGTCTTGGGTCACCACTCGGATGGTTATGAACAACGATTATAGAAGAACTGCTATTCAAAATTGCCTTCTTAAATACTTCACGAGGATGAACAGGAGCGGCGTCGAGCGTGCCCATGCTCACTAACTCTTTTTCTATCAGTTTGAGTTTACTATTCATGTGAAGCACCCAGACGCATTCTCGGTCTATCTTGGCTTCGCCCTGCATGATTTTGTAGATTTTCGATGGACTGTTTAGCTTCTCTTCGGTCGCTTCTTTCACCATCATAAACCTCAAACCTTTCTTTATCACATATTTCATTTTTTCGGTTGGTTTGTTTTTTCTTACTCTGCTAACGGTGACAAAAGAGATAGCTCAATAAAGATAGCTATATCGAGTGGTAGCGTAAGCAACTGTTCAATACCCCATATCTCCTTCTTGAGCTTCTCCGCTCTCTCTTTGAATTCCAGTTGCTGGTCGAGTGGCAACGCAGGGTTATGTGCATGGAACATACACTCTCCGAGCTTCTCCTCACGAACTTCTCTTGCATACTGCAAGTCTTTCTTTTTAAGGACATAAAACTCTTGCTTCCCTATTTTTATGCTACCACACATTTCTTAGTTACCAATATCGTCCATAGGTCATAATCCGCCCGCAAAACGGGCAGCGAGGTTTCGTGTTTGTTGTTCTTATTTGTATAACATCGTGGTCTGGATTGTCACAATAATAGAAGTGCAAGCCT
>Ga0190363_1002067_pt1 | contig 11651 bp, 12 predicted proteins | sample 48721867_MG_FD_161272 | JGI IMG/M metagenome (GOLD analysis project Ga0190363, IMG submission 161272) | Hydrothermal vent microbial mat bacterial communities from Southern Trench, Guaymas Basin, Mexico - 4872-18-6-7_MG | ecosystem: Environmental > Aquatic > Marine > Hydrothermal vents >...
TCACGGGCGCCCCCTCAAGCTCGGAGTTATCGACGATGAGGTTCACCCGATATCTCCTCGTGGGATCCTCCTCCAATCCTGGAAGGGGGAAGGGGATCTCCTTCTTCTCCTTGCCGAGTATCGCTGGGAGATGGTCGAGGATGTCCTCCTCCACCTCCCTGAGATATTCCTTCACCTCCTTCACATCTCCATACTCCTCGAGGAGCTCTGAGATGAGGGGGGTAAGGGTGTAGCGGGCCACCTCTCGATCCAGCTCCATCAGAAGCTTCTTAGCCCTCCTCTCCAGCTCCCTAAACCTTCTGAGGGCGTCCCTCAGCCTCTTCTCCAACTCCTCCTTACGCCGTGCGATCTCCTTCCTAATGGACTCGGGGAGCATCGCCAGCTCCCTATCCGTGATGGGCCTCCCCTGGACTATCGGGGTGATGAGGAGGCCTACGGGGGTTCTCTGAACGACGAATCCCTCCCTGGCAGCTGTCTCCTCCACCTCCCTCGTCAATCGACTTCTCTCCTCCTCTATCGCCTTCAAAACCTCCTCCCTTCTACGGGCATATCCCTCACTCTCGAAGGCTCTGCGAAGCTCTCGACGCATCTCCTCGACGAAGACCTCCATCGCCCTCTTGAAGGCCCTCCCCTTCCCAGGCGGCAGCTTCAAGGCCCTAGGCCTACTTGGATCCTTGAAGTTGTTGACGTAGCACCAATCCGGAGGCGTCGGCATCTTCTTAGCCAGCTCCTCAAGGAAGCTGAGGATCGCCGTTTTACGCCCAGTTCCAGGATGACCTGCAACGTAGACGTTGAAACCCCTACGCTTAACCCTCAACCCAAATCTGAGGGCCTTGACCGCCCTCTCCTGCCCTATTATCTCGCTGGTGGGCGGGATCTCATCGGTGCATCTACAGCCCACCAGATCCGATGGACATCTCCACCTAGCCCTCTCGGGGGTTAACTCCCTCGGCATAGACCCCAAACTATAGTTTCTCGATCCTCCTGATAAGGTCGTTGAGGCTGAGTCCCTCACCGGCCTTGAGGGAGTAGTCGCCTGGCTCGTCGACTATGAGGAAAGACCAGCCTCGATACTTGAACTTCGCAGCCAAAACGGCGACTCTCTTAGGGTAGATTTGATGTATCCTGAGAAATTCATGGAGCTTTGAGACTTGAGACCGCTTATAGTAGGCGTATCGCTCATGGCTTTTAACCTCGAAGGCGATGATGGTGTCCCCCTTGACGGCGAAGACGTCTGGCAGCGGCTCCCTGCTTGGGGCGCTCACGGGAACCCTCAAGGCCTCGAAGCCCCACCGCCTCAACCTCTTAACCAGCTCCCTCTCGGCGTCATAACCCCTCTTCTTCACCCTTTTAAGCTCCTTAGCTGAGAGATGCCCCCTCCTCCCCCTGGAGCCCCTAGCGATCTCGCGGAGTGACATCTCCTTAATCCTCCAGCCTTAGATCACCGTTCTCCAGGGGGACGACCGCCAATCTGATGAGGTCTCGAAGCCAACTTGAGAAGCGTTCAGCATTCTCATACTTCTGATATCGTCTCCGATGTGGGATCCGAGTCACCATCCGTAGCTCCAGCATCTTAGCGAGATAGAATTTCGCTGAGGATCTGGGGATGCCGCATACCCTCGCGAGATCCCCGCTGGTGAAGGTCTGAGGCAGCTTGGCATAGCCTGCTATAACCCTGGGCGGAAGGGGGAGGGCGCGCTTCATTATTCTTAAAAGCTCCCGCTCACGGGACATGGAGAACCCTTCAGCATCTATTGGGCTGAGGATGATAAAAAGTTGGGTTAAAGGAGCAGCCAATAGAGGAGCGCCTTCTCCGTATGCATACGGTTCTCAGCCTGATCGAAGACGACGCTGTGGGGGCCATCCATCACATCGCTTGTGATCTCCAATCCCCTATGCGCTGGGAGGCAGTGCATCACTATGCAGTCGGGCTTGGCATGGGAAAGCAGCTCATGGTTCACCTGGTAGGGTGGGAAGACCCTCATTCGTTCCTCCTTCTCCTCTTCCATGCCTGCGCTCACCCAGACATCGGTGTAGATGACATCGGCGTCCCTCACCCCCTCAACAGGGTCGTGGACTATGCTAATCTTCCTTCCAGATCTCTCCTCGGCCCTTGAGACGATCTCGGGGTCTGGACAATACTTCGGATTGTCGGGGCAGACGATGGTGACATCCATGCCAACGTTGCTACATCCAATCAGCGTTGAGTGAGCTGTGTTACATCCTCCATCGCCGACGTAGGCGATCTTCAAGCCCTCCAGCCTCCCCTTCTTCTCCCTTATCGTCATCAGGTCGGCCAATGTCTGGCAGGGGTGGTAGCGCATAGTCATCCCATTGATGACTGGCACAGAGGATGCCGAGGCTATACGCTCCAAATCCTCCTGGCTTAGAACCCTCGCCATGATGCAGTCGGCATATCGGCTCAGCACCCTAACGCCGTCCTCTAGGGTTTCGCCCCTGGAGAAGGCTCCCCGCTCAACTCGATAGTAGATGGCGTGGCCGCCGAGCTGGGTCATGCCAGCCTCGAAGCTTACCCTCGTCCTCAGCGATGGAAGCTCGAAGAGCATTATCAACGTCTTACCCTTCAAAGCGTCGGAATACTTATCAGGCCTCAACTTCATCCGGTCAGCCAGGTCCAGAATCTCTAAGACCTCCTCCCTCGAGAGGTCGAAGTCGCTGAGGATGTGACGCACCATATCTATCGAAGAAAGAGGTCGGGACGAGGTTAAATAGTTTAAGACGCCTCAACGCCACTTCTCAATTAAAATTAGGAAAGGGGGAGGATCAACCCTTCAGCTTCTTCTTTATCGACCACGCTGTGACCGTCGGCAGGCCCCAGAGTTCTATGAAGCCGACGGCGGCCGTCTGGTCGAAGGTTGATGATATGTCGTAGGTGGCGAGGTTGAGGTCGTATAGCGAGTAGGGTGAGCTCCTGCCGACGACGTGGGCGTTCCCCTTATATAGCTTCAGGGTCACCTCCCCCGTCACTCGCTCCTGGGTCTTGTCTATGAAGGCGTCTAGGGCCTCCTTCAGCGGATCCATCCATAGGCCTGCGTAGACGAGGTAGGCCCATTCATGGTCGACGATGCGCTTGAAGAGTTTCTCATGCCTCGTCAACACCATCTTCTCCAGGTCGAAGTGGGCCTTTAGAATGGTGATGGCCGCTGGGCATTCATAGACCTCCCTAGATTTCAGGCCGACGATCCTATCTTCAATATGGTCGATTCTGCCGACGCCGTGTCTCCCCGCAATGGTCTTCACCTTCTCCACCAGCTCCAGCGTCGTCATCTCCTCCCCGTTTAGGGAGATGGGGACCCCCTCCTCGAATCCTATGGTGAGGTATTCAGCCTCATCTGGAGCCTTCTCCGGTGGGACGGTCCACTCATAGATCTCCTCGGGAGGCTCCTTCTCCGGATACTCCAGGATGCCGCACTCTATTGAGCGCCCCCATAGGTTCTGGTCTATGCTGTAGGGTGAGTCAACTGTGGCGGGTATGGGGATTCCATGCTCCTTCGCATACTCTATCTCCTTATCCCTCGTCATATTCCACTCCCTGACGGGGGCGATGATCCTCAGCTTTGGATTCAGGGCCTTGATCGTGATGTCGAATCTAACCTGGTCATTCCCCTTTCCACTGCAGCCGTGGGCTACGGCCTCAGCCCCCTCCAGCTCCGCGACCTCCACCAGCTTCGATGCTATCAGCGGCCTCGACAGGGAGCTGCTGATGGGGTAGGCATCCATGTATAGGGCGTTAGCCTTGATCGCCGGAACCACATAGTCGTTGATGAACTCCTCCCTGGCGTCGATGGAGTAGTGGTTGACGACGCCGAGGCTCCAAGCCTTCTCCTCCACCCTCTTCAGATCCTTACCCTGCCCTAGGTCTAGGGTGAGGGTTACTACGTCGTATCCATACTTCTCCTGGAGCCATTTCACCATCACCGAGGTGTCTAGGCCCCCTGAGAAGGCGAGCACCACCTTCGCCATGACATCACCTGGATTAGGAGATGTGAGAATGGGGTAAACTTAAATAGTTTATGGCATATATGCAACAAATATGCCAAGGAATGATCCAGATGGAGCGTCCAGGAGGTCGGTGGCCCAGCTCGTTAGGGAGATCCTCAGCATGAGACCCTTCCTCCTAGACGCCCTGAAGATGGGCATCGTCAACTACTCAGCCCTGGCAAGAGTTCTTCAGCGTGAGATCGGTGAGGGAAGCCTGGAGGCCATTAAGGCTGCCATCATCAGGGTCGGCGAGGAGCTGGTGGAGGAGTGGGGTCTAAGAGAGGAGGAGGTGCTCGCCATCCTCAGGGAGTCGAAGGTGAGACTTCAGGATAAGATCGCCGTCATAATCTCCCCCGTGATGCTGGACATCCCCTACATAGTCACCGCCTACCTCACCGACAGCTACGTCTACATCGTCGATCAAACAGAGTTGAGGGAGCCCCTCCCAGAGGGGGTTCAGGTTACCAGAGATCTCGTAGCCCTGATACTTCTCAGCCCAGAGAGGGTGGAGACGACGCCTGGATTCGTCGCCTTCGTCAGCCAGCTACTGGCTAGCAGGAACATTAACATCGTGGAGTTCATAAGCTGCTCGACGAACACCGTCATCGTCCTCGACTCCAGAGACGCCCTCGAGGCCTTCAAGCTGCTGCACAGGTTCACGTGAGGGCAAAGTTTTAGAGGTGGGAGTGGTTAGGGGATTCAGGATGGCGGAGATATGCCCCATCTGCGGACTGCCGAAGGACCTCTGCGTCTGCGAGGAGATAAGTAAGGAGCAGCAGAGGATCAGGATCAGGCTGGAGACGAGGAAGTGGGGGAAGCAGATGACGGTCATCGACGGCATAGACCCGAAGGAGGTGAAGCTGAGCAGGTTGGCTCAGAAGCTCAAAACTCGATGCGCATGCGGAGGGACGGCTAAAAACAATCAGATACTATTACAGGGAGATCATAGAGAGCGGGTGAAGGAGATACTCATCGAGATGGGCTTCCCAGAGGAGAACATCGAGGTTCAGTGAGGGGCATTCTCCTTTTTCACATTAATAAGAAGCCTATTTAAGTGATCTAAGAGGTAGTGAAAACGGGATGTCAACTGAGGGGATGGAATACTACAGGGCGAAATATAAAACCCTGGAGGATCTACCAGGCGTAGGACCTGCGACGGCGGCCAAGCTGAGGCAGAGCGGCTACCGAACCGTTGAGGCCCTGGCGACGGCGGCCGTAAGCGAGCTTGTCGCAGCGGGCATAGGGGAGGCGACTGCAGCCAGGATCATAGAGGCCGCGAGGAGAAGTATGGCCATCACCTTCGTAAGGGGCGACGAATTGGTGAAGCTGAGGAAGACCGTCAGGAAGCTGACGACGGGTTGTCCAAGCCTCGATAGACTGCTTGGTGGGGGCATAGAGACGCAGACGATCACCGAGTTCTACGGCGAATTCGGGACGGGGAAGTCGCAGATATGCCAGCAGCTCTGCGTAACGGTTCAGCTCCCCTATGAGAAGGGAGGGCTGGAGGGAGGCGCCCTATACATCGACACCGAGAACACCTTCAGGCCTGAGAGGATCATGCAGATCGCCCCAAGATTCGGCTTGGATCCCGATGAGGTCTTGAAGAATATCATCTACGCCGAGGCCTATACGTCAAATCATCAGATGGTGCTACTGGAGAACGCCGATGAGGTCATCAAGGAGAACAATATCAGGCTGATCATAATCGACAGCGTCACAAGTCACTTCCGAAGCGAATACCTCGGCAGGGAGATGCTGGCCTCAAGGCAGCAGCAGCTCAATAAGCATCTTCATAAGCTCATCAGGTTGGCGAGGGCCTTCAACGCGGCGGCCGTCGTGACAAACCAGGTGATGGCTCAGCCAGATGTCTTCTTCACCCGAGATGTTAGACCTGTGGGAGGCCATATCCTCGGCCACATGAGTCACACCAGGATATATCTGAGGAAGGGTAGGGGGAACATCCGGATAGCTAAGTTGACTGTAAGTCCGAATCTGCCTGAGGGAGAAGCCCTGATCAGGATTACGGATCGGGGAGTAGAAGGCGAGGAAGATGCCTAAAACCCGAGGGAATGTCCAACGCTTCTTCGACTGCCTCCTGGAGAGGAGATTCTCAGAGGCTGAAAGGCTTCTAGAGGCCATTAGGGGGGAGAGGCTGGGCGGAGAGGAGTTCAAGGCCGGATACCTAAAGGCCCTAGAGGGGATGCTCCTCTCCTCTCGATCGGGGGATGAGAGGGATTTCCTCAACAGGGCCTCCTTCACGCCTCAAGACCTGAGGCGCTATGGCAGGGAGTTGAGGAGGATGTTGAAGAAGGGTGTTAAACCCCCCTTCGATCAGGGTTTCCTCTCAGCCTGGATGGACTTCATCTCCCATAGACTAGGCTCCCAGGGAAGTTCTAAGCGGTGAGGTATGTGTATAGGAATATCCAAGTTGTGATCCAGAGGATGAAGTAGGTGAAGATGCCGATCCTAATTCCCTTTCTCCTGTCGACGGCTGAGAGCACCGATAATAGATCGGAGACGATGATGTAGATGACGACGCCGAGGGGGAGGAGCGTCGAGGCTGGAATATTGAGGTTTAGCTGTAAAATTATCGTCAGGATGGCGATAACTATCGATGCGAGGACTTTACCCCACCAGACCTTTTCGGCCCCCTTCAAGGCTTCACCCCATAGACTCTAGCTCACATATCTATAGGCCTTCTCCTCCTCCCTTCGGTAGGCCTCCTCTTCCTCCCTCTGATACTCCAATAGCCTCCTCCTAATCGACTCATCGATCCTCCTCGCCCTCTCCACCAGAGGTGAGGTGTCGATCTCTATGCCCAGTATCGCGGAGAGCTTCTCCAAAACCGCCTTGGAGGAGAGATGCTGGGGTATATTGGCATATCTGATCTCACCGAGGAGGCAGATGCCCTCGATGCCACGCTGCTTAGCCACCCCGATCAGGATGCCGTTGAGGCCGTTTACGGCTCCCTCACCCTCCAGGGGCTTGACGTCGTATCTCAGAAGTATCTCCATCAACCTTTCATCGTTACAGACGCCGTAGACATTTGGCTCGCCATAATAATCCGTTGGATATGCCGCCATGGTGTATATGCGCCTCACACCGAAGCGCTCGGCGACTCCTATGACGCATCTCGCCAACCTATATGCCTCCTCAGGTATGGTGGGCTGAGCCTCCCCGACGCAGATGATTAGATCCTCCTTCTGCGCCGCGTAGAAGGTATGCTTAATGGAGGGGAGCTCGGCCACCCCATCTCGATAGATGATGGAGTTCTGATAGTAGTTTATCTCGGCGAAGGGCTTCGCCCTCAACCTCTTACGGAGATAGTCGGCCGAGATCTTCGCGAGATAGCCCATCCCAGGCCATGCGGCGACCATCCGCGGCCTGATGAAGGTCGGTGTCCAGAGGTATCGCAGTTCCATGAGTCTCATATTGGAGGAGCGTCGATCCCGATTAAATCTTTCTCAAAGCCTATAAGGAAGTTCTTGGACGCCGCGGAATCGTTAAAGGCAGCTTCACATCTCTCAGATCTGCCTGCCTCCCGGGAGGTGTAAAGGGGTGAGGAGGTGGACGAGGGAGGAGGTGGAGAGGCTTAAAACTCTCTACGCCTCCGACAAGCCCTTTGAAGAGATCGTAAAGGCCTTCCCTGGGAGGAGTCCAAATGCGATAAGGCTGAAGGCCTCGAGGCTCGGCCTTAAGAGGATGCGACCACCGGCGGAGGCCTCCCCTCTCATAGTTAAGGGGGGAGAGACCAAGAGGTTTCTCGTTAAATGCGGCGTCTGCGGCCATTGGATGGAGGTGGAGGATGCGGCGCGCGGCTTCATCCTCTGCGAGCGATGTGGATCCCCCTGCTATCTCCCAGAGGCTGACGCCAAACCCAGAAGAGGCTGAGGAGATAGTTGAAGATGAAGACGATGAGGATGGCGAAGACATTCGAGACGAGGTAATGGAGTCTCAGGAGATCCGTGAATAGCTTCAAGAGGAGAAGCCCCAGGGCAATTCCGAAAACCCTGGCGAGATTGAACCTAACAAATCTAGCTAGGAGGCCTCCCCCACTTCGATTGGAGAAGGTCCAATAGTTGTTCCAGATGAAGTTGTTCACTATGGAAACCTCCGCGCTTATCGCACCGGAGATGAGGTAGTAGAGGCCGGCGACCTCCGTCAAAAGCCATATCACCACCTCGTTGACGAGGAGGCCGCTGAGGCCGACGGCGATGAATTTCAAGGCCCTACCTATCTCTCCAGATTCGAGGAAGAGTCTGAGGAGGATCCAGAGGAATCTCCGCATTTCTCCGAAGCTCAGCTTACTCCTTCCCATGCGACGATCCACGAAGGTTATCGGCACCTCAACGATCTCAAAGCCCATCCGCTGGGCGACGCTGAGAACCTCCACCTGAAACTCGTATCCGATCCCCCTCACATGGGGCAAGACAGCTCTCATGACCTCAGCTCCATAGCATCTAAAACCCGTCGTTGAATCTCTGCTTGGAACACCCGTTAAGAGGCGGGTGAGGAAGTTGGCGCCCCAGGAGACCAGCCGCCTATAAAGACCCCAGCCAACTATACATCCACCCTCAACATATCGACTACCCAAGACAATTCGATGAGGCGCCCCCTCCCCAACAAGCTTGGGGAGCTCCAGGGGATCATGCGAGAGATCGGCGTCCATCGTCACGAGGAGCTCCGCACCCAACTCAAGCCCCTTCCTAAGGCCATCTCTAAGAGCTGAACCCAAACCCAGTTTGGCTCCCCTCTCCACGAGGATGATATTCCCATACCGCCTAGAGGCCTCCTCCACGATCCTGATCGTTCCATCGGTGCTTCCATCGTCGACCACGACCACCTGGAGCTCCAAGCCGAGAGACTCCAACCTCTCCAATAGTTCACCGATCGTCCCAGCCTCATTATAGGTGGGGATGATGACGCAGATCCTAGGCATTCGACTTAAGGTGCGAGGAAACTCTATAAGTGGTTTGAGGGAGAGAAATCCAACTTTCTGAGCGATAATTCATCTCTCCCGGATATCGGCTGAGGGTGATGTAGATGAGATTTCAACTTCCTAACGAGATGAAGAGGTGTTGAATGGAGTTCCCCCTCAAGGCTGCTGCTCTCTTTAATCTTCAGCGGCATCATCTAGTTGAGAGTTACTGTCTCTTCTTCAAATGTTCTACCCTCTATGTTAGTGAGGTAGATGGATTAGAGCCGAGACGCCGACTATTAGGGCCGTGTAGAAGGCGAGGATGAGGAGTGTCTCCCTCCCCGTCTCGGGCCGCTCCTTCCTGATGAGGATTCTGGATGGAAGCGTGATCCAGTCGGAGATCCATCTTGGGAGGGGGAGCATGAAGGGGGTTGAGGCCTGATATTCGACGTATCTCCCACCCAGCCTCTCCCTCATCTCAGCCTCCTCCATCAGGGCTGATGCCAGTATTGTTAGGGCCATGATGAGCCATGGGAGGGAGGGGGCTGGATAGTATCCTCCTCTAACAGGGGTGAAGACGAAGCGGTCGTAGATGAGGAGGCCGTAGCTCCAGATTAGGAGGCCGAGATACTGTGGATGCCTCGAATATCGATACGCCCAGAAATCTATGAGGTCTCTACCGATGAGCCTCCCATAGAGCCAGGTCTGGGAGCCGAGGAATAGGGTTGCAGAGCCGAGGAAGATGAGTAGATTGAAGATGAATTGATCGACGTGGCGGAGGATCGGGGAGGCGGAGAGGAGGCTAAGCAACACCCTGAGGGGGATGTAGGGGAGGTAGACTGCATCAGCAACGTCGAGGAGCTCCTCAAAGAGGTGGGGGCGATGAATCCAGGGGGCTGGGACAAGCTCCATTAGGGGGAGCCAGATAACTCTGAGGACGCAGAGACCTGCGAGGAAGAACATCGTAGATGCGAAGTAGCTGAATGTGGGGAGGTAGAGGCCGAGGGAGCCGAGGGCTGAAAGCCTAAACCATCTGAGGAGAAAGCCGATTATGATGAGGAGGAGGAAGAGAGTGAAGCAGAGATAACCTAATGGCCTCAAAGCCTCTATGGTGGCTTCAGCCTCAATCCAGTGCAGCCCATAGTCAGGAATCCATCTGAGGAGAAGCCTGTGAAGCCTATGTGGGAGGATGAGGGTGGAGTAGAGGAGGGCTATGATGAAGATCGCTGAAAGAGTTGAAGCCGCCATCAACTTCGAGTAGTCGAGGGGCTGAGGACTCATCAAATGGAGAGGAAATCGGAGAGTAATAATTCCATGGATTAGAACAGCCCCTCATAACCTCTTTTAAATCTCCACAGCAATTTTCTCATCGATGAGATATGGGTAAGGCTAAGGGCTTCAGGCTTGAGGGAGTCATACCGGCGCTTGTCACCCCCTTCGACGAGCATGAGGAGTTCAACGAGGAGGCTTACCGCCGCCTCATAGACTGGCTCATAGAGAGGGGAGTCACAGGGGTCGTCCCCTGCGGGACAACTGGGGAGTTCTCGATGATGACCCGTGATGAGCGTCGAAGGGTTCTGGAGGTCTGCGTTGATCAGGTTAACGGCCGTGTTCCGGTTATAGCTGGAACAGGCTGGACGGCTACGAAGCTGGTCATAGAGGAGACCCAATATGCGAAGGATGTTGGAGCCGATGCAGCTCTCATCGTCAACCCCTACTATCTGAAGCCTAAGGGTGGGAAGGGCATCTATGATCACTATCTAGCCATCGCCGAGGCCGTTGATTTCCCCATAGTCCTCTACAACATCCCCTCCTGCACTGGTCAGTATATCCCATGGCAGGTCGTCGAGGATCTGGCCGAGATCGACAACATCGTAGGCCTGAAGGATTCCAGCGGCGACCTGAAGTATCTCATGTCGGTGCTTGAGAAGGTGGGCGACAAGATCGATGTCGTCGTCGGCTGGGATGAGGTTGTGCTCCCAGCCCTCTCAGCCGGTGCAAAGGGAATGATCCTCGCCAGCGCCAACGTCATCCCCCATATCTGGCTTGAGATCTACGAGAAGGTGAAGGAGGGAGACCTGGAGGGGGCGAGGGCTATCCATAGGCGCATCCAGAAGTTCCTGCGGCACATCGTCTCCTCCGGCGCCCTAGGGGTGAAGGCCTGCCTAAACTACATGGGCCTCAACGTCGGCAGGACCCGTAGGCCATTGATAATGGGGGACACCCTCACCTATGAGCTGAGGGAGGAGCTCCGAATAGAGCTGGAGAAGTTGGGCCTCATAGAGAAGAAGCCCATCGCCTTCGAGATAGTCCCCGAGAAGCCCCTGATAGAGCGCTTCTACGCCATCGGGGTGACCCCTGAGGAGATCAAGCAGTTCCACCTAAGAACCGGTGAGGCCCTCGTCGGTGAAGGAGCTGAGGTGGCCCACATAGACCTTCTAATAGGCAGGGTGGACGGCCCCGTCGGCAGAGCCTATGCAGAAGTTCTGTCGAGGCTTGTAGAGAAGCAGGAGGCGGTTCAGGTGATCCTCGAACCGGGAATGGCCGTGAAGCCGCCCACAATCATAGTTCCGACCGTTCCGGTTAGAAGCCTCAGACAGGCGAGTATGGTCTACGGCCCCGCGCAGGCTGGCGTCGCAAAGGCCGTGGCGAAGAGCGTTGAGGATGGGATTCTCCCAGCGACGGATGAATTGGTCATCATCGCTAAGGTCTTCGTCCATCCAACCGCAAC
>Ga0190363_1002068_pt1 | contig 11651 bp, 8 predicted proteins | sample 48721867_MG_FD_161272 | JGI IMG/M metagenome (GOLD analysis project Ga0190363, IMG submission 161272) | Hydrothermal vent microbial mat bacterial communities from Southern Trench, Guaymas Basin, Mexico - 4872-18-6-7_MG | ecosystem: Environmental > Aquatic > Marine > Hydrothermal vents > Microbial...
TTCTCTTAATACATTAAGTAGTAATTCATTATTCTCTACATAAATGCTGACAGGCCTACCATTAAGCTTAAACCTAATTACCTTACCCACTTACGGTCACCTCCTACTGATTCTTTCATAAGCCTTAAGGAGCGCGTCCTTAACAATTACCCCAGAAACCTCCCTCCTATACTCTACTGTTGACCTGATGTCAGTTATTGGCTTAACCTCGGTCTTAACTATCTCAGCCGCCTTCCTAAGGGTTTCCTCATTTAATTCCTTGCCTACTAAGAATTCCTCAGTCTTGCAGGCCCTAATAGGTGTTGGTGCTACAGCTCCTAATGCAATTCTGACTAACTTAATTATGTTGCCCTCAGTCCTCAAAGCAACAGCTACGTTCACTTTCGCTAAGTCCATAGCCACTCTAGCTATTTTAATGAATGCTGACCCCACGTCCTCCAGTTGGTAGGGTACCTGAATTTCAGCTAGGATCTCATTTGGCTTTAGTAAGGTCTTTCCAGGACCTAAGAAGAACTCACTTATAGGAACCACTCTCTCGCCGTCGAGTCCAACAATCTTCAGCTTGGCCTCGAAGACCAGTAGGGGTGGTGCAGTATCTGCTGCTGGAGAGGCATTACACAAGTTTCCACCTATAGTAGCCATATTCCTTATTTGTACACCCGCCATAGATCTAACCGCTTCATAAAGTGCCATAAATTTCTTCTTCACTACCCCTGATTTCTCAATTTCACGCAACTTAGTTGCTGCACCTATAGCTAAGTGATCACCTCGATCCTCAATGAAGTCTAGCTCCCTAATTTTCTTGATATTAATTATGTACTTTGGCTCAATGAACCTTTGCTTCATCCTAACTATTAAGTCAGTACCACCAGCTAGTATTTTTGCTTCACTGCCATACTTAGTAAGTAGCTCAACTGCCTCCTTTATCGACCTGGGCTCAAAATACTCAAATTCTACTGGTAATATACGGGTATTCACTTTATTTACGTCCACTCTTGGTTTTATTGGCTTAACGAATTTCTTTTCAACCATATCAATCACCCCCTACTTAACCTCCCTTCTCCTTAAGTGCCTTGAGAATCTTCTCAGGTGTTATAGGTAATTCATAGAACCTCATGCCTATAGCATTATAAATGGCATTAGCTACAGCGCCAGCTACAGGATTTACTGCAGCCTCTCCCAGTCCCTTAGCTCCGAAAGGCCCTGTCGGTTCATGGGTGCTAGCGAATATTACTATGAAGTTATCTACCTTAGGTAGATCCTGAGCAGTCATGATCTTATAGTCTGTTATAAATCCCCTGCACATTAACTCACCTGTTTCAGGATCATATGGTGTGTCCTCTAAAACCGCCATTCCCCACCCTTGTGCAAATCCTCCGTGAAGCTGCCCAGCCGCAAGATCCGGATTAATTACAGTGCCCACGTCTGCACCAGCAACTACACGTACTGGCCTTACTCTACCAGTTTCCGTATCTACCTCCACTTCAACGAAGTAAACAGTGTATGCTGGCGGCGAATTAGTTGCTCTGTAAGTTACTACTGCTGCTATAGAGCCCCAATTCCTCTGCCAAGCCTCACGTGCCACTTCACCTACAGTTATTTTCTTATCAGGCATTCCCTCAACATAGATAACTCCCTGACCTAGCTCCTCATCAGGCTTTATGTTCAGTGCCTCCGGATTAACCACATCACCCAATAGCCTAACAGCATATTCAAGTAATTTCCTCTTAACTTCTCTTGCAGCTCTCCTAGCCGCTTCACCCCCGACATAAGTGCCTCTTGAGGCGTGAGTACATACATCATACACTGTAGTTTGTGTGTCAGCCCATATGATATTTATCTTGTCTAGTGGCACACCTAGCTCCTCAGCAATAATTTTAGCATGTGCATCAAGAGACCCACCACCGTGATCTTGAAGCGCAGTTATGTAGTCTACACTACCGTCCTCATTAATTTTCAATATACAACCTGTGAAGTCTATTACTTCACCAGATATTCTGCCACCAGCTCCTGAAGTGTGAAATCCTCTACCTAATCCTATACCTCTCCTAAATCTTCCTTTCTGTTCACCAGGCCTAGGCCGACTGTACCAGCCAATGAGTTCAGCACCCTTCTTGAGGAGCTCAGGTACTCCATCGCTCTTAACTACCGACTTAACTGTTGGGCCTTGCCCCCAGAATAGATCTCCTCTACCCACGTAGTTCTTGAGTCTCAATTCAATTGAATCAATGCCAAGCGCTTCAGCAAGCTCATCTATAATACTTTCTACTGCCCAAGTAATCTGCGGATTACCATAGCCCCTGAAGGCACATGCCGGAACCTTATTCGTGTATACTGCTATGCCCTTATACTTAATGTTCTTCCACTTATAGAGTGACACGAACCAACCCAGCAGACAGCCTAGAAGCGGGTAGGCCTGAATTTGATGTCCTCCTATATCCATAATATTTTCTAATTCACCAGCGATGATAGTTCCGTCTTTCCTCGCCGCTACCTTAAGCCTAAAGTACATTTGATAGGAACTGTGCTCATACATGTCCTCCTCTCTGCTGAGTGCTATTTTGACTGGCCTACCAGCCTTAAGAGCAAGTGCTACAGCAACTAAGGTGACTAGGTTTGTCTGAATACTGGAACCAAATGAACCGCCAATAGGAGGCTTCTTTACGTTAACCTTACTCATTGGTATATCAAATACTTGCGATATCAGTATTCTAGTATTATGTATTGTCTGTGTAGTAGTCCATACAGTAACTCCGCCACCCGGCTCAGGCTTAGCTACAGCGACCTTTGGCTCAAGCTGCATGTGATACCTTCTATTAGTCTTAAATGTTCTTTCAATAACCACGTCTGCTTCCTTAAACGCTCTTTCTATATCACCCTCGCTGTAGTCTAATCTACAGGCTACATTATTCTTTACGGTAATTTCCTTGCTACCAAAGAGTATTTTATCATGAATTCTCGGCTTATTATCTTTCATAGACTCAAATGGATCTAGTAGTGGCTCATAAACCTCCCACTCAATCTTAATGGCTTCTAGAGCTTTCTGAGCTAACTCCTCAGTCTCTGCTGCAACAGCTGCTATGTATTCTCCTACGTACTTGGGGTGGTCAGTTAACACCTCCCAATCCTTGTAATTTACTCTATCAACACTCACAAGCCTAATATTGAACTTCTTTCTCGGCACATCCCTAAACGTAACAACCACGGCACCCATTTTCTCTGCTTCGCTAGTGTCGATGCTCTTCACCCTTGCATGCGGGTACGGACTCTTCAATATTCTACCGTAGAGCATTCCTGGCAGATAGATGTCGTAGGCGTACTGCATGCGGCCTGTTACCTTAGCTACCCCGTCCTTCCTGGGCGTCCTCCTCCCTATGTACCTAAATCCTTCCTGCTTTAGGGAACTGCTCGCCAACGATCCCACAAGTGTAGTGCATTAAGGGAGGAAAAAATACTTTAATGAAAGTTATGGCGATATACAAAAATTAAATGTAATTACGTAGCCGCAGATAATCAGCATTAACAATAACTTAGTTTTAAGTTAATACTGCAGTGCCACTAGAGAAACAAAGTTAATTAACTACTACAACTTATTTTAACTACTCATTCTAATAATCTACGGTGTTCAGTAATGACATATTATGGAGGCAGTATCCTCGTTAGAGGAGGAACACTTGTATTACCAAAGGGATTAATTAAAGCTGATGTGCTCGTTGAAGATGGTGTAGTAACAGCTATTGGTAAGGGATTAAGTGCTCAAAGTATTGACGAGAGAATAGATGCTAGTGGCAAACTTGTCTTCCCAGGCATTATAGATGAGCACGTGCACATGCGAGAGCCGGGCCTAACACATAAAGACAATTTTACTAATGGTACTAAGGCTGCGGCGGCAGGCGGCGTGACCACAATACTAGAAATGCCTAACACCCTACCGCCAGTAGATAGTAAAGGCGTATTTGAGGAGAAGAAAAGATTGCTTGAGCCTAAAGCATATGTTGACTTCGGCCTTTATGGAGTAATACATGACTCTAATGCAGATAAATTTGATGAATTAGTTCATGCTGGCGCAGTAGGGTTTAAGATATTTATGGGACCAACTACTGGCAATATTCCGTCACCCAATGACGGCACTCTCTATGAAATACTTCTTAAATCAGCTAAGTATGGTATAACACTCGCATTTCATGCAGAAAACTGGGATTTAGTTAAATACTTTACATCTAAAGTCAAAGCCAGTGGAAGAAATGACCCGCGGGCTCACTTAGAAGCTAGACCATCAATTTGTGAAGAAGATGCAATACGAAAGCTCATATTATTCTCAAAGAAAACTGGAGGAAGAGTTCATATAGTGCATATGAGTGCGGCAGAAGGGATAGAGTTATTGAAATATGCCATATATGAGGGACTTAACGTCACTGGTGAAACCTGTCCTCACTACCTCATCTTATCAGCTGATGACTATAGCAAGTACGGGAATTTGATGAAGGTTAATCCACCAGTGCGAGAAAAGTATCATCAAGACGCATTATGGAAAGCTGTAAGGGAAGGAGTGATATGTGCTCTAGGCTCAGATCACGCACCACATACAAAGGAGGAAAAACTGAAGAATGTCTGGGAGGCCTCAGCTGGTTTCACGGGTGTACAGACTTTCCTGCCCTTAATGCTTGATCAGGCCCTGAGAGGTAAGCTCCCATTATCTAAGATCCCCGAGTTGATGAGCGAGAACCCTGCTAGACTTTTCGGAATATATCCGAGAAAAGGAACACTAGCCGTAGGATCTGACGGCGATTTAATAGTTGTTGACCCTAATAGTGAAACAATGATACACGAGGAGGATCTATATGCTAAGTACCCAGTAACCCCATTTGTAGGATGGAGACTCAAAGGCAGAATTGAGTATACGATTTTACGGGGAATAATCATAGCAGTTAATGGCAGAGTAGTTGATGAACCAAAAGGTAAATGGATAAGCAGGATGCAGCCAAAATAAACATCAATAAATCCACCTCAATAATTTTCTTCATTAGTAACTACCTAATAATTATTAATATTGTATAGAATCACGCATTAGCTACTACTAAAACCAAGCCATTGAACTAACCTTTAAATTCATGGTCGACTGCGAGTTTAAGATCTTTATTTGATTTCTTCATCGTCAGCAGGTAAAATTTTCCGTCAAGTACTAGAGTCTCTAGCACTATGTAGCCCTTCTTACCCAGCTCATTAATTAAATGTTGAATTCGTATTGGTGCAAATTCACTTTCATAAACAGCTATGTCGTCGGAATTAGCCCCTATTTCACTTGCTAGTTCCCTCAAGTAACTTAATAGTTCCTGCCTTAACTTAGGGGTTAATTTATTCAAATCAATAGCCTGCAACTCTACCGACCTACTCAATCACTTAGTAAAGACTTAAATTTTTATTTCCTAGGTACTAAAGTGCAGTGACCTCCCATATAATAACCTAATGAATTAAGTTGTGCAATATCCCAAATAAGTACAATATAATTACATGTAAGTATTTATATTTATGTTAAGTGAACTTAATGATGTAAAAAGTAAGTGTAAATTCTTCCTCAAGTTATTTTTCCACTAGTTATCAAGCGTGATCAATGATAAGGTTTATTTTTGGACACCGGAATAACTACCCGAGTTAAGGTGAAATTATGGCCTCGGTCGAGGATCCGTACGCACTAATTGAAAAGTGGCTCAAGGCAAAAGAATTCATTGTAGTTGGCAAGGGTGTAGCGAGAGCTGATGCGCTTGAGAAGGCCCTAGGCAAGGCCAAATATGTTGAGGACTATTTCCAGTCTGGTATTCTGTTCATAAAGCAGGTACTGAGTACCGAGCCTCACGCCAAGATAAAAGCAATTCGTTCTGATGAGGCGCTGAAGAAGCCTAAGATTGTAAGAGTTATTACTGCCTCAGACATACCTGGTGAGAACCAGGTAGGGTACGCATTACCTGATCAGCCTTTACTAGCTGAAGGTAAAGTTAGGTTCCATGGCGAGACAGTTGCATTGGTTGTTGCTGAGGATGTAGATGCTGCTCTTGAGGCAGCAGAGCTCGTACATATCGACTATGAACCACTTCCACATATTCTGGACCCGCTAGAGGCTCTTCAGCGTAAGGACGTGTTAGTCCATGAGGAGGTCGGCAGCAACATAGCATTCAGGACACGTATTAGGAAAGGTAATATAGAGGAAGGTTTCAGCAAGGCAGACGTCATTGTTGAGAATGAATATAGAACACACCACCAGGAACACCTATACTTGGAGCCCGAAGGAGCCTTAGCTATTCCGGGATTAGATGGTAGGTTAACTGTTATAACAGCTGCCCAGTACCCACACCTAGCTCAGTCAATTATTGCGCGTGTGCTGGGTGTGCCAGCAAGCCACATCAAGGTCATAGTACCCTACATGGGTGGCGGATTTGGCGGCAAAGATGATGAAGGACCACTTACAGCCGCTAAAGCAGCACTAGCAGCCTACCTCACAGGTAGGCCGTCATTCATAATGTACACTAGAGAAGAATCTATGAGATTACATCCGAAAAGAGAAGCAACAATAATTAAGTATAAGTCTGGTGCCGCAAAAGACGGTAAGCTGATGGCCATAGACGTGACAATAATACATGATACAGGTGCGTATGCGAACAGAGGCCCATTCATTCTGTGGAGAGCTACTGTACATGCTTCAGGCCCATACCATGTACCACATGCTAAGGTAGACGGTTACTGCGTGTACACTAATAAGGTATACCAGGGCTCGTTTAGGGGATTTGGTAATCCTTCAGTCCAGTTTGCTGCTGAAGCTCAGATAGATGAGTTAGCTAGAAAGCTCGGGATGGATCCGGTGGAGTTCAGGTTAAGGAATATGCTGAGGCCTGGACTAACAACAATTACTAATCAGCTACTGGATCACTCTGTAGGCATTGCTGATGCCGTCGAGCAACTAGTTAAGGTGTCTGGGTGGTATGAGAAGAGAAAGCAGTACGGCACTAATACCGGGAGATTTAGGAGAGGCATTGGGATAGGTGTCGCATGGCACGGTATTAGTACTAGCAGGGGCGTGCCTGACTGGTCTAATGCTTACATTAAGATAGATAAGGATGGCTCCGTAACCGTATTTACTGGAATAGTTGAAATGGGTCAGGGCTCGCCAACATCTTCCCACAGGCAAATAGTAGCTGAAGTACTTGGTGCTCCTATAGGGAAAATTAAAGTCACATTTGGCACGAGCGATGCACCAGATGGTGGAGCAACACACGCATCTAGGGGAACCAGTATCGGAGCTATTGGAGTACTCGTTGCTGCCGCCAAAATACGTGAGCGCCTCAATAAATTAGCGTCAGAGCTCCTCAACTGCTCACCTGATGATGTAGTAATAAGGGACGGTAAGGTGTATGTGAAGGGCGATACAGAAAGGTCAATAACTTGGGAGGAGCTTATTAAGCATGCTTACTCGCGCGGCGTTGATTTATCAGCTACTGGATACTTCTTCCTTCCAAAGGGAAAGTTCGATGACACTGTGGGTCAGGGGCAGGCGTACCCAGCATTCAGCTATGTTGCAATGATTGCTGAAGTCGAAGTGGACATTGAGACCGGTAAGGTATGTGTACTCAAAGTCTGGCCAGCGCTGGCGGCAGGCAAGATAATTAACCCACAGCAGGTTGAGGGTCAGATAGAGGGTGCTGTAGTACAAGGTATGGGATATGTCCTCATGGAGCAGCTGGTGTTTGATGAAAAAGGAAGACTGCTTAATCCAGACCTAACTGACTATGTAGTACCTACAGCACTTGATATACCTGAGATAGCCAAGCCAGTATACGTTGAAGATCTATTCAAGTACGGTCCGTTTGGAGCAAAGGGTGTTGGTGAGATGGCCCTAATACCGGCTCCTGCGGCAATAGCTAGTGCTGTTTCTCATGCGCTGGGAATCAGAATCACTAAGCTACCGATAACACCTGAGGCAGTTTACTTTGAAGCAAAGAAGCATGGCTTAATTAAATAAGATGGAGGTGAGACCTTATGTTCTACCGGATACCCAAGTTCAATTATTATAGAGCTAATACACTAGATGAAGTATTAGACCTCATAAACAAACTAGAGAACTTTAAGGTACTAGCAGGTGGCACGGACTTAGTCATAGATCTTAAGGTTAGGAGGTATATTGTAAAGAACGTAGTTGATATTTCAAAAATTAAAGAATTAAGCTACATAGCTGATGACGGCAATAAGATAAGGATAGGTGCATTAACTAAATTACAGTTAATAGCCGAATCCCCGATAATTAAGGAAAAAGTCCCAGTACTAGCAGACGCGATTAAGGAGATGGCATCGTGGCAAGTTAGAAATATTGCCACAATTGGTGGGAACTTATGCAATGCTTCTCCAGCAGCAGATACTGCACCGCCGCTCTACGTACTTAATGCAACATTAAAGTTAGTAAGCAAGAAAGGTGTAAGAGAGGTTCCAATTACCGAGTTCTTCCTAGGTCCCAGAAAGACAGCATTAAGGAGTAATGAATTGCTTAAAGAAATAGTAATTCCTTACGAGCCTGGCTGCGGTACCAGCTTCTTAAAGCTTGGCAGAAGAAACTCGTTTACATTATCAGTAGTTGCTGTTGCTACACTAGTTAAGGTTGAAGAAAACAAGTTTACAGATGTTAGAATAGCTCTTAATTCGGTAGCTCCAACACCTGTCAGGGCTAAGAAAGCTGAGAAATTCCTTAGGGGTAAGGAAGTAAGCCTTAACAACATTGTAGAAGCAGCTAAATTAGTGCTACATGATATATCGCCAATAAGTGATGTTAGGGCTTCAGCAGAGTACAGAAAAGATATGTCAGTAATACTAACTAAGGACTCTTTAATTAAGTCACTTACACGCATAGGCGTGAAACTTGAGAGGTGAGATTTCATGAAGGTGTCCTTTAAACTCAATGGAGAGCCCGTAACCGTAGATGTTGAACCAAATGAGATATTACTGGATACGCTAAGGCTCAGGTTAGGTATTAAGAGTGTAAAAAGAGGTTGTGAAAGAGCTGAGTGCGGTGCTTGTACAGTACTTCTTAACGGTGATCCTGTATATTCTTGCACTATACTAACTGTCCAAGTTGATGGCATGGAAGTAACAACATTAGAGGGCATAAAAGAAACACCCGAAGTTAAGGCACTTACTAGTAAGTTTGTTGAAGCAGGAGCTGTTCAGTGCGGCTTCTGCACACCCGGCATTATAGTCACAGCTTACGCTATGATAAAGAAAGGAATCGAGCCAACATCAGAAAACATTAAGAAAGCCCTTGAAGGCAACATCTGTAGGTGCACAGGATATAAGAAGATAATAGAGGCTGTATCTGAAGCAGCGACAACAATAAAAAGTTAACTAACGTTACTTAGGGATTTGTAGTGAGGAAATACAATATAAAACATACCTTTTCTTTAGATATACTACTTAAAACATAGTAAAACACATAATAGCATAAATGAAAGGGTTTTTACCCTATTATACTGTTAAGTCTTTATTAAAGAGTCAATTGAATATTGTAACTTCAGGTTAATTTTACTTTTACCCCGGCTTAATTTAGGTTAACATAGGAAAATTTATTTAGGTATCTGATAGACTTCTTGTATGGTGCCACGAATGAAAAGTCTCCGTTTGGGAGTTTCCAAAGCTGTTATCGCTGCACTAATAGTCGTTATAATTGTGATTGCTGGTATTGCAGGGTACTTAGCTACTAGGCCTGCACCAACACCTACGACTACTCCCTCACCAACTACTACACCAACACCTATATCAACGACACCTACGGCTACAACAACCCCAACACCAACCAAGACGACACCAACAACCACAACTCCAACAGTAACAAAGCCTAAGATTAAAGAAGTAGTTATAGGGCTTATAGAGCCACTTACGGGATCACATGCTGTCTTCGGTATTGAGGCTAAGCAGGCTACCGAACTAATGATTGACATAATTAACAATGAACTGGGTGGTATAAAGTCGTTAGGTGGTGCTAAACTAAAGTTAGTTATTGAGGATGCTGGCGAGAGCCCTGACACATCTAAGCTAGCTGCTGAGAAGCTGATCTCAGAACATCATCCAACAATAATTGTGGGTGCCTATATTAGCAGACTAACCGCTGCAGTAGCTGAAGTTACTGAGAGGAATAAGGTCATATTAGTCATGGACGGTCTAGTTGACAGCCTGACTGAGCAGGGCTGGAAGTACGTCTTCAGAGCTGCACCTAAGGCTAGTGCCCATGGCAAGTCCGCAGTAGACTTCATAATGGAGATGGCTAAGAAGAAGGGTATTGAAATTAAGACCGCCGTTGTAATGAATGAAGATTCTATCTTCGGGCAGTGTGTTGCTAGAGGTGCTATAGAAGAGTTTAAGAAATACGGCGTCGAAGTATTAGAACATATACAGTACCCGTATGACATCAGTGATGCCACACCATTAGTAACTAAGCTTAAGGACCTTAACCCGGACGTAGTAGTGTCATGTCCATACTTCCATGACGGTGTACTAATAGCTAAAACCGCACAGCAGATGGGCTTCAAGCCAGTATTCTTCGCTGGTGCTGGAGCCTGTGGCTACGTAGATCCAGATTCCATTAAGGCTGCAGGCAAAGCCGTCGAGTGGTACACTAATACGTACAGCTTCAACCCATACAGGCCAACTGAATGGTGTAAGAAGGTAGTAGAAATGTTCAAGGAAAGATATGGCAAGTTACCAACTGAGGCTGGAGGAATAATCTTCTACTCAGTGGCTGTAGTCTACGAGGCACTAGAGAAGGCTGGTGAAATGTTCCCGGACGACCCGCTCAACCCAGATAATCTAAGAGCTGCATTCCTAGCCTTGGACCTAACAGATGAGATCAGCATTGCTGCACAGTTATACCCGACTGGCCACATAAAGTTTGCAGAGAACGGCGACAATATCTACGCTGGTACTGCTATACTACAGGTACAGACTATTGAGGGCTCGCTGACACCTGTCATGGTGTGGCCCGAGCCACAGCCTGGCGTAGAACCCATATTCCCGAGACCGGATTGGTCGGGCACATCAAGCTAAAATAACTAAGTATATGGAGCCATAAATAGCAATAAAAACAATAAACTTAAAACATTTTTAACTAAATAATTACTGTAGCTTAATTTTTTTCCAAGAAATAATCTATAATGGTTACTTAAATAAAAAGAGGGAAGGAGTTATGTATTGGAAGGAATACATTTTTATTTCCAGAGGTTACACAAATACCGAGGTGCAATAATGGCAGTAGATCCAGCGCTACTGACGCAAAGTATCATAAACGGTATTCTTAATGGCCTACTGTACTCGTTAGCTGCACTGGGTCTAGCACTAATATTTGGTGTCATGGACATTATCAACTTCGCGCACGGTGACTTCATAATGATTGCAGCGTATCTAACATTCATTTTTGCCACTACATTACATACTGATGCAGCACTAACGGCCGTGCTAACAATACCATTATTCTTCATTCTTGGATTAGCAATATACAAAGGAATTATTGAAAGGATACTTGGTGCTGAACCCTTAATACAAATTGCAACAACCGTTGGCTTATTGCTCGTGCTTAGGAACTTAGCACTTGCCATTTTCCACGCCGAGCCTAAGGGAGTTCC
>Ga0190363_1002071_pt1 | contig 11643 bp, 7 predicted proteins | sample 48721867_MG_FD_161272 | JGI IMG/M metagenome (GOLD analysis project Ga0190363, IMG submission 161272) | Hydrothermal vent microbial mat bacterial communities from Southern Trench, Guaymas Basin, Mexico - 4872-18-6-7_MG | ecosystem: Environmental > Aquatic > Marine > Hydrothermal vents > Microbial...
TTCAGCGCCGGGCGGCACTCCTCCCTGATACAGCCTAAACCCATACTTCTCCTCAGCAATCTTTCTCGGGAGCCATTTCTTAGTGATTTTATAAGAGCTCCAGACGATCCTATTGGCCTCTTCCTCAATTTTCCTTATTTCCTCCTCGCTAAGCCTCTCGAAGTGCGTTATGTCAAACCTGACCCTGTCAACGGTCTTCTCAGCCCCTGCCTGCCATACGTGGGGGCCCAGAACCCTTCTAGCGGCAGCCAATATTACGTGCGTTGCCGTGTGATGGATCATGAGCTGGCGTCTCCTCTCCCAGTCTATGATCCCCCTTACCTTAGCTCCCTCAGGAAGCGTCCCATTAATCCTGTGGACCACGTGTCTTCCGACCTTAAACACGTCAAGGACGGGGATCCTTTCTCCCTCCTCCGCTATGAGGAATCCCGTGTCATGCTCCTGCCCTCCTCCTGTTGGATAGAATGCCGTCTGATCGAGTATTACTAAGTTATCACGTGACCACAGGACCTTGGCGTCAAACTCCTTAACGTGCTCTCCAAGCTCGTAGTAGAGCAGCCTTGTCTCTGGAACCTCTGATGGTATCTCCATCTCCTTCCTCTTCTCCTCAGATATCGGTCTCTCATGTCTCCTCGCTATTAGGGAGTAAAACCTTGGAGGAACGCTTATCTCAATTCCATGTTCCTTTGCAATCTCCCTGACAATCTCCGGAGTAAGCCCGTGGGAGTCATAGAGCTCTACGAGGTCCTCAACGCTTATGCCGCCCTTGGCCTTAACTATCCTAGCTACGATGTTCCTCCCCCTCTCTAGCGTGTTCATGTACTTCTCTACCTCTATCTCTATGATCCTCCTCATGATTTCCCTGTTCTCGTAGATCTCAGGATAGTCCTCTTTCATGTTTTCGAGGTGTCTCTCCATGATGCTCCAAAGGGCGTGGGCGTCAATTTCGAGGTCATAAAGCATCCTCACGGATCTCCTAATGAGCATCCTGGCGAAGTATCCCTCCCTCATGTTCGAGGGCACGACTCCATCTCCCAACATGAAGACCAATGCCCTAGTGTGGTCAGCAATCGCGTACACCTTGCTCATCGTCTCGGCAATGCTCTTAACTTCCTCAAATGGCACGTCAATACCGTGGACTTCCTTAACGCGTTTAACAACGATCCTGTAGACGTCATCCAAGTTCTCTAGGTAATCCACGTCTATCAGGGCAGCAGTCTTTGAGAGCTCTGAGAGTATCGCCCTGGTCCTCTCGTCCTCCCTGTCCACCTTGACCCTCGATAGGCTGAGTATTAGCTCTATTATGTCGGGATATATGGCGTCGTATATCGTCGGATCTCCTCTCGTGAACCAAACTATGCGCTCAAGGCCATATCCCGTGTCCACGATGTTTATGTCCATGTAGGAGTACCTTGTCCCCTCTATCTCGATCTCTCCATTAGGATCCTCCTTTAGGTTCATGAAGACAAGGGTTGCGAGCTCTAACCCCTTACACACTACCTCGAAGGCAGCGCCTGCGTTTCCTCCTCCAAACCAGGGATTCTCCTTGAACACTATCTCCTCTTTGGGTATGCCTAGGACCTCCGTGAAGAACTTCAGGGCGTACTCAACAGTTTCCTCCTTCCAGTACACGTAGTTGTCCTTAGTGTTAAACGCGTGATGTGCCATCATCTCAAAGTTAGTTAAATGCCTTCCGGACTTTCCAACGGCATCAATGTCCGTGAACCTTATGCACGGCTGTGAGATCACAAGCGGGTTCGCCGGAGGGTCTGCCTCGCCAGAAGTTACGTGAGGCTGAAAGTCGGCAATTGACGCTATCGTGAAGTATATGTCATCTCTCCACCTCGCGACAACGGGATACCTCTTCAGCCTCTTGTGGCCATTTCTCTCGAAGAAGGATAAGAACTCCTCGCGCATCTCCCTTAAGTTGTACTTCCTCCTCGTTATGGGGTTCCCTATGAACTGGTACTCAACACAGGGAGAGTCCATGCAGACCTCTAAGTCCTCCTTGAGAGTCCAGAAGTACTTTCCACACTTCTTACATCGCTTTCTAACGTAGCCATTTCTCTTAAAGAACTCTAGGGAGAGCTCCTTGTCTAGCAACGTGAACGCACCTCCAGGGTTAGTAGGTTAGCGTGAGATGTCCTTAGAAACTGATGATAGATCCTCCATATTTAACATTTTTGTGCACTTCTCAGCTCCCGTTTTAGACTTAAGCCTCTCAATAACGTATCTTATGGTGCTCACATCAACGCCCTCAGCGGGAATCAGCTTTCCATCCTTCAAGTGCGCAATTACACATCTTCCGGCTACGAGATTGTGAAGGTCATCTCTATATCCCGTGAAGATCCCTCCAATAGAGTCCCCTGGACCTATTATTCCTATTATGTCGTCTACGTCCCTCTCAAGATCCCTCAGGAGGTCACATGCCCTTATGTTCAGGGATACCTCCTCAATCTCCCCTCTCCTATTCACCATCAACACGCTTGTCTTCTGCTCCATTATGCTCTGCTTTAGCGCGTTTATGATCTTATATGAGACCGTGTCGCTGTGAGCTCTTGCATGATCCTTGCTTGAGGGCTTCACCAAGGCATACCTCAAGACGGCGTGCTCGAGAATGGGCCTCCTCTTGAGCACCTCATAGTCTGATCTCAGCATGTACTGCACCTCGTCAAACGCCCTGAACAACCCCCTGACAATGATTCCATTTTGCTCCAGCTCTGTAAGTGCTCTCTTTATGTGTTCTGTGTGCTCCTCTGGAGCCCTCAGCTTTACCCTTATCTCATCCACGGTAAGAGGCCCGTGGCTGTACAACAGCTTAGTTATGACGAACTTATAGGCCTCCACGGGACTAACCTTGTCCTTGATGGGCTTCTTCATCCTGAAGAGAGGGATCCCTCTCTCCGTGAGCTTGTACACCTCAACGACCCCCATGGACTCCAGCTGCGATATCCTCCTTAGCGCATCCTTGTCCCTCTTCCCCTCGTTCCAGGAGCTTATCAGCTTCTCAACTTCCTCCATGTCAACCTCTTTAGGCCTCTTCAGGAGGACTGAGAAGAACTTCTCGTACTTCTTTAGCGTTATGTATCTCCTTCTCCTCGGCGATATGATGGACACAGCTCCCTCCTCTATGAGCTCATTGATCCACCTTCTCAGGGTCCTCTCCGAGACCATGAACCTCTCGTAAATGTTCTCTGAGCCCGTTAGGGGTATGAAGCCCACTCTCTCAAGGAGCTCCAATAAGTCCTCCTTTCTCAGGCCCTTTATTATGAGGCCTCTCTTAAGCTTGTAGTAGTTCTCCAGGTAATCCAGGTCCTTGAACTCTACCTCCTTCTCCGCAATCCTTGTCTTTATCCTCTGCAGCAGTCTTCTTAACACAAGAGCACGATCCTCCATGAGAACGACGTCCTCATAGCCGCTGGCTATTATCTCGTGTGAGAACGGCATTGGAGTCTCCGTAGGAGGTAATACCCTAACCCTCCAGAGGCCAGAGGATATGTTTTTAAGGACCTCCTTTGCCCCATCTACGTCCATGTGCTGCGTGAGTATTTCCCTGTACGTCTCCATGAATATCGGGTGCCCCTCCTCGAACTTCTTAGAGGCCTCCAGCAACATCATGGCCTTTATGTACTGGCTCTTTGCGCTGATCTCGTGTCCCTTATAGTTCCTGAGGATCATGAATGCCCTCACAGCACAGTGCCTGAACTTCTGATTGAAGAGCTCCGTATTTCTTATTGACGCCTTCAGTATTTCCTCTATGCTCTCCGGAGTTACAAGCCTAGTAACGTCCTCCTCCGATAAGTACACGGGCTCCTCCGTCGTGAGCATGAACCCATCGTCAGTGACAGTAACCCTGACGTTTATCCCATACTGAGAGGCCATAGCTGCAGCATATGCCCTTGAGAGCGCATCATTGACTTTTCTCCCAAATGGAAAGTGAAAAACTATGTGATTTCTCCTGCTGCTCTCCCTGTAGTGCTCAATAACGAGGTTCTGGAAGCTCGGTATGTATCCTGAGAACAGAACCTGATCTAGGGAGAACTCAAAGAGCACCTCCGCAGCCCTGTGATCCAGATAGTACTCCCTCATGAGGAAGTCCAGCACGTCCTTTTTTGTCTTCTTCCCTACAAGGTACTCCCTTATCTCCCTCTCCAGCCTCTCCCTGAACTTCAGAACCTCTATTGATAGATCATAACTCCTCGGAAGCATCTCACCTACCCAGCTTGGGATTGTTGGCCTCCTGCCCGGGGCCTCCCTCACGTAGATCTTCGTCCCCTTAAATCCCAGAAACTCGTATGTAGTGCCTGCTAGGACAAATATATCTCCACTCTTCAACTCCATGGCAAAGTCCTCAGAGAGGTATCCAACAACCCTTCTCTGATCCCTCAAAACAACAGCGTACTTAGTTTCTTCAGGTATTGTCCCAACGTTTAGGTTATAAATGACCCTAGATCCCTTCTTCCTTCCGAAAACCCCCTCCTCGAAGTCAACCCAGATCTTCCTGTAGACGTTCAGGCTTTCGAGCTCCTTGTACTCTCCTCCGAGGTACTTAAGGACTAAAAGGAACTCCTCATACGGGAGGTTCCTGTAGGGATACGCCCTTCTAACAACCCTATAGGCCTCATCTATTCCCCACTTCCTCTCAAGGCTCATGCCCACTATATGCTGGGCAAGCACGTCCAGGGAGTTCTCTGGGATCCTCACCCTGTCTATTTTTCCCATCTTTGCGCACTTCGCTATGACAGCACACTCTATGAGATCTCCCCTGTTTATCGCTATGAACCTTCCCTTTGGCGTGGCACTTATTGCATGGCCACTTCTTCCAATCCTCTGAATGCCTCGTGATATGCTCTTTGGCGAGCCTATTTCACACACAAGATCAACGTAACCTATATCTATGCCTAGTTCCAGCGAGGTGGAGGTCACAACAGCCTTGAGCCTGCCTTTTTTAAGATCCTCCTCAACCTTAAGCCTAACCTCTGGACTCAAGCTGCTGTGATGTGTTCCAACGCCCTCAACCCCAACTTCCTTGAGCTTATACGAAACTGCCTCGGCGCCACTACGAGTGTTCGTGAACACGAGGGTAGTCCTATGGTCCTCTATATATCTTCTTAGAAGCTCATACATCCTAGCGTTTACAACCTCAGGGCCCTCCTTGACGAGGTCTCCTGGACTGTGCACGAGAATGTCTATGTCCTTCTGAAAAGAGCTCTTGACAATGTATACATCTCTTGGGATCCACCTCCCCCTGACAACTTCCCCACCAGCAAGGAATTTTGCGATCTCCTCTATAGGAGCCTGTGTTGCAGACATCCCTATCCTAACTATGGGCTTTCCAACGTACTCCTGAAGCCTCTCCATCGCTAACGATAGGTGAACTCCTCTTTTAGATGAACATAATTCGTGAATTTCATCAACAATTATGTACTTAACGTCCTTCATTAACTGCCTGAACTTTGGAGATGTGATCACAATTGCGAACGTCTCAGGGGTTGTTATGAGTATGTGGGGGGCCTTTTTCAGCATCTTAGCCCTCTCGGACTGTTTTGTATCGCCCGTTCTTACAAGGTATCTTATCTCAGGTATCTCTATGCCAAGCTCCTCTGCTATTTCCTTTATGCCCTCAATGGGCTCCTCTAAGTTTCTTTTAATGTCATTGGAGAGTGCTCTCAGCGGAGATACGTAGACCACGTACACCTTGTTCTCAAGCCTGCCCTCAGAGGCCAAAATGAACAGCTCATTTATCGCGCTCATAAATGCTGCTAACGTCTTCCCACTCCCAGTAGGGGACATCATCAATACGCTCTTTCCACGATGTATGAGAGGTATTGCCCTCCTCTGAACGTCCGTAAAGGACGTGTACTTGCTAGTAAACCAGGCTCTTATGACGGGATGTAGCATTCCAAGGACGTACTCGTTGGGCCATATGTAGGGTGATATCTTTACAGGCATACCAGCTCCCTTGGCCATGACTTTAGAATATAAAAGAAACTGCATACTCATATAAAAGAGTTAGCTCCAATATTGCTCAGCTCTCTTATGGAGAAGGCCATCAGGTTTGAGAGAACTCATTATTGCGCTTCCATAACTATTTAGTTTTCTTAAACTGACCTCCTCCCCGCCCTAAAGGGCGAGGCTTGTTTTTGTTTCTCCCGTAGAAGCACAAACCTCCCCACAAGGAATCCACACTTTAGCGGGGAGGATGTCAAAAACTTTTATTAAAAGGCCTTTATTGTGTAGAATAGCACTATTTAAGAGATGTATCAGGGATTGCCATGATCACGCCTACTGTAATCATGCTCTCAGCCGCGCTAGTAGTTTCAATAGTAGTCCTAGCGAAAGGATCTGACATGTTTACTGAGGGCTCAAAGGAGCTGGCGCATATACTGAGGATAACGTACACAGTTGTTGGCATACTAGTCGTGAGCATATCAACCACGCTTCCAGAGAACACAGTTTCTATATACTCAGCCGCCACGGGCTCTCCAGATGTGGCCTTTGGCAACGCCATAGGATCTATAATATTTAACGTTGGAGTGGCGCTAGCAATAAACGGAATTATTAGAAGAGGGAGGGTTCTGGACAAACATGTCTACATAGAGGACGTCCCTGTGATGATCACCATGACAGCGCTCGCCTGGATATTCTCATATGTCGATGGCATCCTCTCACGAGCTGAAGGCCTCGTGTTACTTCTCATAGGCATCATGTACTATGTCTACAGGTTCAGGTCCTCAAGAGGGTCCATGAACAAGGAGGGGCGTGCAGAAGAGGACGTTAGAAGAGTCATCGTAATACTTCTCCTCGGGCTTTTTATGGTAATAGCGGGCTCTGTTGGACTCAAAGAGAGTGGTGTGGGGCTTGCACGTGCTATAGGAGTTCCTGAGGTCTACATATCCATAATCATAATTGCTGTGGGCACATCTATCCCCGAGCTCGCAACGTCAATAGCATCAGCAGTAAAGGGGGTAGGTGAGATAAGCGTTGGCAACGTCATCGGAGCGAACATCATCGACATTGCCATAGCGCTTGGACTCGCTGCCGTAATATGCCCCATCCCAGCGGATACTCCCTCGCTGAGGCTCACGTATCCCGCCACTCTTATTATCTTCATCATCCTAGAGCTAGGGCTCCTGCTCAGAAAACGCGTTGATAGAGTTCTAGGCACAGCACTTATAGTTGCGTATGCCATATATGTTTACTTCCTCTCAGTAAGCTATATTCTATAGCTATGGTAGCATCCTTATCCTAGGCATTGCCATAATTCTCCTCAAAACAGTGACATCCCCCCTATACTCTCTTAAAAGCCTGTTGTACACCCTATCAGTGAGCGCCGCTCCCTCTCCTCTAGTACAGAGTTCCAGGCTTGTCGATGACCTATAGAGGATCGCTATTCTGTCTCCCGTACTCACCTCACGGGCTCCCTCTGGATGAACTGCTATCCTCAACGACTCCCCTCCTGCGTTAACGATCACATAGGGTATGTCGTAGTCCTCTACTTCCTCGATCCTTCCAAGAGCTCCGTGCTCATATATCCCATCGGGAGTGTCTCCTAGCACGTCCTCGTCTGTGGCCTCAGTGACCACGACCTTATACCCTCCCTGTTTAGACTCAAACATCTTAAGGCGCAATTTCTCATACGTAGAGCACTTCATGTACCTCTCAGAGGCCACCCTAACTGGCATGTACATAATCTTAGAGAGAACGTCAAGCTTGTATGATATGTATTCCTGTCTAGAGTTAAAAAGTCCTAGATCTTCTCCAAGGAGCTCTTCTAAGGCCTCTTTAAGAGCATGAGCGTGCTCTCCCCTCGACGTTATTGTCACCTCGCTTGTCATATCGCTAAGGGCTATGTAGAGCCAGAAGTCCTCCTCATGGTTCGAGTAATTCCAGCTTATGTCTACGATATATCCAGATACTGCAAAGTACGCCTCTCTTGACTTTAAATGTCTTGGAGTCGTGAGCGACCTTTTACCGATAACCTCAATAGACGATATCCTTGAGTCATAATATGTCTTTAGAACTCCCCTTGATTGCTCACACATCGCCCCACGAATTCTAATCCCATGACCTACGTATGCGCTCAGCTCTTTCGATGCTCTCCTGTTGATCTCCATAAGCACTGCTTGAATTCGCCTACTGTCAGATGTCTCTTGAGATATTACATAAAAATCACTTTTAGAATTTTTAGAAAAATAGTGCTCTATAATACAATCTAAAACGCCATATTCTTTTGCAAATACTTCCTCTAAGGATATGAACTTAGGAGGCTGCTTCATTTTATTTAAAAGAGAGGCTGCAAACTCATCCCCAAAGTTATCTCTGATAACGCTCATAAACCTTTCCAGCCAATCCTCCTCAGAGCTATTCTGCCCCTTAGCTATGGTGTTATCTTCGTCCATTCCTCAAACCCTCTTCTCATTATTTAAAGAAGGAGCGCTAGTTTATCAAGTTTTTAATTTCAAGCTAAAGTTATTTAAACCTTTATTACTAATGAAATAGCAAGATAAATGAGAGCCATAAGTGGTGTCCTCTCATATTTTTGTCCCTCCTAAACGTCTTCGGTGATATGAATGAGCGACGTTGGCTTAGTGCTATCAGACCCTATAAGGGCAAAAATATTCAAAGCAATTTGTGAAGGGGAGGACCCTGAAGAGGTCGCCAAAAGGGCAAGAATCCCCTCACTCTTACTGAAAAGAGAGATCACGTTCTTAGTTGAAAAGGGATTAATAACGCAGTCAGAGGGAAGGTATGTACCCACGGACAAGGGGAAGAGAGTGTATGAATCAATTGATTGGTGATCCAAATCTAATTATCAGCACTATGAAGTGATTAGGTGTAAATAGCATGATATCACAGCTGTTTGATTTGTCTGAGATAAAAATAAGAAGGAAAAAGTTAGGAGTAACCCAAAAAGAGCTCGCTGAGCGAGCAGGAGTTAGTCAGGCCCTAATAGCAAAGATAGAGAGCGGGCAAGTGGATCCCAGATACTCCACGCTTAGGAGAATCCTAAACGCCCTTGAGGAACTTGAAAGGGAGAGAGTCAAGGCTAATAATATAATGACAAGAGAGGTCGTGTACGCAGAGGAGGACGAGCCCTTAATAAACGCCATATCCAAGATGGTCAGTAGAGGATTCTCACAGCTTCCTGTAAAGGGATCAGATGGAAGAATAACGGGAAACCTTGACGAGGAAGTCGTTATAAGATCCATGATAAAGTATGATCCTGAGGAGCTTAAGAACGTCAGAGTTAGAGATGTCATGAAGCCCCCTCTGCCGACAGTACCGCCCACGGCTAGTATAGGAACCCTTATATCAATACTCTCTGAGAGCTCTGCAGTTCTCGTCGTTGATAAGGGCGGAAATCCAAAGGGAATAATAACTCGCTCTGATGTTTTGGAGTACCTAAGGAGCAAAGGAGAGCGAGCACAGCACGATCAAAGGCTCTGAGGTGTCCCGAGCTTGAGGGTTCTTGTATTTGGAATGGGTGCCATAGGGAGCGTGTTTGCAGCGAGGCTTTCTAAGAGACACGAAGTAGTGGGAATATGCCGAGGGGAACATTACGAGGAGATAAAGAGGAGCGGACTTAAGCTAAGAGGGGGTACCGAGGGCACGTTCTCTATAAGAGTATATAGGAGCCTTAAAGAGCTTGATGAGAAGACATTTGACCTGGTACTAATTGCAACAAAGAGCTATGACCTAAAACAAGCACTTAAAGCTATTAAAAGGGACATTACGTTCTCCTATCTTATGACTGTTCAAAACGGGCTTGGATTAATTGACATCCTGGAGGAGGTCATAGGAAGAAGCCGTGTAATTTATGGGATCACCTACAACGCCGCAGTTCTAGTGAGGCCTGGGGTTGTTGATCACGTGTTCCTGGGAGAGACTGTCATTAAATCGCTAGTCGATGATCCCTTCGATGAATACCTCGTGAAAGAGCTCAAAAGTGTGGGGCTCCCTGCAAGGAAGTCTGACAATATCTTAAAAGACATCTGGCTTAAGGGCACAGTAAACTGTGTGATAAACCCATTAACAGCAATTCTTAGGGAAAAGAACGGCATAATACGTGAAAAATGGGACCTCCTCTCAGATGTGGTTTCAGGCGTGGTCACTGAGTGCTTAGAGGCGGCAAAAATAGATGGAGTGGACTTAGGGAGTCCTCAGGAGCTTCTAGATCTAATAAAGGATGTGTCATTGAGAACCTCTGAAAACCGTTCCTCAATGCTTCAGGACATATTAAAGGGCAGGAGGACTGAGATAGAGTTCCTCAACTGTTATGTGGCGTCTAGGCTGGAATCTATTGGAAAGAGGGCCCCATATAACAGAGCCCTATGTGCACTTATTAGGTCAATGGAAGGTCTTTCCTGATATACTGTTTCTAATAAAGCCTCTCCAGCTCTACCTCAATGTCAGGGATCTCTATATGGACAATGTGTCTTGAGGTCTTGGGCGTAAATTTCTTCCCAGAGAGGGCTGTTTTTATCACCATCTCCTTCGTTATATGATCTATCTTTGCAGTCGGCCATAGGGTTACCGATATCCTGTCATCATTTAAGTAGTCAACAAGTATCGCTGGTATCCTTTTACATCCAAGTTTTTTCAACGCTTGATACCTGTGATGGCCATCGAGTATAGTGTAGGTCCTCTTGTCAATTAATATTGGCTTCTTAACGACTCCATCCCTTTTTATCTCCTCTGCAAGCTCATCGACCTTCTCCGGATATATCTCCTCATGCTCCTTCAAAAGATCTATATCCACAAGGGCAAACTCAATACCCTCAGCAATACTTCTTGAGCTACTATGGGACTCCGTCATGGGGATCACCTTTTGACCATCAACAGCTCAGTAGCCTACACTGAAATAAATTAACATAAAGCTCAAAAAGATCAACATAATTGCCTGTGCAGATTGAACACAAGTAGCCACGACATTATATTTAATGACGTGAGCGCGTCTTCCAGTACTTAGGATACACATTTCTCGGCATTATAACTCTCTCAAGGGACGCCACTATTCCCTTATTGGCCTCCAGTATTTCATCAGTGGTGACAAGGGCCCTTGCTATTGCTATGAGCTCTCCCTTTAGGGTCATTATCGCGACAAGGGACTTCGGCCTTATGCCCTCCTCAACTATAGAAACTGCTGGAGCATAAACAGGAGCGCCATGAGCTATTGCGCTCACTGCACTGTCCTTCACATATATCTTAGGAATGTGCTCCGTTAGGTACTCCACGGGCTTTATGTACTTCCTTATTAGCTCCTCACAGCCATCCTCCTTCCAGAATATGTACGCGTCAAGGAGATCCTGAAGGTATATGGCCTCGTCCTCTGTAATGTGTGCCGTCTGAGTCCTTCTAAGCTCCTGCATGTGAGCCCCTACGCCTAAGGCCCTTCCCATGTCGTGTATTAGCTTCCTTATGTAGGTTCCTGCCTCGACTCCCATCCTTAGTAGGACGTCCCTTCCATCCCTCTCTATGAGCTCTATGTAATAGACCCTTCTAGGCCTTCTCCTTCTCTTCACAGAGGATCTTACAGGAGGTACCTGATATATTAAGCCAGTAAACTTCCTTAGAACGGATATCAGAGCCTCATCGCTCACGTCCCTGTGAAGCCTCATCAACGCCACGTACTCCTTACCC
>Ga0190363_1002072_pt1 | contig 11640 bp, 12 predicted proteins | sample 48721867_MG_FD_161272 | JGI IMG/M metagenome (GOLD analysis project Ga0190363, IMG submission 161272) | Hydrothermal vent microbial mat bacterial communities from Southern Trench, Guaymas Basin, Mexico - 4872-18-6-7_MG | ecosystem: Environmental > Aquatic > Marine > Hydrothermal vents >...
CTCCGAAGAGTGAGGCGAAGAATCCTCTTCTAAGTGGGAACCATTTCTTTAGGTTTTCAGTTTTAATTATGGGTTCTTCAGGCATTTTTTCACCCCACTAAATGGCATGAAACTATATGTCCTCCTCCAAGCTTCACTACCTTTGGCTCCTCTTTTCTGCATATTGGCATTGCTTGTGGGCATCTTGGATGGAATCTGCATCCCGGCGGTGGGTTTAGTAGGTTTGGAGGGCTTCCTGGAATTGATTGTAATGATTTCTTTGGTCCTCTTATGCTTGGGAATGCTCCTATGAGTCCCTTGGTGTAGGGATGTTGTGGGTTTTTGAATATGTCTCTAGCGCTTCCATATTCTACTATTTTTCCAGCGTACATTATAGCTACTCTATCGCACATTTCAGCGATTATTGATAGGTCGTGTGTGATTAGGATCATTGACAAGTTTAATCTAGTCTTCAAGTTTCTCATGACCTCTAATACTTGAGCTTGAACTATTACGTCTAGGGCTGTTGCGGGTTCATCTGCAATTAGAAGCTTTGGATTACATGCCAAGGCCATGGCAATCATTGCCCTCTGCCTCATGCCGCCGCTAAATTCATGTGGGTAATCCTGTGCTCTTGAGGGGTCGATTCCAACCATTTCAAGTAGCTTTTCAGCTCTCTCCCAAGCCTCCTTCTCGCTAACATTCTTTTCATGGGCTAGAATTGCCTCTGCAATTTGATCTCCAACTTTAAATACTGGGTTGAGAGCATTCATTGCTCCTTGAAATATCATTGCAATACCCTTCCATCTAATACGCCTAATATCAGAATCCTTCATGGTGACTAGATCTTTACCCTCAAAAATTATCTTTCCACCAATAATTTTACCTGGAGGTGGAATCAACTTTATAATTGAAAGCGCTGTAGTAGTCTTACCACAGCCAGACTCACCAGCTAAACCAACAGTTTCACCCTTCTCAACATCAAAGGAAACACCGTCAACAGCCTTAACCGGCCCCCTCAAAGTGAAGTAGTAGGTTTTTAATTCACGCACTTCCAACAAGGGCAAGAATGAACCTCCATTCTATCCTCGCTCTCATCCCTCTCAGCGAATTCATTATGTAACAAACTCCTATAAATGTTTACTATTTTTAACCGTTCTGACTCGCCTAAACTTCTATATTGCACTTCTATTATAGAAATATTTCCATAACACTACTCCTCAAACTTCAAAACTTCAACAACCCTCTGAATAATAAACCTCAAAAAGAAAACAATAGATATAGCTCCACCCAAACAACAAGCTCAGCAAAACTCCTATAAGGGAAAATACACCCCCACCCAAGCCATATCAATGCATCAAAATCCAGTGGTGCGGCGGCCGGGATTTGAACCCGGGTCGCGGGCTATCTTCAACCCGTTCGGAAGGCCCGTGTCCTAGTCCAGGCTAGACGACCGCCGCTTGTCTTCTATTAATTCAATTTGTTGGGGTTATTAATATTTGTGTATTTTTGTTTTTTGTCAATTTGTTTTTCGACAAAGTTTTATAGCATAATGCTTTTTATCTTCTTTTACCTATGGCTGGTGGGAGGATTGGTATTATTTGTTACGGGGCTTTGAGGTTAGGTTTCATGGCAGGGGTGGACAGGGTGTTGTCACTGCTGCGCGGCTGCTTGTTGAGGCTGCTTTCATTGAGGGGAAGTGGGGTCAGAGTATTCCAATGTTCGGTGCTGAGCGTAGGGGTGCTCCTGTACTAGCCTTTGCACGTATTTCAAGTTCTCCTATTAGGCGTCATAGTCAGATTTATGAGCCTGATGCTGTTGTTGTTTTGGATTCTAAGATTTTGAGTTTGGTTGATGTTACTAGTGGTTTGAAGCCTAATGGACTTATTTTGATTAACAGTAGGAAGAGTCCAAGTGAATTTCATTTTGACAGTTTTAGGGTTGGAGTTGTTGATGCTACTGGTATTGCAGTAGATTTAGGCTTGTATTTCGCTGGTTTTCCTGCTGTTAACACTGCTATGATTGGAGCTTTGTCGAGGGTTTCAGATATTGTATCTATAAATTCTATTGTTCAAGCAATTAGGCATGATTTTTCAGGTACATTGGCTGAGAAGAATGCTAGGGCCGCTAGTTTGGCTTATGATTCAGTTTCATTTTTGGAGGGTGGATTATGAGTGTTGAGAAGATTCCCTTGACACCTTATTCAAAGCCGAGTGAAGGTTCTGCTGGTCCAACTGGTGTTTGGAGGATTTTCAAGCCAGTTATAGATCAGTCTAAGTGTATTCACTGCCTATTATGCTGGCTTTACTGTCCTGAGGGGACTATTAGGCGTGTTGGTGATGATAGAATGAAGGTTGAAGTTGACTATCAATACTGTAAGGGTTGCGGTATATGTGCTAATGAATGTCCAGTCAAGGCAATAGAGATGGTTTTGGAGGAGTAGGAGATGGCTGTGGGTAAGGTTTTAACTGGAAATTATGCTGTGGCTGAGGCTGTACGTCTTTCTAGGGCTCAAGTCATATCTGCTTATCCAATAACTCCTCAGACAACTATTATTGAGAGGCTGGCTAGATTTGTTGAAACCGGTCAGTTGAAGGCTAAATTTGTTAGAGTTGAGAGTGAGCATAGCGCCATGGCTGCCTGTATTGGTGCATCTGCAGCTGGAGCACGTGTCTTCACAGCCACATCATCACATGGTCTACTATATATGAGTGAGATGGTTTGGTGGGCTGGTATGGGTAGATATCCAATGGTTATGGCTGTGGTTACAAGGGCTATTGCACCTCCATGGTCTATTTGGAGTGAGCATAACGACGCCCTAGCGCATAGGGACTGCGGCTGGATAATTTATTTTGCTGAGGATAATCAAGAGGCATTGGACTATGTGATTCAAGCATACCGTGTAACTGAGGATGAACGTGTACTTCAACCTGTAATGGTTACATTGGATGCCTTCATCCTATCCCACACCTATGCCCCAGTCTTCATGCCTGAGCAATCGGATGTGGACAGCTATCTTCCACCACCAGGTTCAAGAAAGCTTCCATACAGATTGGATGTCGACAATCCAGTTACCCATGGAAATCTAATGTATCCAGATCGCTTGATGGAGTTTAGATATCAAATTCAAAGGGCAATGAATAATGCTAAGCAGGTAATAGTTGAAGCTGGTAGAAAGTATGGTAGAATTTCAGGTAGATACTATGAAAGCCTAATTGAAACCTATAAGTGTAGTGATGCAAATACAGCTATAATCTCCATTGGCTCATCAGCTGGAGACGCTAAAGATGCAGTTGACTTTCTAAGGAATGAAGGCTATAAAATTGGATTCATAAAGTTGAGGGTTATAAGGCCATTCCCAGTTGAAGAGTTAAGGGAAATTTGCAGTGGAATGAAGGTTGTAGGAGTTGTTGATAGAAATGTCTCCTATGGTTTAGGCGGAATAATTCATGGTGAAGTTAAAACTTCACTTAAAGGTGTGAAAACCACTGTTCAAAGCTTCATTGCAGGTTTAGGTGGAAGGGACATTAGAGTTGAAGACTTCATTCAAGTTGGGAAAACAATCTGTGAAATGGCTGACAAGGGTTTAGAGGAGCAGCCTCCCATATGGGTTAACTTGAAGAGAGAGGTGATTCCATAATGGTTACAGTTAGAGATCTACCTCTAGAAGAATATTGGCTTCCTGGAAATGCCTCCTGCCCTGGATGTCCAGCCTCTCTAGGATTAAGAATGCTTACAAAGGCTCTGGGCAACAGGTTTATTCTAGTTGTACCAGCCTGCTGCTCAACCATAATTCAAGGTCCATATCCCAAGACAGCTGCAAACTTCCCCATATTAAACATAGCCTTCGCAGCCTCAGCAGCTGCTGCTGCAGGTGTAGCTGGAGCACTGGAATTTCAAGGTAAATCAGACATACCAGTGGTTGTTTGGGCCGGTGATGGTGGAACAGCTGACATTGGAATTCAAGCTCTAAGCGGTGTAGCTGAGAGGGGTGACAATATAATTTACATATGCTATGACAATGAAGCCTACATGAACACTGGAATTCAACGTAGCGGAGCAACACCTTATGGTGCATGGACAACTACAACTTGGACTGGTAAGAAGGAGTTTAAAAAGGATGTTCCAATGATAATGGCAGCCCATAACATTCCATATGTTGCAACTGCATGCGTATCATATCCAATAGACTTCGTCCAGAAGATTCAAAAAGCATCCAAAATGAAGGGTACAAAGTACATTCACCTACTAGCTCCATGTCCACCTGGATGGAGATTCCCATCAAGTAAAACAATCGAGGTAGGGAGACTTGCAGTTCAAACTGGAACGTGGGTTCTATTTGAAATTGAATATGGAGTATTCAAGCTAACTGGTCCAAGCCGTGCATTAATAGATAAGAGTAAGCGTAAGCCAATTAGAGAATACCTTAAACTTCAAGATAGATTCGCTAGAATGTCTGATGAAGATGTTGAGAAACTGCAGAAATTCATTGACTCTCAATGGGAGCACTATAAGTTGTTGATGGAAACATCTAAAGGGATGAAGTAAAGGATACATCGTTTATGACAAGAGTGTTCCTAGGTACAACTGATCTAGGGTAAACTGATATTCCAGGTAGAATTATCGACTCACATCCGATAAAGGAGTAGTCTCCAACGATACTTCCAAGCCTTTTCCTTCCGCTATCCACTCTAACACCCTTAATATTCATCTTAATTGTAGATCCATCTGGATTTCTATTCCTAAACTCAACTCCACCCTCAATGATGCATTTCTCACCAATAATTGAATCTAAAATTTTACAGCCTCCTTCAATAATTGTTTCATTTAAAATTATGCTGTTCATTATGATGCATTTAGCTCCAACCTTTACTCCATCGCTGAGGGATACGCTTGGACCAATGATGCATTCATCCTTAATTACGCAGTTGTCTCCAATTATAACTGGAGGTATAAACTTGACTTTCCCTTCAATTCTTACATTTTCACCCATCTCTACTCCATCAACCCTCTCCCTAAGCATCTTTGCATTGGCTTCCAGTAGGTCCCATGGTCTACCAATATCAAACCACCAATCCCTAGGAGACTTTAAAACAGCAACTCTCTCACCCATTTCAACTAGTCTTTGAATGGTGTCAGTGAACTCCAATTCCCCTCTAGGTGATATTGGAGTTTTCCTTATTTCTGGGAAGACTTTTTTTCCCTCTATAATGTAGATTCCACCGTTAATCAAGTTGCTTGGCTCTTCTCCACGCTTAGGTTTCTCAACAACCTTCACTAGAAATCCATTTTCATCAATTACTAGTACTCCGTAGTTCCATGGATCATCCACTTCAACTCCAACCATTGTTATGGCTGCATTCTTCTCTCTGTGAAGCCTTAACGCATCCCTGACAACTTCACTTTTAACAGTTATATCTCCATAGACTACAATGCATGTTTCATTTCCAATAAATTTCTCTGCAGTCATTATGGCGTGGGCTGTCCCTCTAGGTTCACCCTGCTCAATATATTCTATTGTGACTCCATATTTTCCTCCATCTCCTATTAGGCTACATATTTTCTCCTTCAGGTAATGTACAATTAATCCAATGTGATTTACACCTGCATCTCTAAGTGATGTTACAACGTACTCTAGTATTGGTCTGCCTCCTATTGGTAGGAGGTGTTTTGGACGCATGGCTGTTAGCGGGTTTAGTCTGCTTCCAAGGCCTGCTGCAAGTATGACTGCCTTCAATTAAACCACCTAGATTGGTGGTTTTAATTCTAATACGTTTCCTTCAGTTGCTGATTTCAATATCATCTCGCAGATATATACAGCTAATAGACCGTCTCTACCATTTACTATCGGTTTCTCTTTACCTAGAATTACTTTTATGAAGTGGCTTAACTCTCTTTTTAGTGGTTCTGACCATGTTGTTGCTGGTGTATATGCGCCTTCAGAGTTGGCTATGGTTATTTCCTGTGTTATGTAGTCTAGGGTTATTATTCCATCACTTCCAGTTACAATTAGCTTCCTAGTTTTCTTTGGCGTTAGCCAGTTTACTTCTATGAAGGCTGTTGGTAGGTCCTTGAATTTCAGTATGATATTTGCATAGTCTTCGTATCTGTGGTGTATTCTACCTGAAATTGCATATACTTCTATTGGATCCTTATTGGTTAGAAATCTCATTATGTCTACGTCATGTATTGCTAGGTCCTTAACTACACCTACATCTCCAATTCTAACCGGCCATCTAGAAACTCTTTTAGATGAAATTAACACTACTTTACCTACCTTTCCAGCTTCAATATACTCTTTAACTCTCTGTACACCTGGATTGAAGCGTTCTATGTGGTCTACTAGTAGTATTACCCCCTGCTCCTCTGCTGCTTCTATTAGTTTTAATCCATCCTCAACAGTTGTTGTCATTGGCTTTGCAACTAGTATGTGTTTTCCAGCTCTAACTGAGTCTAGGGCTATTTCTGCATGGGTTATTGATGGTGTGCATATGGATAGTGCATCAATATCTTTCCTCTTCAACATTTCCTTATAATCCTCATAGGTTTCAATTCCATATCGCTTCTCAACAAACTTCAACCTATCTCTATCAATGTCTGCTGCTGCAACTAGCTCCACATTCTCCAATTCACTATAAACTCTAAGGTGATTTTTACCCCAGAATCCGCATCCTATAACTCCAACTCTCACTACTTCACTCACCTCTATCACCTCCCTAGAATTTTAAGTAGAACTTCAACTGGATCTTCAAGCTCCATGAGCATCCTACTAGTATTAACTCTAAATTTATTGGGTTCATCTAAAATCTTATCCATCATTTCAACTGCATCTTCAACTCTCCTAAAATGCCATAGTGGGAATCCCTTCGCGCTAAGCCATTCATTTACATGTAGCTTAGCTGGGAATAATGAGATTGAAGGTATACCTAGCAGTGCTCCCTCCCTAGCCATGGTTCCACCACCAGTTACAACAAGCCTTGAAAATGCTATTAGGCTGGGTGCATCTACAGCTCTCTTAGGAATAATAACTCTAGGAAATCTTTCTGAAATAAGCTTCTTCTGGTCTGGGTATCTTGCAAAGTAAACTATCTTCAATTCATTTCTACCATAAATTTCACTTAAAACCTTAATTGTAGGTGTTTCCATTAGCTTTGGATAATATGATGCCTTAACCTCCTCACTCCTAATAACTACGATTTCATCCCTCCTACTCAATCCAAGCTTCCTCAAAACACTTGCTTTAGGTTTAAGCTTCTTAATCCATGAAACCTCATCTACACCCTCATATTGAATTAGACGGTTTGGTGGAGCTGCATAGGTGAATGCCTCCTTTGGAATTGCCTTTGGAATTAAAATTTTATCTGCCAATGGAAGTGTAAGTCTATTAACAAATATTGAGTGGGGTGTGTCATTTAGAAGTATTATTGGGATTCCAAGTCCAAAGGCAACTCTAACTGCATCTGGTGATGAAAGTGAAATATGAACTTTGGGTTTCTCATCTAATTTAGATATTAGATCTAGAAGCTTCTTTGACCTATACAGGCTTGCATATAGTTTTCCTTTTGAGCTTGCTCCGCCATAAACTCCTATTGCTACTGGCTTGACTTTCTTTAACCTAAATATGCCGAGTGTATAGTCATGCTTCCTTGTTGTTATAATTGTTTTCCATCCAATCTTCTCTAATCTACTCTTAATTTCAATCATTAACTGCGCCTGTTTTGGTGTTAGTGCTTCAAGCCAAGCCAGCATTTTAGGTCACAAATTAACTGGTTTTTCTATAAACTCAGTAAAATGTAAAAATATATAAGTTTTCTTCAAATACCTTTTCTTGATGATGGAGTTTCTAGAGAAGTTAAAGTCTATTGGTTTAACTGAGTATGAAGCTAAAGCCTATCTTGCACTCCTAAATAGAGCTGAGCTTACAGCTGAGGAGGTTAGTGTTGCATCTGAAGTTCCACTCCCCAGGGTTTATGGAGTTTTAGAGCAGCTTGCAGAGAAGGGTTTCATAAGGATACTTCCAGGTCGACCTAGAAAGTTTGAGGCATTCCCACCTAAAAAGGCCTTTGAGCAATATGTAAAGTTTAGGGAGAAACTTATGGCTGAGGAAATTAAACGTATGGAGGAAGTATTCTCAGATGTGGAGAGAAGTCTTGAGGAAATTTATTGGAGGACTAGGCTTAAAATTAAGCCTGAAGAACTACTTGAACCCTTATCCGACCTATATGAAATGGAGGTTAAGACTAGGCATATTATTAGTGAAGCTAGAGAGGAAATATTAATTTTCACAGAATTATTCTCATGGTTTCCAAGAGTTGTTAGGGAGATTAGAAGTGCAATTGAACGTGGAGTTAGGGTTAGAGTTTTAATGTGTACTTCAACTGTGAAGGCTATTAATATTGCTAGGCAGTTGAGGGAGATGGGTGTGGAGGTTCGTGAAGCACCTGAATCATGGTATCCAACCAGGGGGACAATTGTGGATAAGCGTAAATTGGTTTTCTTAATTTGGGCTGCGGAGGAAGAGGAGAGATATTGGTATCCAACATTGTATAGGCCTCATTACACTGAGAATAAGGGTTTGATTCGAGTTTTCCTGGATGCCTTTGAGAGGAGATGGTCTTTAGCTAAGCCAATCTCCTAACCCTTTCCTAAAACCTTAACCTTATAGTATTTTACCAGTGATCTCCAGAATAGAAGCCATATTAATGCTATTATTCCTGCTCCAATAAGCTTAATTAATCCCTCTAAAACTGCGAATAGATAATTTGGTTTTGGAATTGTTATTGGTACGATGATTCTGTCAATAGCTATGAATGCTAGTAGCATTGTAATCCAGCCTAGAATCATTATTCCAATTAATTCACAGCTTCTCTCAATCACCCTCACAACCTAACCCCCATCAAGAAGGCTGTAACTATCCCTAAAATGCTTGAAACGGCTGATAGGGCGAGATAGGATTTTACTAGTTCAAGTTCCGTGGCTGGTCCTTTGAGTAGTAGTAGGTTTGCTAGTGTTGATGGTGCCTTTGAGTTTAGATTTGCTCTTAAAACTCCATTTTCATCAACAATTACTGGGCGCTCCTTAATTTCATGTCTCTCTAGTAGGCCTCCTAGACTTGATAGTGAGTAGAAGGCATTCATTATGAAGGGTATTAGGGCTGTAACTCCTACGATTTCAAGTCCACCTATAACTGATATGGCTCCAATGGCTGCACCGACACTTAGACTTCCAACATCACCTGAAAATACCCTTGCTGGATACCTATTATACCAGTAATATGCTATTAATGCTCCTAGAAGTGTAGCTGACATTAAAGCTGCATAAAATCTCCCTAGAATTAATGATGATATTAGTAGGGATAGTGAGATCATAACACATGAACCTGACATTACACCATTATATGTATCCATCATGTTGACTGCATTGGCTGGAACTGCAATGGCGAAGGGTAGTAGAAGCCAATAGGCAATGGTTAATCTAAGTCTACCAATAAATGGCAGTACTGGTCTACCAAGCCTAATTTGTCTTGGGAAAATTAATCCCATAACTACTATGGGTATGAAGGTTAATATTGTTAGGGCTGTCTTAACCTTAGCCTTTAAGGTGTATAGGTCATCTATGAAGCCTATAATTGCAGTTAGGATTATGGTTGCTAAATAGGCTATAAATTTCGGTGCTGCTTTAGGGTCAATTATTAGTGAAACTATTGCTCCAACTATTATTCCTAGAATTATTCCAATTCCACCCATCTCAGCTATTTCAGGTTTATCCGGCTTGTGTACGTCTATGCCGACAATACCCTTACTCTTCAAGTATTTGATTAGCTTCGGCATGACTAGGAATGTTGTTATGAATGATGATGCTAGCACTAGGATTATAGTCGCCATTCTGTTCATCGCTCATCCACCAAACACTATACATAAGCATTTAACTGTGTTTCTATCTTAAATTTTAACGCTAATATAAAGATTGACGAGGATGACTAGATGTCCGAGCGAAAAATACGGTTGCGATATGCAGGCTTCGTAAACTTTGCATCCAATTTAATCAGCATTTTCACTGGATTGATGTTTGTAACCATGACTTCCAGGCGTCTAAGTGATGTTGAATTTGGATTATGGCATTACATTGGCACTATAATACAGTATATTGTTCTCCCTGTAAGCTTAACCAATTATTGGCTTACTAGATATGCTGGTAGAGGTTTTAGGGTTGGTAAAACTGGTTTAATTTTAAATTCAGCTGTAATGATTATAATGATTGGTCTTTACGCTCTAGTCTATCCCTTCATATCTCCCCCAGTTACTGGAATTGAAAACTTATTCATTCTTCTCTTCCTAATAGTTATCCTTCAAATTCCAGCTGAATATTACTCTGCTTCACTTACTGCTCTTGCAAAGGGTGTTGCTCCTCAAGCGACAGGTTATGGGCAACTTGTATTAGAGCCCATGAAGCTTATTGTAGGCTACTTCCTAGTAATACAGCTTCAATGGAAGCTTGTTGGCGCCCTATTATCCTTTATAATTGCTCGTTACGCCTATGCACTCTTTTTAGCCTTATATTTACGTAGAGATTTGGGTGATGGTTTACAGCCTGATTTAATGAAGAAGTGGGTTAAGTTATGGTGGCTCCCAGCCTATAATCTCGTTCTCCTAAGCTACCTGCGCTCCATAGATGTGATGATGATATCCTACATGACTAATTCAACTGTTCCCATAGCTCATATGAAGGCTATTCAAACAATAATTGCAGTCATATTATACTCCAACATGCTTGCATCAGCACTTTATCCTAGACTTCTCCGCGGCGGTGGAGCTGAGGATATTAAGATTGTAATTGAATATGTTTCAATGTTTTCATTTCCAATGGTTTTCGGAACCATGGCTATGGCTAAAAGTTTTCTATCCCTCTTAAAGGTTGACTTCGCTGTTTCCTCAAATGCACTTATGGTTTCATCGGTTTACGCTCTATTTTATACTTTTAGTGGTATACTCTCCACCTGTCTAGTGGGTATTGAGAAGGTTGAATTGAATGAGGATACATCTTTCATTGATTATGTTAAGAGTAAGTTGTTCATTGTTCCCTCTGCACGTCTAGTTGTTTACTCCCTAATGATTTCAATGCTATATGTATTTCTTAACTACACTTCAATTGTAAATATTAGTGATCCATCATTCATCGTGTTTGGATGGAGTTTAATTAGAGCTATATCCTTCCTCATCCTACTATTATACTTCTGGTTTAAGGTTAGACGTGAATTGAGTGTAATTTTACCCTACAAGAGAGTTTTGAAGTATCTTTTATCCTCCATAGTAATGTTTATTGTCTTATGGTTTACTGGTATTGGTAGAGTTGCATATGAGAGATTTGCTGACGCTCTAATATCCTCTGTTATGGGTGTAGCTCTTGGAGCGGCAATATACTTTTCAATATTATTTGTAATTGATGATGAGACGAGGAAGCTTGTTAGAGATTCAATTCGAGAAATTAGACGTATTATTGGTCTTTAATTTATCTTCTGGGGCATACTAGTATTGGTCCATAGGTTGCTTCAAACCAGTCTATGGTTCGCCTTAACCCCTCACCTATTCTCATTGATGGCTTAAACCATTCCAGCTCTTTAGCTATCTCCAGTATCTTCCTATTCTTCCTTAGAATTTTTCA
>Ga0190363_1002074_pt1 | contig 11631 bp, 10 predicted proteins | sample 48721867_MG_FD_161272 | JGI IMG/M metagenome (GOLD analysis project Ga0190363, IMG submission 161272) | Hydrothermal vent microbial mat bacterial communities from Southern Trench, Guaymas Basin, Mexico - 4872-18-6-7_MG | ecosystem: Environmental > Aquatic > Marine > Hydrothermal vents >...
CCAGAGATGCATAAAGCTTCCTTCTCATCTGCCTTTAAAATTGAAACTTTCTCCAAAAAGCGTCTATCTCTCCATTCCCTAAGCCTAACATTTCCTTTCTCGTCAAATCTACGTATAAAGCCCTGCGAATCCAAGCAAACTATATTGGCATTTTTCCTGAGCTTTTCAAATGTTTTGTATGGAATTTCATTTGCTATAGGCGCTACGTGAACAACCCTCGCTTTCACATCAACTGAGAAATCTTCTGGAAGAAGCTTATGGCACAAAGCTTGAAGCCTCATTTCCCTTCTATCATCTATGTATTTGATAGCAAAACTGGTTGTCTTTGCATCTTCAATTATCTGAAGAGATGCAATATCTATTCCTTCATTTTCTAGAATTTTTAGGTAGTTTTTGGGAAAGTCTCCGCCAACCTTGGATAAAACAATCACCTTCACGCCTAATCGGCTAGCGGCGATGGCCGAATAAAATGGAGGCCCGCCAATCTTGATGATTCTTCTCTCCTTTCCTATCTCAATTTTATCAATGGCAAAATGCCCTGCAACCATGAAGTCAAATTTCCTTGTCAGCATAAATCATCTCCACAATAACTTAAATCATAGGAGCGTATTCTATTTTAGTCTAAAAAGGGGTGAGGCGAATGCTTAGAACAAATGTTGATAAACTCGTTAAAATATCGGTAATGGGCGAGGTTTCAAGCCCGGTTTTCTGGCGTTCAGCCTATAGAATATCTGCCGAAGGCAAGCCCATTGTTCTTCCAGGAGTGGGAGGAATCACCTATAACATTCGCGTCGGCGACCCGGCAGTGGGCTGGATGGCCGACCACGTGGAGCCCGGCGTAAGCGTCCAGAACAAGGAAAAAGACGAGCGATTTCCGGGCGGAGCCAACATGGCGCTGAACATTTTGGCATGTATAGGTAATGAGGCCGTAGTTGTTTCCGGCGATGCGAAAGGCGCGAAGGGCGTTGTAACTGGAAAGCACGGCGGAATAGAGCACATACTTATTGATTTTCCGCCCGAAACTCTTGAGAAACTTCTCATAGGAGACAAAATCTTAATCAAAGCTTTCGGAGTAGGCCTAGAACTGCTGGATTATCCGGAAATTAAAGTTATGAATATGGATCCGAGATTTTTGGAGGCAATTAATCCGCAGCCGGTTGGCGACAAGCTCGAAATTCCAGTTACGCATGTCATTCCAGCCGCAATTATGGGTTCTGGGCTGGGCGCAAATCAGACTTATTCTGGAGATTATGACATTCAACTCTTCGATGAGTCTACTGTTAAGGAGTATGGGCTTGAAGACTTAAGGTTAGGCGATTTGGTGGCCATTCAAGATGCAGACCATTCTTATGGAAGAATCTATCGAAAGGGCGCAATTTCGATAGGCATAGTCGTCCATTCTAACTGTGTAACTTCCGGACATGGCCCCGGAGTGACAACCCTCTTCACGTCTAAAACTGGAAAGATTATTCCAAGAATAGACTCCGACGCCAACATTGCTAATCTTTTGAAGCTAAGAGACGACATTTAGTATCCCCTTTTTCTAGCACCTTCAAGCTTATTTAGCGGTCAAACGATTGAAAATTTCATCCACAATTAATAACTAGCCTAACCATACTTCAATTATTCAAGAGCCGAGAGGGGCAATCTTGAGGTTCATTGAAAAGCTGAGAAGCGAATTCTCGTTCTTCAAGGGAAACTTTCTAATCCTAGTGATAAGCTGGATTTTAATGGACTTTGTCAACGAGCTCCCCGGAACCTACTATCCAGACTACGTTATCAATCTAGGCGGTACACCTACAATTCTTGGGATAATTTCGGCGGTTTCCTTTCTGGCACTTGCTCTAGTTCAGTTTCCAGGAGGCTACCTAGCCGACAAGTATGGGCGTAGATGGCTAGTTTCAAGCCTAACCTTCGGCGTTGCGCTCTCTTACATTTTCTACGCAGTTGCGCCGAGCTGGCACTTCATCTTGATTGGCGCATTATTTACTAATCTCTGCCTTCTTTATCAACCAGCGTTAAATGCGCTCTTTGCAGATTCGCTGCCTCCGGAAAAACGTGGAATAGGATTCTCAATAGTAAATTTAATAATGAGCGTTTCAACAACTCCAGCGCCGCTAATAGCCATGTTCCTGGTTGCAACCTATGGGCCTGTCTTAGGTATGAGAATAGCCTACACGATTGCAACCATATTCTACTTTGCAGCAGCAGTTATCAGATTAAATCTTAAGGAGAGCATGCGTGACGTGGAGAAGCTAAACTTGAAGGGTGCCATCCGCTCATTTCCTCAATCATTAAAGGAGGGAATAAATGTTTGGCGTCAAGTTCCCCGCTCAACATTCTTCCTCTTCTTATCCAGACTAGTCTTAGGCTCGACGATTGCCATGTGCCAGCCCCTCTTCCAAATTTACGCCTTCTACATTTTACAAATTGGTGGATCGCCTAATCCGGCTCTTTCCCCTCAGGAAGACCCAGCTCTGCAAACCGCGAGGATTTATTGGGGATACATTATGATGACCACTGTAGTTTGCATGTTAATTCTTTCCTTCCCTGTTGGAAAGCTTATAGACAAAATTGGGAGGAAAAAACCGTTGATTCTGGCCGGAATCCTACTGATCCCAAGCACTTTATTGTTCGTTTATGGAAATTACTTAATGCTTTACGTATCTCTTCCAATGGCTGGTTTGGCTCAGCTTTTAATGTTTTCTTCATTTCAGGCATTATTTGCCGATTTGGTTACGCAAAATAAGCGTGGAAAGGTTACAGGTTCAATGAACTTCTTCTCTTACATTTTCATGGCGGCTGGAGGATTAGCCGGAGGAATTCTCTATGACAAAGTTAGTCCTCAATTTCCGTTTCTGCTTATACCAACGCTCGCAGTACTCTCTATTCTAATCGTCTACTTTTATGTACATGAACCTAAACCAGAAGAAAGGGAGCTTTAACAAAAGGAATTTAAGCAAGCACTTAATATATTCCGAGCGAAAATTATAGCCGGAAGAGAAAAGCCTTGCCAGTAAAACGCAAAAGTCGTGGCCGTTCGAAAGGCGGTAAAGGAAGAAGTGACGTTGTGCAATGCTCCATATGCGGCGAATTTGTACCGAGAGATAAAGCCAAAAAGGTAACCAGAAGGGTTTCCGTTGTTGACCCTCAACTTGCTAGAGAACTTAGACAGAAAGGCGCCTATATTGCCGCTCCTCTGGAAACAAAATACTATTGCGTTTCATGCGCCGTTCATCATGGCATAGTTAAGGTTCGCTCCAAAGAAGAAAGGAAACTTCGCAGAAGGCTACGACGGAGAAGATAGCCCTATTTTGTGGCTTTGTAGAAATAGAGAAGCCTCTGAGCAACTGTAAGGTTGGTTAATAAAGCAAGTATTATTACTCCGATGTTTAATGTGAATTGTGGATTGTAGCAGACGGCAATAAAGGTAAATATGGAAATTATCAGTATTCTTTCCGCTCTTTCGGCTATTCCAATAGTTTCCATTTTGACCCCGACAGCTTCAGCTCTTGCCCTACAATAACTTACAAGCAGACAGCCTATTAAGGCGAGAAAGCCCCAAAAAAGGTCGCACAATCCCCCAATAATTATCCCTGTCATCACAAAGGCATCTGAATATCTATCCAACAATGAGTCTAGGAAACCTCCGAAAACTGTCGTTTCACCATAGCGCCGAGCAATCACCCCATCAATTGCATCACAAAACCCAGATATTAAAAGCAGAACCGCCGCCAAAAGAAGCGTTAGTGGATGGGAAGACCTCCATGTTGCATATGCCACAGCGGAGGAGAAGGCGAATACTAAACCCGTTATACTCACGGTGTTCGGTTTAAATCCGGCCTTATGCAGAATTTCAGCTTCATGCGAAAGCCATATTTGAACTTTCTTTTTTATTTTCGTCAGCAAACCATTCGCCTTCCAAAATTTACAAAACTGGTTCTATTTATATTATCGCTTCAGCAATTAATCAAGAGAGGTGACAAAATTGATTTGTATCGAAAAGGTTAAAGTTAACGAGAAAAGTGTTCTTGGCTTAAAGGTTGAATTGCCAAATTCTCCGCCTCTGCTATTAATGGTCGGCGAGAAAGGCTTTGTCATGTGCGGCTATCTAAACATGGAGGTTGCTGAAAAACTTCAAGTGGCAGCAGCGATGGTTAGCGGAGTTAAAAGCTTTCAAGATGTTTTAGAATCAGAAATTAAGGCTGCAACTTCAAAGGCTAAGGAGTTAGGCATAAACATAGGCATGAAGAGCCAAGAAGCATTACAAAAGATAATCTAACTCTTAATCCTTCCATTCTTTATTTACAGTTCATATACGCCGCTTTATCATATTGTCAATTACAAAAACCAAGGTTAAGTATTAGGGAATAATAATGTCAAATGATAGTGACTGGCTCTATTGCGGAAGGAGAATGTGACAGTTCCATGAAGGCGCATAGGGCCCCATGGGAATGCACCTATGCAAAGGAAGATAAAAGTAAATGTTTGCCTGGAGAAAAGCCGAAATCCGACCGAGAATACTTTGAAATTCTGTGTTTGTGCATCTTACAGGCTGGACTGAATTGGGGAGCAATAAGAAAGAACTGGCCTAAAATAAGGCAGGGATTTTATGATTTCGACATTGACAAGCTAGCCAAAGCAACGGTAGACGAACTCATTAAAAGGCCTGGGGTTTATAAAAACAGAAATAAGATTGAGGCAATCATTGTCAATGCGAAGAAGTTTCAAGGGATAAAAGAGGATTTTGGGTCATTTTCAAATTTTTTGGAGTTTTTGAAGAAGCTTAAAGATGATGAGGCAATTAAACAGCTGGCAAAACTGTTTAGGCATATTGGAGAGTACACGGCGGAATACTACTTACATTCTGTAGGATATTGGGAATAGAGCAAAGTAGTTAGCTTCATAGAAGCCGATTTGCTGGATTCTATAAGCCTTAACGCAGTCTATACTGTTTTGAGGCATTTAGAAAGTCTTAAATAACTGTGCTTGTATTTTCAACTGAGTGGTTCGAATGGGCGATTTCGTTCCACATGGCTAAACTTTTTTCGCTGAGTCGGCTGCTGAAGAATATTTTAGGTCAGAAAACAATTTTTCGCAGAAAAAGGTTTGGGAGGAAGCTGAGAAGTGACTGAAGAGAAAAAGCTGGATATAGGGATTACTGTCAAGAAATCCGAAGATTTCTCTGAATGGTATACGCAAGCCATTCTGAAGTCTGGATTCGCCGATTACGCACCAGTGAAAGGCTGTATAGTCTTCAGAGAAAGCTCCTATGCGATATGGGAGAAAGTACAGCAGATTTTTAACGAAAAAATTAAGGAGAAAGGACATAAAAACGTCTATTTCCCAATGTTCATACCCGAAAGCCTACTACAAAAAGAGGCGGAACACTTCGAGGGATTCGTTCCCGAATGCGCATGGGTAACCATGGGTGGAGACAAAGAACTTGCGGAAAGACTGGCTATCAGACCGACGTCAGAGACCATAATCTATCAGATGTATGCCAAATGGATTAGGAGCTGGAGAGACCTCCCAATAAAACTTAACCAGTGGTGCAATGTCGTAAGATGGGAAACAAAGGCAACAAAGCCGTTTCTTAGAACGAGGGAGTTTCTCTGGCAAGAAGGCCACACGGCCCATGCAACGAAGGAGGAAGCAGACAAGGAGGTTATGGAAATACTTGAGATATATAGAGATTTAATGGAGAACTATCTAGCGATTCCCGTTCTTGTTGGAAAGAAAAGTGAAAACGAAAAATTTCCCGGGGCACTTTATACAACAACTCTTGAAGCTGTAATGCCGGACGGAAGAGCATTACAGATGGGAACTTCACATAATCTTGGACAGAACTTCTCAAAAGTTTTTAACATAAAATTCATCGGCAAAGACGAAAAAGAGCATTATGTATGGCAGACCTCATGGGGAATATCAACAAGACTCATAGGCGCACTAGTGATGGTTCATGGAGATAACCACGGAGTCATCATCCCGCCAAGAATAGCGCCAATTCAAGCCGTGATAGTTCCAATATTCTACAAGGAAGTGGAAAGAGAAAAGATACTTGAAAAAGCCAAAGAAATCTACAATAGACTGCGCAGCAGCGGAATATCAACTGTTCTGGATGACAGAACTGAATACACGCCGGGCTGGAAATTCCACGACTGGGAACTTAAAGGTGTGCCATTAAGAATGGAAATTGGACCGAAGGACGTTGAGAAAGGTCAAGTAACGTTCGCAAGGCGAGACACGTTCGAAAGAATAGCCGTTAAGGAAGAAGAAGCTGTAGAATCAGCCAAAAAGCTCCTAGAGGAGATACAGAACAACCTTTATAATAGGGCTAAAAAATTCTTAGAGGAACATATAACCACAGTTAAGACCTATGAAGAATTCAAGAAGGTTCTGAAGGAGAAGGGCGGCTTCATAAGGGCCTGCTGGTGTCAAAGCTCAGAATGTGAGGAAAGAATCAAAGAGGAGACTGGAGCTACAATAAGAATAGTGCCCTTCGAAAGGGAAGAGCCATTCTCAAGCTGTGTTTACTGCGGAAAAGAAGCGAAAGAAGTAGTCTACTTCGCAAGAGCCTATTAGCAGTCTCTCCTCATTTCACTTCTATATTTAGAATTCAAATCACTTTTAAGGAACAACAATACTAAATGATAATTCGAAAACTAGCCTAGGCGAGATAGTACAGCATGAAGGCCATACTTATAATAGCTGATGGAATGGGCGACTGGCCGCTGAAACAGCTTAATGGAAAAACTCCGCTTGAAGCTGCGGAAATACCAAACCTAGATTTTCTCGCAAAGAGTGGTATATGCGGAATAATGGATCCACTATCGCCTGGAGTCCCGCCAGGAAGCGATGTAGCGCATCTCGCTATCCTAGGGTATAATGCAAAAAGGGTTTATACGGGAAGAGGCGCCCTAGAGGCGATTGGCTTTGGAATTGAAGTTTTGCCCGGCGATATCTGCTTTAGATGCAATTTCGCAACCGTCGACAACAATTTGACGGTTATAGATAGAAGAGCCGGAAGAATAAGCACAGAGGACGCCTCAAAGCTCGCCAAAGACCTAGAAAAAATCTATTTACACAATCATCCAGAGGCACAAATTACATTCAAAAATACAGTTCAGCATCGTGCCATCCTCCGCATACGAGCGCCCGGCCTCTCCATGATGGTATCCGATTCGGATCCGCATAAGACCGGAAAGAAAGTTTTGAAGGTTCATCCGCTTAAGCACACTCCAGAGGCGGAGAAAACAGCGAAAATAGTTAACGAAGTTCTCGAAAAGTTCCATGAAGTTTTAAAGAATCATCCAGTTAATGAGGAGAGAGCTAAAAAAGGATTGCCGCCGGCCAATGTAATCCTTTGTAGGGGCGCCGGTGTGCTTCCAAAAGTTAATTCTTTCCCATTAAAGTTTGGACTTAAAGCGGCAGCCGTTGCTGCCATGCCTCTTGTTCGAGGAGTATGTAAAGTTGCAGGAATGCGGATTTTAGATGCGCCGGGAGCCACAGGCAGCTATGACACGGATGTAATTTCTAAGGCTAAAACAGCGCTTGAAGCCTTAAAAACTGAAGATTTCGTTCTGATACATGTGAAAGCGACAGATCTCGCAAGTCATGATGCGAAAATTGAAAAGAAAATTGAAATGATAGAGAAAGTTGACAGAATGGTTAGATACTTAATTGATAATGTGGATAGAGAAGAGACATATATTGCCGTTACCGCCGATCATACCACCTCCTCGGTCACAAGAGAGCATACTGGCGACCCCGTCCCAGTCGTTTTGTGGGGGCCATACATCAGAATAGACGATGTTAAGAAGTATTCTGAACGTTCATGCGCTCATGGGGGGCTAGGAAGAATACGGGGCAGAGACCTAATGCATATAATTGCCAACATGCTCGGGAAAATGAGGAAATTTGGCGCCTAAACGCTATTTTACTGGGAGAAGCCTCCATTCCCTATAATCCGTTATTACCTTTATGTAGCCTCTAAGCATTTCATCAACCTCTGGATCACCGGTATCGACTCTCAGCGTCCCCCCTTCAATTCTTTGAATCTTGCTTTTTGTTGCAAGCACTATTATGTGCTCCTTTCCTACACGTTTTATTATTTCTGGGCTTATCTGCTGATTTCCACGGCCGAAAATCATTCCCTGCCCGCCAATTGGGGAGACTATTATCCATGTGCTTTTCCAGTCCTTTATATTTTCCAGAAGGGCTTTCTCGTTTACATCATTGATTACCTTTCCGTTTTGGTATAGATCTACGCCTAGAACTGTCTTTTTTATTCCAAGCATGTCCGCTAGAGTCTTAACTGTTGTTCCGGGCCCTAGTATATAGGTGTCGTTGGGCTTCATGCTTTCAATTACAAATTTTGCTATCGCCCGCTGATTCTCCTTTTCATCAGCCGTTTCCGGACTCACCTGTTTTGTTCCTTGGATTCGCATGGGCAAATATGGACCCTTCAAGTATCCGTAGAGGCGTATTGCAAATCTGTCGCTTCTTATGGCGGTTTCGTCGGCGTCCATAATTTCAAACTCTGTTATTTCAGCTTCTCCATTCATGTAGGCTTCAATAACCTCAACTGCCTCGGCTGGATTAACCGCAAATATTCCGCTGTACATTTTCACGCCGGCTGGCACGCCTAAAACTGGAGTTTCACTTTCTTTCTCTTTTAATGCATCAAGTATGTCTCTTGCCGTTCCATCTCCGCCAACAAAGATGATTAGATTTGCTTCATAACCCCCTGATACAAGCATTTTTGTTGCTGCTTTTGTGTCTTCGGCGGTTGTTTTCTCCTTTCTCGGTAGAGGCAGTATTTCAGCGTCTATTCCAGTCTCTCTAGTTTCTTCTTCACCCATTATTCCTGGACATGTTATAATTTTGATTTTGGATATTATGTTGCTTTCTTTTAGTTTTTGCAAGAATTCCTTAGCCCTCTTTGGCGCTACAGGCTTCGCTCCCAGAGCTATTGCCTTCTCTAGTACGCCGTCCGTTCCCTTTAGGCCTACGCGTCCGCCCATTCCTGCTATTGGATTCACTATGAAGCCTATCTTCATTTTTTCACCTTGTTTGATAACCTTAATATGCCTAAACTTAGTCATTTAAGTTTCCAATTTGCGCGTGTTGATTGTTATGAGCATGTATGCAATTGTTAAATCTAGGAGGGAGCCGGGCGCGGAAGTAAGCCGGGTTGAAATTCCAAAAATTGGAAAGGATGAGGTTCTGGTTAAGGTTAAGATGGCTTCAATTTGCGGGACAGATGTTCACATTTGGGAATGGAATGAGTGGGCTCAAAGTAGAATCAGAAAGATTCCGTTGATTTTTGGTCATGAATTCTGCGGAGAAATAGTAGAAGTCGGAGAAAATGTAAAGTCGCTTCAAGTAGGCGATTTTGTATCGGCTGAAACCCACATTGTAGACCAAACATGCTATCAATGCCGAACAGACAGAATGCATGTGTGCAAAAACATGGAAATCCTAGGAGTCGACAGAGACGGAGTATTCGCCGAATACGTTGCATTGCCAGCCCTAAACGCATGGAAAAACGACCCTAACTTGGATCCAACCCTAGCATCAATACAAGAGCCTCTCGGAAACGCCGTACACACAGTACTGCCCAAAGATCACCTTGAAGATATAGCCGGAAAAACCGTTGCTGTTTTGGGCTGCGGACCAATAGGGCTCATGGCCATAGCAATCGCTAAAACTTTAGGCGCCTCAAAAGTTTTCGCCACCGCGGGAGGCAGAAATCTTGTGCGCATGGAACTAGCCAAGAAAATGGGCGCCGACCTAGTTTTAAATGCTAAAGAGTATGGCGACAGGATAGTAGACATAATTATTGATGAAACCGGTGGCGAAGGCGTCGATGTTGTTTTGGAAATGTCGGGTGCGCCGATAGCGCTTAAGCAGGCGTTTAAAATCTTGACTCCGGGTGGCAGAGTTTCGCTTCTTGGCTTGTTTGATAGAGCTGTTGAATTAGATTTTAATAATGCCATAATTTTCAAATCCGCAGTTGTTTATGGAATTACTGGCCGCAGAATGTTTGAGACTTGGTATCAAGTGAAAGGATTACTTTCCAGAGGCGACTTCAGAGAGAAAATCAAGCAAATAATTACACATAGATTTCCAATGAAGGATATTGCAAGGGGAATGGAGGCTATAGAGCAGAAGCAAGCTGGAAAGGTTGTTCTTGAACCAGTTTGGGAATAGGCAAATGTTAATAGGCTGAAATATACGAAACTTGAGATGTATAGACATTACTTAAGGTGAACATGATTGGCGGTTGATAAGCCTAAGAGAAATCCAACAGCTTTCTTCCGAGAAGAATATGAACGGCTGGTACGTGAAGGACTAAATTGGGAACTAAAAATTCTTGAAAGCGCAAGCGAGCCAGAATGCATAGTTGACGGAAGAAAAGTAATCATGATGTGCGCCAACAACTACCTAAACTTAGCCACTCACCCAAAAGTTGTTGAAGCAATGATAGAAGCGACCAAAAAGTATGGTGCCGGAGCCGGAAGCGACCGCTCAATAGCAGGAAACATGTCAATCCATGAAGAATTGGACAGAACGCTTGCAAGATTCAAGCGTGCGCCTGCATCACTAACCTTCCAGACAGGATTCATGGCAAATGAAGGATTAATCCCACAATTAGCCGACAGAGGAGACCTATTCGTCTCAGATGAGCTGAATCACGGCTCAATAATCGACGGAATAAGACTCAGCCACGCAGACCGCGCCATCTACAAGCATAAAGATATGGCGGATCTCGAAAGAGTCCTAAACGAGGCTGAAAAACATGATCCGCCTTATAGGCGCATATGGATAATCACAGATGGCGTATTCAGCATGGACGGAGACCTAGCACCCCTACCAGAAATCGCGAAGCTAGCTGAAGAGCATGGCGCAGGAGTATATGTTGATGACGCCCACGGCGAGGGAGTTTTAGGCGAAGGGGGACGGGGAATAGTTAGCCACTTCCGTCTAACCCGCGACCAAGTTCATATAGAAATGGGAACCTTCTCGAAGGCATTTGGAGTTATAGGCGGTCATATAACTGGAAGCGAAGACCTACGAAACTTCGCATACAACAAGGCCAGAACTTGGCTATTAAGCGGTGCCATGCCTCCGGGAGTAGCAGCCGCATGCAAAGCTGCAATTGAAGTTTTGGAGTCTAACCCGCAGCTTGTGGATAAGGTTTGGGAGAACAGACGCTACTTTATGGAGGAAATGGAAGCCTTAGGATTCGACACAGGAAACACTGAAACACCGATAATACCAATAATGTGTGGGAAAAGTAAGACGGCCAAAGAACTCGCTGACTACGTTTGGCGGGAAGGAATATTCGTTCTTCCAATAGTCTACCCGATGGTTCCAAGGGAAAAGGCAAGAATAAGAGTCCAAGTATGCGCTAAACATACACAAGAACATCTAGACAAGGCGATAGAAGCATTCAAGAAGGGAGGAAAGGCTTTAGGCCTCATCTAAACTCCTTCCCATTTTCTTAATTTCACTTAAATTAGTGAACAGTTTTGGACATTAAAGTGGAAAAGCAAAGGCTTAGAGAAAAAATTTGGAGAGAAATGCAGGAAAGGGGCGTAGCGAGGTTTCCCCTTCCATGCTGGG
>Ga0190363_1002075_pt1 | contig 11631 bp, 11 predicted proteins | sample 48721867_MG_FD_161272 | JGI IMG/M metagenome (GOLD analysis project Ga0190363, IMG submission 161272) | Hydrothermal vent microbial mat bacterial communities from Southern Trench, Guaymas Basin, Mexico - 4872-18-6-7_MG | ecosystem: Environmental > Aquatic > Marine > Hydrothermal vents >...
TTATCTTTATGGAAGGTGGTTAGAATTAAAGGAAAGGCCATTGCCTAAATATGAGAAGAAATTTAATCGTTTGAATCTAGTAGCAAAGTGGCAATTTTATCATGATGGTCAATCTATAAATGAGGTAGAAGACTATATTTTGATCCCATTGAGGCAGATTTTATCTGCTTTTAGTAGATTAAAAAAAGGAGGCAGGATGGTACATCGCTTGCTAAATATATTAGATGTCTGGCAAGAAGAAGGAGAAATTTATTTACCAAAATTGGTTTGGCTGATGGCAAGGTTTAAGACTGAATTGGAGAGGATAAAGACAGAAGACAAATTTTCACTATATGAAGTCCTAGATAGACAATTGCATTACTATAATCCCAATAAACTGTCCATTTTGCATGTCCCTTTAATGTGGACAGCTTTGTGGCTGAGGGGGGGCGAAAATGAATAGGGTAAATTATTTAGAAGAAGAATTAAAGGAAAATTGGAAATTGGATTCTCCCCAGAGGATTGTAAATAAAATCCTCGAAAGCCAAATAGAAAAGAGAGAAGGACTTGATAAAATCTTAGATACTCAAAGGCTTGTTGCTTGTAGCTATGCCTTGGGTGAAATTCTAGCCAAAAGGGCAGGATTGAAAGCGGGTTCTTTAAGAAAGTTCTACCAATCCTTAATGTCTATCAAAGGAGAAAAAGAAGATAAAGAAGTAAGAAATAAGGTGTTATCTCTCAAGCCTTATTTGAGTTATGAGACAGCCCGTAAAAGAAGGGAGGTTACCCCCCTATTTGAAGTGCTCAACCCCTTATTGGAAAGGGTTTATAATAAAAAAGACTATCTCAAATTATGCCAATTCCTAGAAGCTGTCATTGCCTATCATAAATTTCATGGTGGTCGTGATTAAAACATAGGAGGTAAAGATGAGAAAAAGGTTTAGCCAAAAGGTATTTATTGGAGAAATTTGTTTAAGAGGAGAAATAATCTTAAAGACCGGTCTGCACATAGGTGGTTCTGAAGAGGCGGTTCAGATAGGAGAAGTCACTCCAATTATCAAAGATCCTGCCACCGGTTTTCCTTATATCCCGGGAAGTTCTTTAAAGGGTAAATTAAGGAGCATCATGGAAACGTTTGGGAAAAGGGAAAGGAATGGAAAAGAGGAAAGGGTGCCCATAAATAAGCGTGTAGGTACACCTCGCAATCCTGTTTACATTCACTGCTGTGATGATTTAGAGATGGCGTTAAACTGTGATGTTTGCCGGGTATTTGGTATGTCAGGGGAAAAGGGCGTTCCTGAAAACCTTCCTGCATCTCTTTTATGTAGAGATGCCAACTTGGACCCAGCAAAGCAAGAAATTGCATCTTTCATGGATATAAAAACCGAAAATGTCCTTGACCGTGTTACTGCAGTATCCAATCCCAGAAGGATTGAACGAGTGATACCTGGAGCAAAGTTTGATCTGGAAATGATACTCCAGGTGTTTGCTCTTGGAGATGATAAACAGCTCTCTTTTCCTAAACACTTAGAAAGGGATTTGGGGAATCTCTTTACCTGTATGGCAATCTTAGAAACACAGGGTTTAGGAGGACTTATTTCTAGGGGTTATGGTAAGGTAAAATTTCATTTTAATGAACTTTCTGCCTTACGATTAGAATATTTTAAAAGAGAAAATGAAGAAAAAAAGAATATTTTAAAGTGCATAAATGAAAGGGAATTTGGTATTGATAAAGCGAGAAAACACATTCCGAAGATTGTTGAGTTTATGAAAACAGCATTTGAGGAGATTACTGGTGAAAAGGTGGCTGATCAAACTAAGGTTTAAAAGTGCCTTTCATGCCGGCAGTGATTATGCTGGCGTTGGCCTTGAAGACACAAATTTTATATTTCATTCAGATACTATCTTTAGTGGATTGGCCAATCAGTGGGTAAAGCTTCCAAAAAAAGGATGGAAAATATCACCGCTTCCCTCTCTAGATGAAATAGTAAACCGTTTGAACTCAAATACACCGCCATTTCGCCTCTCTTCTGCCTTTCCTTTTAAAGGAGAAGATTATTATCTACCAACTCCTTTGGGGCTTTCTTCCCGCTTTGTGGATGATCTTAAAGATATCCCTTACCTAGAACTAGATGAATTCTTGGATCTTATTAATCAAGGCAAAATACCAGAATATCCCTTTTCCCCTGATGAAATTTTGCTTACTTATCTTAGTCCAAGGGTGAGCCTTGACAGAATAAATCAGGCATCCAATATCTTTTTTTCTGCGGGTGTTAAGTTTAAGCAAGGAGGTCTTTATTTTATTTTGGAGATAAATAATGAAGACTTAGTTAAACCACTGGAAACATGCCTGGAGCTATTGGCTGAGGCAGGTTTAGGGGGAGAAAGAACAGTAGGCTATGGTCAGTTTGAGTTTGAAAAAAGAAATATAACTAATGACGATAGATGGAAAGAACTTTGGAAGCATAAAGAAAATAAAGAAACACCTATTTACTACAGTCTTTCATTAATTTGTCCAAGGGAGGAAGAAACTAAGTTTGCCCTAGCCTATGAAATAATCCCTAGGAAAGGCTGGATTTATTCTGAACTTGGCCCTAGCTTAAAAAGGCGCACATCCAGAATGTTTAGGGAAGGCTCTCTCTTTTCTCGGCCTGTAAAAGGAAAGGTAGTAGATATAAGGCCAGAGTATTATCAGAAAATTCATGCTGTATACAGGTATGGGCTTGCCCTTACCCTTCCCTTAAGTCCTAAGCATTTACTCCGAGATGTCAAAGAGTTATGTTCAGAATATTAAAGAGGAAATCGAAGAATTTAAAGATAAGTATAGAAAAGGGATCTATTCCATTGTAAATGACGCCAAAGATGCCGTAGCACAAGCTCTTTATGAAGGGTTTAAGATGGAAGAACATGAATATGAAGGTAACTTCCAGCTTCTTACACAGGATCTAGATAAATTTTTAATGCTCTCATATTCTACATTAGAAATAAAAAAACGATTACTTCGTCAAATACCTTTGTGGCGTAATTACTTATGCAGAGAAGACGAAGGTAAGAATAAAATATCATTTTTTGACAAAATGATTGCCAATTCTATATATGAAGTAATGCGATTTTATGAAAAATATAGAAAAAAAGTTTATCAACGATCACTAAATTGCCTTAATAAAATAAAAGAGACCCCTTTTAGTAGAAGGGCAAAAATTCAATCACATCTTAACTTTCAATCTATAGTTCTTGAGCTGCTTGCATGGCTCTTTATAGATGAGCTTCAAATCTACCCTAAAAATGAATTGGAGCAAATAGGTCTAAAGATAGACGGTGCCTATAAAGTAGCAAACCTATTCAATCCAATGGAAAGAATTGGATACGAATTCAAAAATTTGCTTATAGAGTGTAAGAACTACAAAGAACCAAATTATAGGGACATGATGCAACTATTTACCTACGGATTACTTTTAGCATATAAAAAACGCATTTCCATGCCTCTTGGAATGATTATAAGCAGAAAAAATCCAGACACTGATGATACTGTCTGGGAAGTAAGAGGTGCTTTAAGACAAAAATGGCCAGATTTTGAAGTAGTTTTTCTAGATATAGACGATTTATCCGAAATGGTAAATAAAATCAAGAGGAATCTAGACCCTGCCTATATTATAAAGCAAAAAATCAGAGAAAGGGAAACAATCTGGGGGTAAAAATGATGAAAGAAATAGAAATGTTAAAAACATTTTATGGCCAATGGATTGAGAAAAACAGGGATTTAGATTTTTACTTTAAAAATATGTTTGACCTTTCATTTAATATACTTCGTGCACGTTCTGATAATGCAGATATTAAAGGCAAAAAGGCCCTATTTTTACCAGTAGGATATTCCTTAGAGAGTGTAGCCTTAATGTCTGCCTTCTTTAGCCCTGAATATTTAACACTGGCTGTTTCAGATTCCCTAAAGCGTTTTTTTAGAAAATATCAAAATGTGGTAGAGAAAAATATTAAAAAATATGCTTCAGGCACAATAGATCATAAATATGATATCACAAGCATAGACCAAAAAAGCACAGAAAGAGCAGTAAGAGAATGGTTTGAAATGATGAATAAAGGCCATGGCTTGGACAAAAAAGAATTAGCTGTAGACATTACAGGCGGTACAAAGCCAATGGCGGTAGGTGTCCAAAATGCCGCCTTCCACTTAGGCATTGATGCATACTATCTTGATGTGGAGTACGATGAGAAATATCTTATTCCCATCCCTGGTACTGAAAGAGTGTGCAAGATGTCTCCAGAGAGTCCACTTTTAGATAAAAGTTTGGTATTTGTCTGTATGCCTTTTCGTATAGAAAAGGATAAATGTGATGGTAAGGATGTAGATTTTGATCACCTCTATGAATATGCGATTAAACCAGCTATTGAAGAAGACATTAAGGATTTTGATTTGAAGGCTGTAAGAGTGGATAGGCAAACCTATTCAGGTAGTTTCATAGACAAAATCAAGGAAAATATTGAAAAAGCACACTTTGTGGTTGCTGTTTTATCCTCTCAAAATATGAATGTGTATTATGAGTTGGGATTGGCCACAAGTCTTAGGAAAAATGTCATTATGTTAACTCATTGTATTGACGTAATTCCTTCTGACCTAAAATATTTTAGAATGATTATATATCAAAGTGAAGGTGAACTTAGAAAAAAGCTGGCAGAAGAAATAAGGTCTCGCTTGTCTGGGTAATTTAGATACTTAGCCACTCCTCACATTTTTTGATTTTGGAAAGATTTTCAATCTTCCATATCCTTCATATACCCCCATATAAGGCTTCCCTCCTCTGCAAGGTGCCACTTTTTGTCAAAGAAAAATACTCTGTTTTTTGCTAGCTTTAAGCCATAAATCCTATGGCATGGCCACCTTTTATCTGTGCACCTGATGTGCACCTTTAGAGGTATTAGAGGTGGGATGTGAAAAAGCCTATCTCCATCAAATATGGCCATCCCATAACTTCCCTCTGTGCCAACAATAAGCCATCTGCCCTTTTTTATCTCACCTGTCTTCATCCTTATAGTCCCCTCTAGGTAGCAGAGCAAATCCCCTTTTTCCATATAATTCCTTAGTGCCATCTTATAGTCCCCTGTAAGCATCCTTATTGCATTAAGTGGGCTATAAGATGCCCCACCTACCAAGACAATAAGGATAAAAAGTAGGAAAAACTCCCTTATGCTACCTGTCTTTACCCGCCACTTCCTTGAAAAGATAACAAATACCTTGTGGCTAATTGGCAGTAGCATTGGTACGCCTGAGACAGTTAAGCAGTCAATAAAGATGTGAGATACTGCGCCAATGCCGATATAAAGCAGAGGGTGCCAAATGATGCCCAAGAGGAAAATTGCTAGCCAGGGAAATATTGAGTGGACCTCCCTTCTGTGTCCAAACCTTTTATTTATTGGATAGGAGATAAAGAAAAATATCCTTCCAATAAGGCTTTCTGGGTGGTCTATGTCTGGCCTGGCCTTCTGTAGGCAAGACACGCTTTATCTGCGCCTATAACCCTTGCAAAGAAAACTAAAGTAATCGCAAAGACTTACAAAAACCAGCCCTTTGAAAAAAAGAAATAACTTTTTATAATGCATTTTAGAGGATAAAAGATTGAATTTTAAAAAATTACTTGAAATAAGAGGTGAATTAAATCAGGCCCTAATGGCAATAGATGAGGCAGATCAATTGATGTCAGGGGATAAGGAGGAAATCTCTAAATTATTTGATAGAGAGGTTGATCATAAATGGTTTGAAGATCAAAGGTCTAAGGTAAAAGAAGATGCTCAATCATTAAACAAGGAGATCTGGCCATTACTCCAAAATAGGTTAAAAAAGGTCTACAGGGCTAAGTTTTTAAACATAAGGGAATACGATGACCTATTAGATGAGATGAAAACCGCTATTAATGTCATTGGAAAAAACATCATAGACTCAAAAACAGATCTTCAAATTGTTAGCCTTGTCCAAATAATTGTCAAAAGACTAGCCCTAAGGATTATAGAAGAGGCAAAAAACACTGAAAATAAGGCAATCTGCAATAAGTTATTAGAGAGATTAAAAATATCAATTGAGGCCTTGTCAGAGAGTGCTATTATACTTAAGGCCGCCTATTCTGTGTGTAACCTACCTAGCCTTTGATTTGAGGACAAAATGGCCCGTTGCTCCTGGTGCAACTAAGCGCCTGCCGCTGAGTTGCCCTCAATACAACACAGCGCCTATCGCTCAGTTGCTCAATCGGCAACACTACTTGTACATACCCCTAATATTTCTCTTTGTCTAGAAACCCCAGTGTGTTCTTATAATATTTTACCTACATCCGCATAGCTGAAGTACCTCCTGTATCCGATGATTATGTGATCTAAATACCTTATCTCAAATAGCTTGCATGCCTGCTTAATCTGCATTGTTAACTCATCATCTGACTTAGATGGACTGGGGTTTCCGGATGGATGGTTATGGATTGTAATTAGGCCAACGGCATTAGTAAACAGCGCCGTCTTAATCACCTGCCTTATGGTCACATGGGCAGAATTTACTCCCCCCACTGCAATAGTATCAACGCAAACAATATAGTTATCTGAGTTAAGGTAAATCCCCAAAAACTTCTCCCTCTCTAGATCCTCAAGGTCTTTGAAGAGTCTATAGATATCCCTTGAGTTTGAGACCCTTTTTGAATTTTTATTTATGGCTCTATCCCTTACCAGTTTGTATTCTATCCTCTGGAGACAAACCTTCATTTGGCCTTTACCTCTTGCTACCCCATTTTGCACCTTTTTTCCTTTATCAAGGAATTAGTTGATTTTGGGTAAGGAGATCATCCTGGCTTTCTTCTAGAGCCAAAATGAGAAAAGGAAATGAAAACGCTGCCCTGCCCCCTAGGCGAAGCCAGATACAAAATATGGGCTTTAAAACCAGGCAAGAACGTTTTACACGAAAATTCACATTTCCGTGTAAAAAAACAAATTTTTAGTCAAAAAATCCTTATAAAACCATTGACAAACGACAGTCCTCTGCGCTATTTTTACACTAAATTTTTTAAAATTATCGTGTAATGGCTATAACACACTACCAAACCTTACCGCTGGCAGGCACAAGCCCGATCCAGTACCTGACTGAGGCCCAGGTAAACGCCCTGACCCACGCCTTTCAGCAGTGGTATGACAAAAGTCCTACAAAGCCAAAGAGACGCATACGGGGGAGATACTGGTTGACCTTCCTGGTGCTCAGGTTTACTGGTGCAAGGGTAGGAGAGGTGTTAAAGATAAATGATAAAACAGACATAGATTTTAGGAATGCCGAGATCAAGCTGGTCACCCTCAAACGGCATAATTCCAGGAGAAGAAACAGCACCAGAATTGTCCCTGTCCCTGCCAGTGTTACCTCTGAGATTGCAACCTATCTGGCTGAGTTTCCTGAGCAGAGGGGAAGGGTGTTTAGGCTTGACCAGGGCAACTTAAGGCGGGTCTTTTATAAAAGGGCAGAAGATGCCAACATACCAAGAGACCTTGCTCATCCTCACATACTGAGGCATACAAGGGCAATTGAACTGCTGAGGGCCGGTGTGCCTGTGACCATAGTTCAGGACCTTCTGGGCCACTCAGCCCTTACCACAACGGCTGTATACCTTAGAATCAGCGGTCAGGAGGCAAAGGGAATCTTAAAAGAGAAGGGGTTGATATAGCTTGTTTAGGAAATGGTAGTGTCAATTCTTTTGTGTAAATTCTTTTATAGGGTTATCCTCCCAATATTTATTTAAACGATAAATAACACTATAAGCTATCCTTTCACAACTGGCTTGATTACTAAATACCCCAATAGGTCTTAATCTTTTTCTTACTTCCCTAAAGATCCTCTCTATCCCATTTGTGGTCCTTATTTTTGACCAATGATTAGGCGGACAATCCATAAAGGTCAAAAGCTCTTCTAAATCTTTTTCTAAACAAGCTACTGCCTTAGCTGCTTTATTTTTCCAACACCTTTTCCATTCCCTAAATTTTTTCATGGCTTCTCGCTTATTCTTGGCTGAGTATATCTTCTTGGCCCCTTTTAAACACTCTGCTTGGATCTTCCTTGGCAGCCTAGCTGCAACATTCCTTAACTTGTGCACCCAGCACCTCTGGATAGGCACAAAGGGATAAACTGTCTCTAATGCCTTAAGTAGTCCAAGGCAGCCATCTACTGCAATGAGCTTTAAATTCTTTCCTTCAAGTCCACGGTGAAATAAGGTATTTAAGAATCCCTCCCATTGTGTCTCACTCTCTGACCTAGCTAGCCTAAAATCAAGGAACTCTTTGTGGCCATCTGGTTTAATTCCATACGCACAAAGGAATATTTTCTTCTTTACCCCTAAGCCTGTTTTAATCTTTACTACTATCCCATCCAAAACAAGATAAATATAGTCATCTTCAAAAAGGTGACGATGAAATTTTTCCACTTCTTTACTCAGGCTCTTACATATATTTGATACGGTCTGGGCAGATACTCGATCATCTAGTAAAGGCTCTATCACTTTACTTACGGATCGAGTTGATACCCCTAAAAGAAATGCCTCTTTAATTTGTTTATCCACTTCCGATTGTCTGCGTTGATATTGCTTAAAAAGACTGGTCTTAAATCCTTTCTCACGACAGCGTGGCACTTTTATTTCAGAAATATATCCAAAAGAGGTAAGTAAGCCCCTTGGATAAAAACCGTTACGATAGCCTTTTCTATCCTCACTGCGTCCATATCGGCTAATACCAATATAAGCTCGCATTTCTTCTTCTAACGTTGTTTCCATAAGCTTTTTAACCATCTTTTGTGTTTGTAAGGAGATATCTCCCCAAAAATCCTCCTTTACTTCTTTCCATAAATCGGCCAATTCAAGTTCTGTCAATTCTTTCATTATCGTCTCCTCCTATAATAGTTTTCTTTATAGGAGAATATACCCTTTTTTATGTTTTGAAAATTTACACATTTAATTTTACACTACCACTGAGGGAGTTATTGAGAGAAAAAGCCAAGAATCCATTTGAGAATCTTGCAGAAGGACTGGCTTGTCCTGATGTCGACTGTATTAATGAGAATCTTAAAGAATTGAACGAAGTCTTCCGATAATAATATTAGTGAAAACTTTAAAAGTGAGCAAGAAAAGGCTTTTGAAAGACTAGAATTACATTATGCTTGTGAGTTTAATCAAGAAAATAAATATTTCGATACCCTTAATAAATTTGAAGGGTTGAAAAAAGAGATAGAACAAAACATCAACGATATTGGGGAAAAAGAAGAAAAGATAAGAGAGATCGAGGCACAATTATCAGATATAGCAAGAGTTGCTGATAAGATAAACCAACATTTAAGGAGTATGTTTAGCAAGGAACATATAAAAATTGAGGCTACCGACAAAAATAAATTCAAAATATTGAGAGACGGTTCTGAAGCCAAAAACCTGAATTCAGGAGAAAAAACAGCGTTTGCTTTCTCCTATTTTTTAACTCGCCTTGAAGATAAGGATTTTGAACAGATCTCTTGTGATAACAATGAATGTAAAACAACTGTAAAGATTGTTTTAGAAGCAGCAAAGATAGTGAACATTACAAAACTTTGGAGGATATATATCACAATGCTAGCAGATAACAGCGGGTATGCGGTTTGCTTACGCTGCCCAAACCCTTTGCTTCGGGCTTCGCATACCTGCAAGCCGTTATATGAAATTGTGCCTATATTTATAGGAGGCAGATAATATGACTATCCATTTATCGGCACGACTTGCTTGGCATGATAAGGGGTGGAATGGTTGCGTGTGTGATAATCCTAAATTAAATGTCTCCTGCATGGTTCATGAACATATTCGGGATGGTAGAGATGAAGAATTTGAAACACAGAATGCTGGAATAAGCCTATGTGAACTTCCTACTGACAAGCTACCACCTTGCTCAAGGGATCCGGGAGCCTTTTCTCCTACTGGATTTAGAATCATCCATCACGACCCATTAGATTGGAGAAATCTACCCCCCGTAGAGGAGGAAATACCCTCTTATTCTTTCTGCACAAGCCCTTATGGGCGGATGTTTAAGGAAACCGGCGAATGGGAGAGCGATCCTAAAAAACAGTTAAATAAACTAAAGGAATTCTGGGGCAAAATAGAAGCTAAGAAATCATTAGTCTTTTTCTACGTAAACCATGGTAATCCGTTAAAAGAGGAGAAAAGTGACCGAATACTTATAGGAATTGGACGTATATCCAAGATTGGACCGCAACTCTATTTTGGGAAAAAAGTAGGATGGCAAGACGATTACCCGTTATGGTCAAGGTGCATAACCCTCAATTTCCCTGAAGAGGGAATTCGTTTACCCTATCAGGAATACATTGATAAAGGATACGATCCCTCAAATATCGTTTGCACAATTCCAACCTCAGCCCGTCCCTACTTCTCCTATGTGGCTGAACATGTCTCTGACGACATCGCAGTAGGAATTTTTGAAAGAGTGATTCAGTCTATAAATGTAATAATTAAAGAAAACGAGGTTTCGGAGCCATACGGAAAAACTTGGGAGTATAGACTCGAATGGCTAAATAAAGTCTTAGGGGAAGTCTGGAGAAACCGTGGTCGCTTCCCTGGTATTGGAAGTGTATTAGAATACCTTGGATTTAAGCACGGAATAACATATCATCGTACTGTTCTATCTTCCAAAGAAGCTAATGGCAAGAACATCTTTGATTTTGTATTTTCAATCCTTGAGGGAGAAAGAAAAGCACCTAAAGGACAGCAAGATAATTTCAAGAGAGCTTCTAAGAAGTGGAACGAACTTCCTGAAGAAAGAAGAAAACTTCTTAAAGTACTAAGCCATTTTGAGCTTTCACCAGAACAGGTAAAAAGGATATGTAATCCTACAAAACGCAAAGAAGCATTCATAGAAGCATCTGAGGGCGAAATAATGGAGAATCCCTACATAATCTCAGAGTTAGACGACGGAAGTAAGGATTCATCCGCAATAGATTTTGAGACAATAGATAGGGGAATGATTCCGTCTGAGGACATTGGCAAAGTAAAAGGAACTCTCACATCTATAACCAAAGACGATAGCAGGAGAGTGAGGGCTCTATTAGTTGAGATTTTGAAAGCTGCCTCTCAAGAGGGTGATACCTTTCTTTCTACAGACGAAGCTATCAAAAGAGTTCGAAAAAGGCTTCCTGAAAATCGTTTATGTGAGCCAGATAGAGAGATCATACTGCATAACCGGAAGTTCTACGAAGAGAGGTTGAGTTTCTTCCCTGATGAAAATCCGTGGGCGGTTGCGTTGAAATCTCTTCATCAACAGGAGGAGGAAATAAAAGAACGCTTAAATAAAATGGTTGAGAAAAAATATAAGAAAATGGGTGAGGACTTCTGGGGACAACTTGTAGAAGAGGAACTTAAAACTATCCGTGTCTTCGATGAAGAAATTGAGAAAAGGGCCAGGGCAGAAAAGATAACAGCGCTTGATAAGCTCTTTTCCTTCCGCTTTTCTGTTCTTACAGGACGGGCAGGTACGGGGAAAACTACAGTATTGAAGATTTTCATCAGAGGACTTGAGGAAAAAGAAGGAAAGCAACCAGTTCTCTTGCTTGCTCCCACTGGAAAAGCAAGAGTTCGTTTACAAGAAATTACAAAG
>Ga0190363_1002076_pt1 | contig 11627 bp, 12 predicted proteins | sample 48721867_MG_FD_161272 | JGI IMG/M metagenome (GOLD analysis project Ga0190363, IMG submission 161272) | Hydrothermal vent microbial mat bacterial communities from Southern Trench, Guaymas Basin, Mexico - 4872-18-6-7_MG | ecosystem: Environmental > Aquatic > Marine > Hydrothermal vents >...
ATACAAAGCACGGGCAACCACCCCTCATAAAAACCTGTTTAAGCATTTTCTTTTGGAGCAAGTAGTTGGCTTTAGATACTATCTAAAAGGCTTATCAAACAATCCTTGAAATCATCTCTCTTCAAACACTTTAGTGCTCTCTCAAGAAGACCCTTAATCTCAGCAGAATCGATAGAATAAGAGAGCTCTATGAGATCAAGGATCTCCTCCATGGCCCTTTCCTTTGAGATTTTATTGTGAGTGAGATCCCTAATGATGGATCTAATTCGAACTCTAATGTAGAGCTCTCCCAAGATAACACCTCAAAGTGGGAACATGTATATATGGTACAGAAAATCTGAGACCTCGTTGACAAAGGCTATTCCGCTTGGTACCTCTGATCCCCATACTAGCATAGTGACAATTAGTATCGTGAAGAGAGCAATAGAAACTCCTATGAACATGTTCTGAAGGTATGAAAGAGGTATGTACATCACGTCAAGGTAAAGCTCTGGGGAGAATCTCATATGCAGGGGTATTCTGGCCTTGTAAGAGATGTATGCAGAGACTGCAGAGACGAGTGTTCTCTCGATTATATAGCATGTTACGAGCAGGAATATTATTGTTATAAATGCTGATGACCTGTCTATCAGGCTTCCACTGACCTCCATGAAGTACCTCTTACTCGCGGGTATTAAGAGCACTAAGTATATCACAAGCCTTATGTCTGCAATCTTCTTGAAGAAGTTTATGGAGTCTATGTACGTGTCAAAGTGCACTAGGAGCCCTATGATGGAGTACCCAAAAAGCACAGAGAATATTGTGATTAAATACTTGAGAAAGTAGTCTGAGGAGTCATTTATTAGCTGATATCTTATAAAGGCCCAGAGCACTACTTTCTGAAAAAGGGTGACGAATGCGACTGAGGCCAACAATGCTAGCGTGGTTTTCCAGCTGCCCTTAAAGTACTCACGCTCCTCCAACAGCATCACCACTTAGGGTTTCATACCTTAGTGAGTGAGTACATTACTATAACATAGCAAATAGCAAGATGATATAAAACACTTTAAGAATGTATTTAAAAGTTTTGAGACCTTAAAATATGAGCGCTCTTGTAGGAGAGATGACCGTATGGCAGGAAGATCTCCAGAAATGAGCGGAAAAGTTAACGATAAATCCATATCAAAATATCTTCTTTTAGGAGTTGGGATATTTGGCATCTCATGGGGATCCATACTTACGAGACTTAGCGGTGCTCCTGGAAGCGTATGTGCTGCCTGGCGTATAACGTTCTCTGCGATAATAGTCCTTGCCTTTCTCAATAAGGAGACTATAAGGAGCCTAAAGTCTCTTGACGTGAAGGGCTGCCTTCTTATAATAGTCGCTGGAGTGAACCTCGCAGCACATCTGATGCTGTGGATGGAGTCCCTCTTTTACACTTCCGTTGCAATAAGTACAACTATAGTGGATACGCATCCCATAACGGCATCCTTACTTACATTCCTCGTGTTGGGGGAGAAGCCTAGGAGGATACAAATTCTAGGGTTTATTATGGCGTTTACTGGGGTTATAATATTCGCAAGACCCTGGAGCGAGATAGGGGAGGCCAGCCTTATTGGGATACTCTTAGCACTTATGGGAAGTATATCTGAGGGATTTTATCTTGGCATAGGAAGAATAATGAGGCTTAAGTACCCTCTGAGCACGTATATAGTTCCAGTGTACGTAACAGGTGCTGTTACGTCGCTTGTAGCAGTTAAGGCATTTACGAGATATGAGCTTCTCGGATATCCTCTCAAGACGTGGGTGTTCTTTCTCCTGTTGGCTTTAATACCCATGATGCTAGGGCACACGACAATGAACTACCTTATGAGGTTTTTCAGGGCAATAACAGTGACATCTTCCTTCCTAGCAGAGCCCGTTATAGCGTCAGTACTTGCAGTGTATCTCTTAGGAGAAATTCCAGATCCCGTTACTATTATGGGAATGGCAATAACCCTCGTTGGAGTGCTTATGGTCCTCTTAGGTGAGGAGCCAAGCAGGAAAAATAAGCCATTGCTCTAATTAGTATCCTTCTTGCTCTAAAGAACAAGCCCCCTTTGGCGATAAACTGTAACAGCCGCATAAACTGCTTTCCTTTTTGCACGCATCTATGAGTATTCATGAGCATTTGTATATACCTAAGGAACAAAGACTGGAGACAAAAGTTATCGAGTGCTGAATGCTCCCGTAGGAAGGACCCAAACAACATGCTCGCACACTACACACTTCTTTAATATATTAACATGTCTTTCACATTTATTTGGGAAGATCGGAGGTGCATTTAATTGTATCAGGAGGGGCTTACTCTCAGTGTGGATCCTAATAAGTGCATAGGGTGTGGTGCGTGCGCTCTGAAGTGCCCAAATGATGTAATCAAGATTGCGGATGAGGGATTTATCAGGCGTATAACATTTAACCTCCGGGAATGTGACCTCTGTCATGGTGCGCCAAGATGTGTTAGCGTTTGTCCAGAAGGAGCTATAACATTAGAAGAGGGAACAACAAGCAAGGACATAATTGTCATAGAGCTTGAAATAGTGCCATGCTCAGAGTGTGGAAGGCCTACTGGGATAACAAAAAAGGAGGCTCTAAAAATTATTAAGGCTGTAGGTGGAGGGTCGAAAAATACTGTATTCCTTTGTAAGGAGTGTAAAATAAAGAGAGGCCTAAGGGGTGGTCGTAGGATATGACGATGAACTTTGCCTTTATGTGCAAACCAAATGAGGTAACGAGGACTGGCAAGAAGGTTGCTGTGATAGGTGCAGGGCCAGCAGGTCTTGCGGCAACAGGATACTTAGTATGCCGTGGTCATGCTGTTCATGTCTTCGACAAGCTGCCATATCCTGGAGGTCTCATGGTATTCTCAATACCGTCAAGGAGAATAAGGCCAGGACATGTCCTCGAGGGAGCAAAAGTTTTAGAGGAGAAGTTCAGTGTGGAGTTTAATCTAAAAACGAAAGTAATAGCGTCTGATGAAAATGTCCATGAGGAGGGTGACGACTTCGTAGATAAGGTCGTGAAGTTAGAGGATATAATAAATGAATATGATGCTGTCCTAATTGCAACAGGAATATGGAAGTCGCCAAAGCTTGGAATTCCTGGGGAAGATCTTGAGGGTGTTATAGGGGCTCTTGAGTTCCTGTACAGGTGGAAGACATATGAGCTAAATTTACTTCCTCGTGAGAATATTGTAGACGTCTCTAGAAGGAAGGTGGCAGTTATCGGTGCAGGACACTCTGCAGTAGATGCCGCGACAACCGCCCTAGAAATGGGTGCAAGGGAGGTATACCTCCTGTATAGAAGAACTATAAACGAGGCTCCAGCAGGCAGATATGAGATATCAGAGGCCATAAGAGAGGGAATTAAGTGGATAGAGTTAGTCTCGCCCCTTAAGGTCAACGGCTCAAGACACGTTAGCAGCATAACCCTTGTCAGAAATAGACTTGAGGAACCCAGCTCGGGAGGAAGACCAAGACCTGTCCCAATCCCAGGAACGGAGTTTGATTTAGAGGTAGACTTCGTAATATTTGCCGTAGGAGAAAGACCAACGCCCCCTCCAGGAGTCAGCAAAATAGGAATACAGGTAAATGAAAAGTATGGAAATGTGCAAATAAATGAGGAGTTTAGGACAAGCGTTAAAAATGTGTTCGCTGCAGGAGACGTTGTAACAGGACCTTCATTTGTAGGAAGAGCTATTGAGGCCGGATTAAGAGCTGGAAGGGCTATAGACAGGTATTTATCCAGAATTTGAGGTGATCGTTGTGAAGTACAAGCTTTATTATCATCAGACGTCATGCATTGGTTGTGAGACCTGTGAGAGGGTGTGCGGCTTCCTCTATGAGAGGCCCAGGGTTCATCTTTACAGGGTTTTTGGAGGCATACCGGTTCCCATAGGATGCAGACACTGTGAAAAGGCTCCGTGCATAAAGGCCTGTCCTGAGGGAGCATTATTTAAGGATGACGATGGCTTTGTTCTTGTGGATCCAGAGAAGTGCATAGGATGTCTTATGTGCGCTGTAGTATGCCCCTTTGGAGCTATGGACCTAGATCCCATAACGAAGTCCATATTCAAGTGCACTGCATGTAATGAACTTAGGGCGAGAGGACTTAACCCAGGTTGTGCTTCGCTTTGTCCTGCAGAGGCCATAATCTTTGAGAACACTGTTAACATATTTGAGGACATTAGGAAGAGGGTTGCTGAGAAGCTTGCATCAAGCAGCCTTAACCTGTAGGTGACCTACCCGTTAAGAGCGGGTAGGCTTCCCTCCTCAGGTTTCATTGGAGGGCTTTTGGGAGCACGCGAGCCCCACACATCTCTCGTTTCTCTTCTCTCCCTCCCATCAGGTCTTTATCCCCACCTTCACTTTGGAGGGAGTGCTCTGAGCTGCTTCACCAGGTTTGTAGAGCACGTTTATATAAGCACAACACTATAAAACTTATTTAAAGCTTACCATTATAATAATAGCCCTATAAGGTGAAGTTTTATGGCCAAGAAAGCTCCAGTGGAGATGATAATACCCATACTCATAAGAACGTCTAGCGTAATTGGGGAGAAGTTTAATCTTGATCCCTCATACGTGCTTCAGGTCATGGTAAGGGAGTTTGGCCTTCATGACGTATTTTACAACGTTGAGGGGTTTATAAAGGAAGCAAGACTTTCTGATGACGTTATGCAATCTATAAAAGCATATATGAGGCCCGTATGGCACTTCGTGCAGAAGATTACTGAGACCAATACACTAATACTTAAATCCAATGAGCTTAAGACCTTAATACCGTATCTATTCCAGAGCAGCGTCACGATGCTAGTTGGCAAGGTCACAGAGACCCTAAAGCGTGTAGTGGTTCCAGAGCTTCTTAAGGTTCTTTATGAGTATGGAAGTGGCTCTACTATTACGATAGTTGCTGGATCCACGTCATATGAGTGGATAAAGAAGTACTTCATAGATAGACTTATTGAGAAGATCAAGACTGCAAACGTTAACTGTTATGTGAGCGAAAGGATATGGGAGTCGAGAGTGCTATTTGACAAGGGCGTTGTAATAGAGGCTGGAGGGAAAGGGGATAAAGTCTACGTGTCCACAAGGACAGAGGACATATATGCAATATACCTTAACACGCTCTCCACAGTTCTTAATGAGAGCCCTGTCTATAGCTCAAGGTCGAATATTGCAAGAAGTACTCTTATAGTGCCTCTTCTGCCGTTTTTGAGGGATCTGACAAAGATTACAACTCACTATGATCTAAGGGCTCTCGTATACTCCGTAATAAACAACTCAGTAAGCGTTCTTGCAGGAAGTGTACTTGGTGTGGCGGAGGCCAAGAGCTTAGTGTCGCTCATTTTGGATACATACGATGATATCGTAAACGTGAGCGATATAAGGTCACCCAAAACGGATTACATACTTATCTATACTGACATAAAGATAGGACGAGAGAATATGTAATCATTTAACTCGTTTGGAGGCCACTAAATGACAATGAAACTACGTTTTAAGCCTCTCCTGATATATATCGCACTTTCGACGTTAATAGCCCTAGTAACACATTTTTCTGAGAGCCTAATTTTACCCCTCATGTTGGAGTCCACTTCGTTTATTTTTGCCCGCGTTGTGCTGTACTACGCCCTAATATTCATCGGCGGACTAGTCTACTATAGGCATCTTCCAGTTAGGAATATAAACTTTTACGTGGCAACTCCACTCTTCGTCTTTTCGCTCTTTATTGTGGAGTTCATGTTTGGATTCATCAGCGCCAGCCTTTCTATTAGGATCCTATACTATATCACAGTCGTTTTCTTACCGATAATATTATTTGAGGAAAAAAGAGAGATTACTAGAAAAGACCTGTCAACAATGTTAATGATATACGTATCGGCTGCTGTAGTTCCTTTACTTATTAGAATGAGCATACCGACCCAGTACTTCAACTACTGCGAGTGTTGGATGGACACAGCAATATTTTCAAATGCAATGAGGATTCAGAGGCTTCCACTGGAGGATCCATGGCTTAGCGGTCTTCCAATGGTGTACTACTATGGAGGACATTATGGCTTTGCTACGCTTGCTCTATTGTCAGCACTGCCTCCAGGCTATGGCATAAATGTAGCATCTGCAACAGTATTGCAGCTCCTATTCATGGCCATATATGGTTTCTCCCTTGTAATTTTAAGGGAAAAGGGAGTTCCACGTGCACGACTCCTATCTTTGCTTATCGCATTATGTCTCACATTTGGGGCAAATGCCTACCCATTTGTGGAGTATCTAAAGTACCTTTGGAATGGCGATCAGAACGCGTTTAACACCGCAATATGGCACTTAAGCCCTGCATACTTGATACCTGGAACGACACATCATGTGCCCATGCTGGACTTTTTTCAGAAGGAGTTACACGCTAACTACATGATGACGCCCTTCTTAGTAACCTATGTCTGGTTGACTTATGTAATAAAAAAGGAGGGAAAGACGCCGTTAATAGCAGTTCCTTATAACGGGTTCTTCCTTCCACTATTCACGTGGTCTTGGCCAGTTGTCTCCCTGTACACGTTTGCACTGATGACGAACCACTATGGGATAGCTATACCTGTTCTAGGAGCCTTAATGTATAGCCCATACATCTTAACACTGCTTGGAGGGGAGGGGGTCTCTGGAATAGCGTTTATAGGACCTCATAATACCGTAATACCTAGAACTCCCATAACTGCAATAGTAGTTTATCTTCTGCCGTCTATCATAATCTTATACTCCTATATTGCCGTAAGAGTAGTAAAAATGGAGAAAAATTATATACTAAGATCTCTGTTGAGCCTTCTCATAGCACTTCCCTTTGTGTTTACAAGATATAAGGCTATGGCAGTTCTAATTGCACCTTTAGTGTTTACAATGCTGAGCCGCGATGAAGAAAAGACCCTAAAATCCCTTCTCTTTACTAGTATGATAACAATAATTGCCTGTGATTTCGTCTACGTTGATGACATCTTCGCTGGCTATTGGGAAAGATTTAACACCGTATTTAAGTTCTATGAGACTTCATGGACACTGCTCGCCACGGCAGTGCCCCTTCTTGTGGCAAGACTTTGGGAGATAATTCCTAAGAGAAGGCCATTTACTAACCTGTGGAGGGCCATAAAATGTGCTTTCATTGCATCCCTCGTTCTATCCCTTACATATCTACCTTTGGGGTACTATGGCTCTAAGTATAAGTACTGGGACTCCTTTGATGCTGACAAGTTCACCTTAGATGGGTCCATGGCTCTTAATATTCATGATAGAATTATCGTAAAGGCCTTGTTAAGGCTCCCAAGAGGGGTAGTGGTAGAGCTTCCTTCACCTGATGCTCAGTCCTATGTGTATAACGGTAGGATATCTGTGTTCTCTGGGGATCCGTCTGTGGTGGGTTGGCCCCTCCATGAATATGTCTGGAGGGGCTCCATAGGATGGCACGAAGCAAGCACTCGACTAAAGGACGTTCTTGAGTTCTATAAAAATCCATGTAATGAAACGCTAAGAGTACTTGTGGAGAAGTATCACGCTAGGTACATAGTCTTCTCAAGGTTAGAGACAACATATGTGATTCAAAACTCAGAAAAAATAATAACAATAGAGCATTGGGAGAAGACGCTGCTTTCGACTGGATACGTAAGAGTAATACTAAAGATAGGACCATATAGACTATTTGAGATTACTAGAGGATAAAAGAACCTAATTTAACCAATGCGAAGAGCTGGTGGTGTACAATGAGGGTGTCCTCAATAGGGGAGATCCTAGTTGACATGATACCCAAGAAACCTGGAAGTTATTATGAGGGGGTGTCTTTTGAGGCACATTTAGGAGGTGCCCCATTTAATTACGCTGTAGCAATGGCTAGGCTTGGGGCAATACCTTATGGAATGGGGGCTGTTGGCAATGATTCCTTTGGAAACATGTTGCTCAGAACTTTAAGGGATAATGGTGTAAGAACGGAGTGTGTCAAGGTAAAAAACGCAAGGACCTCCCTTGCATTCGTTATCCTTAGGGAGAATGGTGAGAGGGAGTTCTTCTTCTATAGATCTCCATGGGCAAGAACCGCTGATACTATGTACTCTATTGATGATCTGAGCACTGACGTAATAGTGTCATCTAGAGTTCTTTATGTCTCAGGAATGGCCCTCTCAGTTAGCCCACTGAGGGACGCCGTCCTTGAGGCCATGCAGGTTGGAAGTGAGTCTAATACTACAGTAATATTTGACTATAACGTTAGACCAGACGTCTGGTCATCAATGGATGATCTCAGAAGCTTATATGATAGGGCTCTAGACATGTCATCTGCTATATCTCTTTCCATAGACGAGGCTGAGGAGCTCTATAACATCAAAAATCCACTCGACATACTGTCTAAATTAAAAGAGAAATATCCCAAAGCGGATATCTTAATAAAATTAGGGGATAAGGGATGTCTTGTGTACGTTGATGGATGTGCTATCCTCGTAGAGCCTTATAAGGTTCAGGCTGTGGATACCACGGGGGCTGGCGATGCATGGGTTGCAGCTTTCTCCTATTACTATTACTTGAGGAATTATGACATCGAAAAGGCTTCTATTATGGCAAATGCCTTAGGAGCCATTACAGTAACTAGAAGGGGAGCTATTACCGCATTTGCCTCAAAAGGAGATCTTGAGAGATTTGTTAAAGAGAGAGATTGTCCAAACGTGAAACATGTTAGAGTCTAAATTATATTGTCCTTGCATTAACATTACCGTTAGATATAGATAACAATGTTATTGTATTAAACAGGTGAATTTCGTGGCCGCACGAGTTAGCCTGATGATTGTAGTCCTATTACTTGTAACACTTATAGTAACATCAAGTGCCACATCATGCATTTTGGAGGCCTCTGACGAGAGAATTAACGTCCTTGTGACCCAACCAGCAATAGCTGTACTTTTAAGGAGTGCATTTCCAGGAGATCTTAACGTTGAATGTTTAATACCTCCCGGAGCAGACCCTCATGAATACGAGCCTTCACTCTCTGACCTTCTTAGGAGCTTAGAAAGAGCAGATATAGTAGTAACGTCAGGACCTGGACACCTAGCTGTTGAGGATAGGATATTAGAGTTGAAGGCCAAGGGATATTTCAACAAGCCTGTTCTTACGCTGGATGACTATAAAAAGTACGGTCTTAGGATCTTAGAGATTAATGGAAAGGAGAATTACCATGGGATAGCGTTCTCATACAATGGGTCAAGGGCAATAATCCTTGCTACCTTAGATGCCGTGTCTTACATCCTTCCAGAGGAAAGGGAGTCACTTGAGAGAGTTGCAGAGGGTTACTTAAGTGCTCTTTGGACAGTACTTCTGAGTGCTAAGGAGGCAATTAATGAACGTAAGATAGCCCTATACTCTCCAGCACTTCAGTATGTAGTCAACGATCTAGGAGTAGATGTGGAAAAAATATATTTAGAAGATCCTGAGCAGGCTATAACACAGGAAGTTCTAAGCTCCATAAAAAGAGACTATGATAGTGGTACTTATGATCTTTTATTAATAACAGACATAGCTTTGAAAAAAGATCCAAAGTTAGAGGACTACTTGAAGGAAAATAAAATAAAATACCTAAGGATAGATGTTTTAGGAAGGTGCTCACTGGATGTGTACTCTGAGCTTGTAGGAGCACGCTATTTAAGTAACAGCATTAATGAGGGCTATGTTTCATCCCATGATACATACGCTTATGCCTTCTGGGGGTCGCTTGTAATAAACCTTGTACTTTTAGGAATAGCGCTGGCACTTGTTAGAAAGATCCGAAAGGGGTTTTGAGGTATGGACGAAATTGTGGTGAAGAACCTCACATATTATTACCCTGGCGAGGAAGTTCCTGCTTTAGAAGAGGTGACGTTTACACTTAAGAGGCCATTTTACACGATTATAATGGGTCCTAATGGGGCTGGAAAAACTACACTCATAAAGGTATTAGTGGGCCTTCTCAGGGATTATCTTGGGGAGGTAAGAGTATACGGGCATGATCCTGCAAGAGAGAGGGCGGAGATATCTAAGATCGTGGGTTATGTTCCGCAGCTGATAAACGTAAATGACTTAGCTCCGATAAAGGTGAGAGAAGTTATAGAGATGGGACTAATGAGCCTGCAGAGCCCTCCTAGGATCATAACGGAAAGAGATCGAAAAAAGGTAGAGGAGATAATGGAAATGCTGAAAATACGGAAGCACGCGGATGACATGTTTATAGAGCTCTCTGGAGGACTTAGACAGAGAGTACTCCTAGCAAGAGCTCTTGTGAAATCCCCCAAGATTCTTCTTTTAGATGAGCCATTTTCAATGCTCGATTTTAACATAAAGTGTGAGATTGCAGGTCTCCTTTATGAGATACACAGGGATCTTAACATAGATGTCCTAATGGTTGCCCATGAAGTTAGCCCTTGTATACCCTACGAGCCTCAAGTAATAGTGCTCAATAGAAGGATTTACGGAATCGGAAAGGCAAGTGATGTGCTAAGGCCTGAAGTGCTCTCAAGGGCTTATCCCGGTATAACGCACATGGGAGGTCTCATGATAATAGGTGAAGACCATGCTTATCATCCTCGTTAACCTCATAATTGCTGCGCTCCTGAGCTCTTTGATGGTAGGGATTGCAAGCCCTATGATAACGTTCTCAAAGAGCCTCATGACTGGGTTCTCCTTTATACATGGCGTCCTTGCAGGAGGCCTCCTTGCAACATATCTTTACTATGTTCTTGACCTTACAGTGCCTCCTCCCGAGGTAATAACTCTTCTCTACGTAATAGCAATAGCCTTCCTTGTGGGAGAGCTCATAGAGAGAGGATATAGCACAGATGCTGCCTCTGCAATATCCACCTCAGTATCTGCAATGTTTTCTGTACTTTTTGCATTTTTATCTGGACCATATGCCTCTAGAGCTTGGGCAATAGTGATTGGAACGTCAGTAATAGTTGCTCCAAAGGACATCATTCTTTTGACAGTTTTCCTAGTTCTTCTAGTAATAATACAAGTCCTTTTCAAAAAGGAGTTAATGTATATTTCCTTTGACCCTGAGGGTGCTTATACATTGGGTTATGCCGTGAGGTTCTACAGATATATAATATATATTTCCATAGCTCTTGTTGTGGTTGCACTTACATATACCCTTGGCATAATCATAGCTCACATACTCATAGCAACTCCAGGAGCTCTCGCGCTCTCAATATCACGTAAAAGATACCTACAGATATCAATATTAATAGCTCTAGTAATAAGCCTTGCAGGATACATCCTTGCGTACGTTATGGAAACGCCTCCCAGTGTAGGAGTAGGGCTCATGGCTTCAGGTGTCCTAATAGCAGGAGAGCTTTTTAAGAGAAGAGGAATTAAAAGCACCCAATAGCTCAGCACTCCTCACATATATAATCGAGAACCTTTTTTAGAACCTTCAGGTACTGGGCCACGGAGCTAAAGTAGGACTCTCCCAACGGCGTTATCTTGTAAATCCTTCTTGGTGGGCTTGACGAGGTATCCCACTCGGACATAACAAGCCCTCTATGCTCCATCCTTCTGAGGTACATGTACACCATACCTGGAGGAACGCTTGTCTCGAATAGGTTCTCTACAATCTTCATG
>Ga0190363_1002077_pt1 | contig 11622 bp, 13 predicted proteins | sample 48721867_MG_FD_161272 | JGI IMG/M metagenome (GOLD analysis project Ga0190363, IMG submission 161272) | Hydrothermal vent microbial mat bacterial communities from Southern Trench, Guaymas Basin, Mexico - 4872-18-6-7_MG | ecosystem: Environmental > Aquatic > Marine > Hydrothermal vents >...
GAAAAATCAATGAAGAAACGCGGGCTAAAACTTATCTGATGAAGAGAAGAGTATGCAAGTGAACCCAATTGAATACAGAAGAGTGCTCACCGTTGGGATTGCTGGCTTATCTTACTTTTAAAAAAAGCATTTATCGCTTTTGTTTTTCTTCATAACTTTGTGGTGGTTATTAATTTTGAGTTGTTACTCAAAAAAGAGATCCTGCTACTGCATCAAATAATCTGGTGTCTCTTATCGAGGGGTAAATTTATATCTTTGTCTGTCGTTGTATTATGATAGTTAGGCATAATGAGTGCTGCATTGCATTTATACTCTTCCTAAACGATGAATGTTTTTGCCTCTTCTTTCAGTAAGTGGTTTGCTAGGAAAAATAAGTTGGTTGAATTTTCCACCCCAAACCGCCAGGGTTATAGCGAGTTTTATTCTATTTACTATAGTGACCCCGTTAAGTCGCAGGGCGGCACATATGGATCATGGAGTGCAACCTTTTCCTCTCCTAATGGCCGTGTTTACGATGAATCTTATCCAACCTGCTATAGTGATCCTGTCGGCAGTCAAGGCGGAGTGTATGCTGTTCGAAAACGCGATTAAAACCCCTAAAAGAGGCAAATCAACAAAAAGAGGAATTACTTGGAATCTATGCTATGTAAGGCAAGTGTTTTTTCATTTTTGGCGGTAAAGAATACTTTGAAGCGAGCTTTTGAATGTATTTGGTTATAACCGGCTCGATGCGGACGAGATCAGTGAAAGTTACGAGGCCAACCAACTTGCCTTTTTCAACTACCGGCAACTTTTTAATTTTATGTTTGAACATTACTTGAATGGCCTTTTCTAGAGGGGTTTCAGGAGTCACTGTTATTAACTTTTGCGACATGACCTCGGAAATCTTTGTTTTGGCAGGGTCACGTCGCTTAACAACAACCCTTCTAAGAATGTCCCGTTCAGTAACGATCCCCACCAACCTGCGACCGGACACTACTAAAAGACAACCGATCTCAAAATCATTCATAATTCTAGTGGCAACTTGAACACCAACATCAAGAGCTACAGTTACTAAATCAGTAACCATAACATCCTTAATCTCCAACCGTAAAATCATGCTTCCCCCAATAATAAGTTAAACAAGTTCACTTTGAAAAGTAAGGAAAAGCAAATTTTCAGATTTTTGAAAAAGCTTACTGTTTTTCATCTTGAGTGATTACGGATCAGTTCCGGTCGGGTCAACAATGGTAACTTTGGTTTCGCAGCTACTGGAGTCATAGTAAAGGTAGAAAAATTCGGAGCCTTCATAGGTGATTTGTATCACATCGCCAGTGTCCAATATCACATAGGCATTCCATATTTTAATGACTGCACCGTTTCCCTGGAGGGTCGCTGAGCCAAGACTAATTGTTTTGGATTCACTCCAACCAAAAGCATCCCAATCTTTGAAGGTTAGTTGTATCCCGCTGATATGCCCTTTAAGCTCGGGGTGATCGGCAATAATAAAGGTGGTTACATAATCGAAAGAGGAAATGTAATAAATGTTAACTGCCGGTGCACAAATTGTCGCTAGGCGCCTTGCAATATTGCTTAAGTCAACCTGAGTAATCACGGCGCAGAGGACATGTGGCTTATCCATAGTGACAACTATCGGGTTTTGGGTGCCTACATTTTCTCCGTCCAGCAGCCAGTAACATAGCCTATAACCTAAGTTTGGATCCACATCAACTTTAATGTTGGCACCTTGCGAGACCCAATAAGTTCCTACCGGAGGCGTTGTTTTACCCTTATCCGCCGGAGAAACCTGAATTGTCAAAGTGTATTCTATAATATATTTTCCAATGACTTCACCCCCAGTTTCAGGGGTTTCAATTGTCCCTGCACGTTGAGTTGAAAGCCCTGAAGTCGACTTCCAAGAGAAAGCCTTATTTTCACCTGCTGAGACCCAAGATGCCCAAGAGAAACTATGTGTTGAGTGAGCAGGCCAGACAAATGAAACAGGCAATTGGTCATAAGTATAGTCTATTCCATCTACTGTTAGAATGGGACCTAAAGCAGATTCATCGAGGTTTTGAACTTTGAAAGTAACCGTGCCGTTTGCCTCTACAAAATACGCTGTGACAGTGTAGTTTTTATCCATTATTATTGTAAGAGGATTATCCATCTCGGTTAAACCATTAACTTTCCAGTGATCCAGCTTAAACCCAACATTTGGCTCGGCTGAAATCTCCACTTTAGTTCCTTCATAATAGAGATATGTTCCCGGTGCGGGATCTGTGGTTCCGTAAGCGGGATCATTCACCTGGATTGTTAATTGGTATTTAGGTAGTTCTTCAAAGTAGGCTATTAAAGTATGATCAGAATCCATTATTATTTCGATTGTTTGGGCGGTTCCAGCGGATTGACCGTCGAGTTCCCAATGGTCAAAGCGATATCCATAACTGCTGATAGCCCGAACAGTCACTCTTTCACCGTCAGGATAACTTAGGTAGCCGGGGGGATGTGCCGGAGCCGGAAAAGTTACGCCTGCACCCTGCGGAACAACCTCAATAGTTAATTTCCGGGTAACCCGTGTAGCCCAATCATAATACCCACCCCAAGGATTCCCTAAAGCATCGGTTCCATTAACTGGAGCCAGCCAGATGGGCCCCTCCAGCCCTGAATCGTGGCTTCCAACCAACCGTTGATAAATTGGTCCCTCCAAAAAGTCATATGCTGAACCGGGGACGGTTCCTCCAATTTTAAAATAGCATTGTAATAAGTGATCCGCAAACATATTAAATGACAAAGGAACGGTAAAGTTTTGGGTTGAATCCAACATCCAATAATCAAAAAGATAATTTGTGTCTGGAGTCGGTGTTGCATTGATTGTTGAGCCTGCGGGAACCCAAAGGGTAGTGTTATCCACTATTTCAGTAAAAGAGTATAGATATGGCGTTTGAACATCGAGTTTTATCTTTCCCGCTCCGAAAACTTGGGTTTCCAGCAGATATTGGGTAGTATAAACCCCTGAAATCACAGTTGTTCCCTCTTTTACACAGATTTCTCCAAACCCGTTGCCGAGAGAATATTTTGATGGACCCTCCGCAAGAGTATAACCGTAAGCGTATCTTTTTCTTCCTCCAGGTTGCCACTCCACAATTTGCGACCAAACAAACGAGTGATTAGAGTTAACCTCCCAAGAGAAAACCAACGGAAACTTATCGAAAGAATATTGAGCACCATCAACTTCAAGTATGGGCCCATAAGTTCCAATTCCTAACACCTCAAAAATTACGGTCCCCTGATTTTTGCCACGATACCCAAGGCCGAGACATTGAATTGAAATCACATGGGAAAAAGTGCTTTGATCAGTTGCCACCGCCTCCAAAGTAATCAAATATCTACATCCAACAATATACTGTTTTGTCGGCTGAAATGAGAAGCCAACCGTTTCTCCCGGCTCAAGAGGGGTCTGCTCAGTGATTTCCGGCAGAATGTAAGGGTCCTCCCCATCAAGAGTAACCGTAACTTGCTTAGCTGGTTTCACCCCTATATTCTTGATTGTTCCCGCACAGATAATCTTGTCGGGAGTTGAATACAAGAAAACATTTTGGAAATCAAGAATTATCTTCTGATGCTCTGAACTAATAAAACCTGAAAGGGCATAAAAAGCCAATAAACCGCCAGCAATAGTTAAACCAATAAGCAAAATAGCCACAAGCATCGAGCTTAATGCCTTTTTAGAGGCAGACAACCAGCCCATATTCAATCACTACTTTGCTTGGTTTGCTACCGGGGCGAAAGTTCTTGCGGGTGTATCTCTGCTTTCAATTATGCTTCCTTACTTATTATTTTGAAGTTGTCAAGCCAGAGGTATGCTCCCCCTGTTGAATAACCATAATTGGAATAGTCACACCATTCATGAACTATTCTTAATTCTAATGTTGTATTTTTAGGTAGTGGAACTACTATTCTCATCCATTTATTTTTAGGTATAAATGATGTTGGGTCTTCTATGTATGGATGCCCTAGAAAAATTAATGTTATTTCATCTCTTTTAAATCTCAAGTTTTTATGGGCAATAGTTGGTCTACCTCGATCTACATATCCAGATACTCTTATGTTGAATACAGCGAATACTTTATCTTTGTTTGGTGTCGTGAAACTTTTGTAAAGTTTAGCTCTAACTCGTATCGCATCACCATCAGCAACCAACCAATTATCTAGCTGATTCATTCTGATGCTGTAAGGAGCCGATAAAACATAGTCGGATACAACTTCTAAGATAGGATAGCCAGGCTCGTTATTAGCTTCATTTGCTACGGCCCAGCCCTGGACTGTGCCATCATCAAAATTATTTAAAACATCAACAGTCCATGCTGGGTCCTCGCTGTTAATCCAGTGAACAGTAACTTGTTTGGCGTAGGTTTCTACTAGGTCGGTATAGTTTTCGTCGGAGTACGCTGATAGGATAAGCTCTATTGTTTCAATTTTTTCTCCTTCTTCTAGTTCTTCTGGTGTGGGTCTAGGTCTGGTGGCAAACGCATCCAACAGAAAATATTTGTTTTTGCCTGAGCCAACGGTGCCTAACTGAACTGTCTTAAAAGTGTATCCCTCCCCTGAACCGGTTATTGAAAAGTATAACGTGGTATCTTTCCAGTTGAAGATGCGAACGGTTAATCCTAGATAGGTGGTTTCAGGCACTCCTACAATGTCTCGGTAAATAATGCACGGCGGCTCTGGATCAGGTGGATCCACGCTTGAAAGACGCAATTCAATACCACTTGCTTGATTTCCAGCAGGGTTCATAGTTGTCATCGTTGTCACTGCAAAGGTGGTTATTACAATCCCAGCCAAGATAAGTAAGACCCATGCAATTTTAATTGATGCAACTATGGATCTCAACTTCATTTTTTTTCCCATAGACATTACTTTTTTATCCTTTTTAAAGTTTGTTTGAAGTGGGGCCGGCAGGATTTGAACCTGCGACCTGCGGGTTTCTCCAAGCTCCAGAGCTTCTTCATCTTTAAAATCCGCAAACTTTGCTTTCCTACTCTCTGGAGCCCGCCGTCCCGCCAAGCTAGACCACGGCCCCCAAATCATTGAGATGAAGCAACTTAACTGTACGCCCCCATCAGTTTAAAGAAGGCTTCTATTTATATTTTTAGCATTTACAATTTTGGAATTTAAAGGTCTGTTAACTGGCAAAGAATAAAAGTAGGCAGAGAACTATAAAGAGAATCCGCCCTTCGGTGCCTCCTGCTTTAACCTCAATTTTTTTGTAATGCCAGAGTAGAACACGAGCAACATTTATTATTAGCATAATGGCACAACTTATTAGAATTGCTGGTGGAAAGATTCGGGAAAAAAGCCCGGAAACAAAAAATATTGAGCTTGCAGTATCTGAGAGTTTGTCGATTAATGCCCCGGCAGGACGATGAAGCTTTTTAACCTTAGCAAGTTTTCCGTCTAAACTATCAAAAATCCAATGCAAAAAAACCAATATACAAGAATAAAGGTAAGCTTCTTTTGCTGAAAAGAAAGCGAGTAGGAGAAATGTTCCTAATGCAGAAAGTACTGCTAATGCAGTAACTAGATCTGGATGCAACCAAGAACTTGTTTTTTTAGCCAACCTATAAAAAAATTTTTCCTCTTTTTTATAGATGGGGGTTAAATAGATTTTTTTAATTATTTGCATGCTTCCATCGATAAAATCTTTAATGAATCACCTATAAATCTTTTTCGCTGAGAATTGAAAAGCCTTTCGCTTTAAAAGTTTTTATTCCTCATCCGAAAGAAACACGATTGAAGGTGACTACAATGTGGGCTAGGAAAAAGTAGCGTCTTGGCATTCTCAACTATTGTAATGTGTCGCAAATAAAAACCGGTAAAATAAAGCAAAAACTTGCCGCCAGCCAGAAAAAAGCTAAAAAGAGGTATTTTCTTATTTAAAGCGGGGGCCTACTAATGGAGATAGAACCGATAGAAAAGATTATTCGGTCGCTCTTAAAAGAATATAACAAAAAACCGAGAGGGTGGTTTGCCTTCGCTGATAAATATGGGCAATTTGTGTTTATTGGTCCAACGGGAGCTTTCCTATTAAAAACACTGCCTCTAGGTGGAGGGAGGGTCCTCGGTGTTGGTGCCAAGATTGATGTGCTTGAGATTAAACGGTCCCAGAAAATCCCATATGGTTTTAGACCACTACATAAAAAAGATGTTCAGTTATTGATTCAAAATCTTCAACGAGGAGTTTTTCCGAGAAGTTTTATGGAAAAGTGGCTCAGAAGAGCGCCTGTGGAAACTGGAAGATTAAAAAATTGCCTAGGCATTTTGAACGGTCCGGTGTTTTTCACTCCTGATTTACGGACAATTGTTAAAGGACAAAAAGAGTTACAGAAAAGATTAGAAAATGAGGTGTTTCGTCTCTTTAAGGAAAAATATCCTATGCGGGCAGGTATTTATCTTTAAAAGGAGGCATATTACACTTTAATTGGTGTAAAAATGGCAAAGCAATTTGCTTATAGGGGGTATTCCCTTGAAGAATTAACTAACTTGTCTATTAGTGAGTTTATTTCCCTCCTTCCTGCAAGGCAACGGAGAAGTTTGCGTAGAGGTTTCACTCCTCAGCAAAGAATTCTCCTTACCAAAATTCGTGAAGCAAAAAAGAAAAATAGGAAAAAACCAATAAAGACGCATGTGCGAGATTTGGTTATTCTCCCGGAGATGGTTGGGTTAACTATTCATGTTTATAACGGAAGAAATTTTGTTCCTGTGGAAATAACTCCTGAAAAGATTGGTCATTATCTCGGAGAGTTTGCAATTACCAACAAACCAGTTAATCACGGGACCCCGGGTATTGGTGCCTCTAGATCATCTATGTATGTTCCACTCAAATAGTAAAAAGGTAAATTTATATCTTTGTTTATCTTTGTATTCTAATAGTGAGTGTGATGAGTGTCGCGTTACATTTATACTCTTACCAAACGGTAGATAATTTTGCCTCTTTTTTCAGTAAGTGGTTTGCTAGAGAAAAAAATTTGGTTGAACCTAAATTTACCGTCTGGATTGTTCGGTCCTTGATTGTTTGGCGGCGTTTACGTTTTATTCTTCCCCTTGCAAGGCGGTTAAGTCCTCCGGAGCATTATCTAAATTATAGTTTAAATGAGGGATTTGAGCAGGCTTTAGCTCTCACCTGGGCATTTAAAATGGGAAAAATGATCGGAGAAGTGCCGGCGGTTATCAAAAAGATTAATGATCTCTTTCAGCGGCTCAGTCGCTCTGGGGACTGCGTCATTTTCCTTTGTTTACCACGTATTAAAAAGATGGCGGGATCAGAATTTGATTTTGTGTTTAAGCAATGTTTAGTCCACGAGATTATTCATAGTTTTGAATATAAAAATAATGTTATCTTTTTAAAGGGACAAGACGTTAAAATGGTGAAATTTATACTGCAAAATTTTTTGTTGGATAACCCGCAATTTGCAAGGCCACTAAACTTGTCTGACTAGTCTTTTAAGGAGATTTCTTTGATTATTGCTAAATCTATGAGGGAAGTTATTTTAATTTTAACTTCAGAAAACGTAAAGAGAACCTTTTCAATATAGAGACTTCTTTTAACTGCTGCTGGTGAGTATGGTGAAATTTCCTCCTGATTTTCTGGAAGATGGGGAATTTTTCCACGTAAAATTATTGAATCTTGAGTTATTCTGAAAACTATTACTCCTTGCCAAATATAGCGCCAAGTATAGCGACTATAAACATTTGGTGGAATTTCATGAGGGTACTTTGATTCATCAATTTCAGCAATGACTATTGGAATAACTAATAATTGCTTTTCTTTACTGAAGAGAAGGGCTTTGTGGTCACGTAAAACTGGAGAGTCCGTGCCACGATCACCTAGGATAACTTTATCCAACTCTTTAGGAGCATTAACATCACTCACGTCAAACAAGGAGATCTTGATTCCTTGATACCAGGCGAAATCACCTTCTTCGGCCTCAACGGTATTTTTCCCGATGCCGATCAGATGGGTTGCATCGTATGGATGGAGATAATCAGAATAGCCGGGAATTTTAAGTTTTCCTAGAACTCTCGGTTTTACTGGGTTGCTTACATCAATTACAAAGAGTGGATCCACTTTTTTGAAGGTTACCAGATAGCATCGATCACCAATGAAACGGGCTGCGTAAATTTTTTCTCCTTTTGCTAAATGTTCCAAGCGTCCAATTATTGTCAAGTTCATATCCAAAATGTAAATATTATTTTCAGCATTTGCTTGTTCTTTTACTCTGGCTACATGCCCTGTGGTGGTTGCTATCCTGAAGAAGCCAGCATATTCATCCATTGAAAATTGATTCAAAATTCGCCCGGGAACTGCACCGTAAGCAGCCAGAAAAATTTTTTCCTTATTAATTCCAATTCGGCAAATCGTTGTGCTTTCTCGTCCAGGAACGGTTAGGTATAAATTAGTCTTAGACATATAAATGTTACTGGCGCATCCAAGTAGTAATGTTATATTCGAAAAAGAGAAAGAAGAAACGTCTAATGCAAAAATCGTAGTGAATGAGAAATAATTGTCTGAAGTGTTGAAGTAATGAATAGCGGTAGCGGGAATTTCGTAAGTTTTAGCATCTATTGAAATTGTTGGTAATGGGACCCAAGTTTCGTTTATAACAATAGCAGTCTTGGCAATTATGAGGTACACATATTCATCAATCCTTCTCGAATTGAGATATGACCCGGAAAAAGTGAATTGTTTTAATAGTTGCGGGGTTTCTGGTTGCTCCACGTTATAGATAGAGATTATAGTCTGAGTCCCATCCCGAGAGGAGACTGAAGAACAATTCACTGAGATTACAATTAACCTTTGCTGGTAAAGGAACAGCTCTTTTGGCTCACCGTTTTCAATAATAATTTGAGATAGCACCCGAGCCTCTTCCACAGGATACGCTTTTATAACGAAAACTTTGCCTTGTGCTATAAAGTAGATATATGTTCCATCAGTTTTAACAATATCTGCCTCATCAACCCCTGCAACCTGAATGTTGGTATGCGAATAATCTAAATTTGTTCCCTCAACTCCTTTGGGGACATTTAGCGAATAATCTGGAAGCCACCAAATCAACGGTTCAGACTGAGTTTTAACAAAATTGACTAGTTCGCTATATGAGGAGAACCGATTCAAAGATAGAGGTGCCATCGGAATGGGAATTGTAGGTGATGTACCAATAGTGTAACATAAGGTCCCAAGGATAATTGCCAATAAAGCCCCCGTTAAAGCATAAACTGTTGCTCTTCTTTTTATTTGCTTTTCCATTGTTTTTCTCCATATAAATTAAAGAAGCAACTCTTTTTAATTCCACTTTTTAGAACATTTTGTCCAAAAAATGGACTAGAACGGTTTTAGCTTCCAGATGCGTATTGTTTCATACCAGAAAATTATGACCACAATTACTCCAAAGAGAATTATAAATAAGCCCTCCTGAGTGAAGGAAGGATTCAAGAAAAACAGATAAAAAATGTAAAAAGTTGTTGAAAATACAGCATAAAATAGATAGCGTGGAAGTAGTTGCCTTCCTAGTTTAACAAAATGCCGTAATACTCCAATTTTTACTTGGTTAATTAAAGAGTACTCCCCCAGAGAGTTTCTTCTAACTAAGCCGAGTTCACGTAATCTTTCTAAATGGTGTTGTGCAACGCTTGGGCTACTAAAATGTAATTTTCTCTGAACTGCTCTGACGCTTAATGGGACCTTCTCCTGCAAAAGAAGCCAATATACCTGCCAGGTTTTCCCTTTTAAAGCATATTCCAAATGGTCATCGTGCAAATTATACGCACCATTTATTATTGGTGCACCTCAGCTTTTTAAATTTTTAAAAGAAGAGGAAATAATTAAAACGGCATGCCTAAAATTTGTAAAGTTTGCGGTTTGCCGGAAGATGTTTGCGCTTGCCCAAAGCTGACACAAAGGAAAATTGCCATTTCGTTGGAGTACAGAAAATTTGGTAAGAAGGTTACAGTTATCTCTGGCGATATAAAGCCGGATTTTCTAAAAGATTTAAAACAAAAATGTGCTTGTGGAGGAACTCTCAAAAGAGGGAAAATCTACCTCCAAGGAGATCAAAGAGAAAAAGTTTTTGCATATTTACTTGAACAGGGCTTTTCTGAAAAACAAATAATTATCCTCTAAAAGTTTATTAATCACTCTGGCAAAACATGATTAGAGGTGACTGTAATGCGAGCTAGGAATTATCGGCGAATTAAAGGTCAACCTTACACTAGGAAAGAATTTGCTAGAGGTTTTCCTCCACCAAAAATAACAAAATTTGTAATGGGTGATACAAAAAAGAAGTTTGCTTATCAACTTCAACTGGTAGCTTGTAAACCTGCTCAGATTCGCCATAATGCTCTAGAAGCAGCTAGGGTGGCAGTGAATCGCTATTTATCACAAAATTTATCTAAGAATTATTGTTTCCGTATTCTTCCCTATCCACATGTAATTTTGCGAGAGAATAAAATGATCTTTGGAGCTCATGCTGATCGACTTCAGGAGGGGATGCGGCGGGCGTTTGGTAAACCAATTGGCACTGCGGCTAGAGTCAAAGTAAATCAAATAATAATGATTGTAAATGTGGATGAAGATGGCGTAAAGGTTGCTAGAGAAGCGTTACGTCGCGGGGCAGCAAAACTTCCAATACCATGCAAAACAATCATTTCTCAAGTGCAGTAACGCAAACTTTTTTAAGGAGACAGAGATATAAGAATAAAAAGGGGACTTGAAAATGTGTGAGCGGTGCGATAAAGAGCTCTGTGCAGTTCCACAGGGAAAACCATTGGAAAACATAGAAAAAACTCTTCGAAATTTAATTCAAACAGAAGAAGAGGAACGAAGACAAAAAATTGAGCTTCATATTCAACAGTTGGAAAACCTCCTCAAAGAACTTGTTAATTTTTCAGCTCTCTTAAAATATCATTACATAAACTGCTTGAAAGAGAACATTAATGATATAGATGCAGCAATTAAAATTTTAAGTTATTTTAAAGCATATGCTCAAATGTCTATAGGAACTCTCTCCACTATCGAAGAAACAATAAAAATCTTGGAAAACTTGCTTTTAAATACTGGCTGAAACAAAATGTGTTTTTTAAAAACATTTGTTTCATATAGTATATTATGACATGAGCAAAGAAATTGGATTCTCACTATTGTTGCTTCTCTTATTATTTTATAGTTTTTGCTTAAACGAGCCGAGGGAAAGTGTAGCTCTTGATTTAGGTGAGAACTGGCTTTCAGGGTGGCAATATAGAAAAAGTCTCGAAATAGTTGGCTCAACGGCCGGAGCAGTAACTGACTATCAAGTGAGAATAAAGGTTCATTATGATGCAGGGACGGACTCGGGTGAAGATGTTTATTTAGGGCAGCAGGGTGTGGATGTTGAGACGGGTTCTTGGGTGGTGGATGGACATACTTACCATTACCGAGCTAAAATAATTATTATGGAGAATGCTGGTCAGGATCTGATTGATTATCAAGTTAAAGTGGTGTTGGACACTAAGCGGCTTGTGGATAGCGGATATGCAACATCAAATGGAAATGAAGTTAGGTTTACAGATAGCGATGGCGCAACATTACTTAATTTTTGGCGAGAAACGGAT
>Ga0190363_1002078_pt1 | contig 11620 bp, 12 predicted proteins | sample 48721867_MG_FD_161272 | JGI IMG/M metagenome (GOLD analysis project Ga0190363, IMG submission 161272) | Hydrothermal vent microbial mat bacterial communities from Southern Trench, Guaymas Basin, Mexico - 4872-18-6-7_MG | ecosystem: Environmental > Aquatic > Marine > Hydrothermal vents >...
GGGGCCTTGCATCGCATGCGGCGGGGAAGCTCTCTACGTAGTCTACGTCTCCAGAGCCTATTAGTCGTCGCATCCCCCATCGATGATATGTCGAGGGAGTCGTTTGGGGCGTAGGGATAATAATGGCTCTCTGACCTCTATATTGATGGATTGGCTTACCAGCCTGCAGAGGATTCCTATCTCTTGTTGAGGCATGTTGAGCGCCTGGTTTGGGGCTTAGTCCTCGACATGGGGACGGGGAGCGGCATCCAGGCCCTGGGAGCCGCCTCTAGGGTTGAGGTGGAGAGGGTTGTGGCTGTGGACATCGACCCGAAGGCGGTGAGGGATGCTGATAGGAATCTAAGGGAGGCGGGCCTGAGGCATCGTGTGGAGCTCCTCATCGCAGACCTATTCTCAGCTCTCAGACCTCTCGGCCTCTTCAACTGGATCGTCTTCAATCCGCCATATCTCCCCTCTGAGGGCGCTGTGGATGAGCCTTCCTGGGCTGGAGGCCCCAGGGGTGGAGAGGTGATCGAACGCTTCCTCCGAGAGGCCTCCAGCTACCTCAGAGATGAGGGGGGCATTCTACTAGTCTATTCGACGTTGACGGGGCTTGATGGAGACGTCTTCATGGGTTATAGGGTTGAGGTGCTGGAGGTTCTACCTCTCTTCTATGAGCGGCTCCTCTGCGTATGTCTCAGGCCTTCTTGAAGCCCATGTAGAGGCCGAAGGCGAAGCTGGCTCCGAAGGGGATATGGCTGAGGGCGTCGACGAGGACGCTTTGAGTCCCCTCCGTCAAGCCTAAGAGGTGTAGAACCCAATCCTGGAGGGCATCATAGTTTATGACGATGATGCCCTTATAGGCGAGGTATTGCAGCAGGAGGAAGCCGAGGCCGAGGATGACGGCGAGGATCTTAGCGATCTTCTTCAGGGCGTAGCCTACTAGGAAGCCTCCCACGGCTCCTATGCCCACCTCCCCAGCGACGGGGGTGAAGATCTCCCAGGGAATCTCCATCGATGTGATTTCCCCCTACTCGATATTTATCGATTAGTCCCTCACCACCTGGGTTCCTGTTTCCCCCTCCAAGGCCTCCACGGCTTGATTCAGCGATGCAATGATAGCTCTTTCACCTCCATACTCCAGGAACCTTATACAGGCCTCAACTTTAGGCCCCATACTCCCCGGGGGGAATTGACCCTCAGCCATGTAAGCCTTAGCCTCCTCAAGGGTCATCCTCCGGATCAGCCTCTGCGTCGGCTTTCCATAGTCGAGCATCGCCCCCTCCACGTCGGTGAGGATTAGCAGCACATCGGCTTCCACCTCCTCCGCCAGCTTCTCCCCCGCCAAGTCCTTGTCGATGACGGCGTCGACGCCCTCCAGCCTCCCATCTTCACCTCTCACAACGGGGATTCCGCCACCCCCCGAGGCGATGACTATGGCCCCGCTCTCCACCATCCGCTTTATGGCTGGGGCCTCCACTATTCCAAGGGGCTGAGGTGAGGGGACAACCCTTCTCCAGGGCTTCTCAGCACCTGGGCGGACGAGTCTAAATCTCCATCCCTTCTCCCTCTCCAGCCTCTTAGCCTCCTCCTCCGTGTAGAAGGGCCCTATGGGCTTATGGGGATCCTGGAAGTCTGGGTCATTCCTGTCGACGAGCACTTGGGTGACGATGGTGACAATGGGTCTCTCGTCGCCGAGGACGTTTCTCAAGGCCTGCTGGATCATGTATCCGATCTGGCCCTGAGTCATGGCTCCGAGGACGTGGAGGGGCTGCGGCGGAACTAGGTGCTGAGCCTGCTCCTGCTGTATGGCGAGATTCCCCACCTGCGGGCCGTTTCCATGGGTGATGACGATCTCATAGCCCCTACGGGCTATCTCAGCGATCTGCCTACAGGTGTTATAGACGTTTCTCATCTGCTCCTCATAGGTTCCCCACTCATCGGGCTGCTTTATGGCGTTGCCGCCCAGAGCGATGAGGACACGCCTACCCATCTCAAAAACACTCCGGCGAAGAGAGTTTTTAGGCTTACACTTAAAATGCTTCCGCACAGCCTTCATAAGCTCCCTATACGCCCCCTATAACAGATTGACACAGAAGACCATACGGGAGGCCCTACTCTACGAGACTCACCCCGACGGCTCGGTGACCTGCGGGGTCTGCGAGCGCCGATGCCATGTAGCTGAGGGCCGTCGAGGCTTCTGCGGCTCCAAGATGAACCGAGGCGGAAAACTCTATACGCTCACGTATGGGGATCTCACATCGGTGGTTGTCAACCCAATAGAGAAGAAACCCCTCTTCCACTACTGGCCAGGGTCGGGAGCACTCTCAGCTGGAAGCTGGGGATGCAACCTAAGATGCATCTACTGCCAGAACTACACGCTGAGTATGGTGGACGCCGACCCTAGGAGGGCATCCTACACCAGCCCGGAGGCCTTCATAAGACTCGCCCTCAGCTCGGGGGCAAGGGGCCTTTCGTTTACCTTCAACGAGGCCTCCTGCACCCTCTTCGAATATATCCTCGACTGCTTTAGATTAGCCGCTGAGCATGGCCTATATCGGAACTTGAATACCAACGCCTATTTCACGCTGGAGGCTTTGGAGCTTCTCATCGAAGCTGGACTCGACTCGCTCTGCATCGACATCAAGGGGGATGAGGCCTTTTACAGGCGATACTGTAACGGGGCTGACGTCGAGGTGGTATGGCGAAACGCCATGGAGGCTAGACGTCGGGGGCTGCATATAGAGATGGTGAACCTCCTCATCCCCGGAGCCAACGACGATGAGGAATGCATCATGGAGATCATAGAGCGGACGCTGAAGCTGGGGAGGGATACGCCGCTCCACTTCACGAGGTTCTACCCCGCCTACAGGGCCTGGGAGTATGGATTGACGAAGACAACACCCGTAAAGACGCTGGAGAAGGCCAGGGAGATGGCCCTAGATGCTGGCCTCCGATACGTCTACATCGGGAATATCCCTGGGCATCCAGGGGAGAACACCTACTGCCCAGAATGTGGAGCTCTCCTCATAGAGCGTTATGGATTCTCGATTCTCGACTATTGCATCACGGAGGAGGGTAGATGCCCAGAGTGTGGCCACCCCATACCTATAGTGGGGAAAGCGATCCTATGATGCTCTCAGCCTACCTGAGCCTTCCGAGGCGGGTATATTGGAACACCATCCCTGATGACTGCGAACCTCGTCAACCTATGCCTCCGAATTCGACCCCTATCGATGATATGTATCACCTCAACGCCCCTCGCATGGAGGTGATCCGATATGATGCGCCTATGACAACGCCAATAGAACCTCTCAGAACACATGATGGCCACACGCCTCTCAGCGGCAACCTTCAGAATCCTCTCCAGGCCCCGCCTAAACTCCTCCGTTAGAGCATAGTCAGCATAGTTCCTGAAGCCTCCACGGCTCCAACCCCTATTGGGTGAGGACTCCCCAAGGCTGTATCGCCTATATCCACCGAGGACGTCGCCGAGCCATAGGTAGTCGATGCCCCTCTCCGAGAGGGCCTCCCTGAGACCGTCGCCGTTGAAGTGGGGATACCTCGAGGAGGTGGGCCAACGCCTAACGTCGACGACGACCTCAATCCCATACTCCTCCAGGAGCTCTAGGAATTCGCTCAGCCCCCTATTTGAGTGGCCTATGGTGTAGATCCTCATCTGTGATCATCGATTGGCCGCAGATATTAGAATGGATCTAAGGACTATGGAGAAAGAGGATCTTCACCCCTGGCAAGGGATGTCATTTAATGGCATAAACGGGAGGTAGTTGATTTCCATTTAAATGGTAGCGGGGGGTCGATTTGAACGACCGACCTTGGGGTTATGAGCCCCACGGGCTAACCTGGCTGCCCCACCCCGCTCCAGATTTGTGATGGTTGAACGAGGGCTTATAACCCTTTCTTCGTGGGAAGGGTTTTAGCCTCGTCGTCGAGATGTTCTCTGGGCAGGGTTTGGTGGATCGGGAGGCTAGGGAGATCGCCTTGGAACGGATACGGATATTGTTCAGGTTAGCCGATGAGGTCTTCCACCAGAATCCTGAACGTGCTCAGCGTTATGTAGACCTGGCGAGGAGGATCGCTATGAGGGTGCGCATACATCTGCCGAGGGATCTCCGTCGGCGTATATGTCGTCGATGTAAGGGCTTCCTCGTCCCCGGCGTTAATTGTCGAGTAAGGATCAGACAGCGTAGAGAGCCTCATGTCGCCATCACCTGTCTGAGATGTGGGGCCATAATGCGCATACCCTTAAGGAGGAGGAACGATGGGGAGGGGGCTTAAACTCATCAGCATCGGCCTGGCAGATGAATATGACCTCAGCCTAAGGGCCGTAGAGGAGGCGAGGAGCTGCGACAAGCTCTACGTGGAGCTCTACACCACGAGGCTCTCCACATCGAGGGAACGGCTTGAAGAAGTGCTCCAGAGACCCCTAACGGAGCTTTCAAGGAGGGATTTGGAGGGGGAGAAGCCTAGGATATTGGACGAGGCATCCCGAAGCCTCGTCGGCCTCCTTATCGGGGGTGATTGCCTCGCCGCGACGACGCATATATCGCTGCTACTTGAAGCCAAGAGGCGGGGCATACCGACATGGGTGATCCATGGCTCCTCCATATTTACAGCGATAGCGGAGACGGGTCTCTCCCTCTATAAATTTGGGAGGATAGTCACACTTCCACTCCCAGAGCGGGGGCCACCCGACACGGTTCTGGAAGCCCTGGAAGGGAATCTCAGCCTAGGCCTCCACACCCTAATCCTCCTAGACCTAGATGTCGAGAGGGATAGGTGGCTGAGCGTAAGCGAGGGGGTGAGACTCCTCCTAGAGGCTGATCGACCGGAGGTCTTCAACGAGGAGACGCCAGCCATCGGCGTTGCAAGGCTAGGCTGGAGCAACCCCCTCATCAGGGGGGGTAGAGCCATGGAGCTCCTAGATGTAGACTTCGGCGACCCCCCGCAGGCGTTGATAATTCCTGGACGCCTCCACTTCATGGAGGAGGAGGGGTTGAGGCTTTTGGCCGACTGTCCAGGGGAAGCCTTAAAGGGATGGAGGCCGAGGGGTGAACCCGAACACCTGGTGGAGAGATATATGAAATCCTGTAGAAGAGTGATGGAGAAGCTGAGGGATAAACCCCTAAGCGAGGGGGCTAGGAGGATATTGGATTATGCCGCGAGATATCTGAGTGACGCCGAATACTACGCCGGTGAGGGGAGATGGCCTACGGCGTTGGCAGCCATCTCATATTGCGAGGGTCTACTCGATGCCTTGAGGCTGCTGGGCCTAGCGGAGTTTGAGTGGTGAGGCCTATGGGTAAGACGGTTCTAGCCTCAGGAGTCTTCGACCTCCTCCACTATGGCCATGTCCGCTTCCTTGAGGAGGCTAAGAGGCTTGGAGGCCCCGATGCTAGACTCGTCGTCATAGTTGCGAGGGATCGAACCGTGGAACGGCTGAAGGGTAGGAGACCCATCATCCCCGAGGATCAGCGTAGAGCCCTCGTCGAGGCCTTGAAGGTCGTCGATGAGGCCCTCCTCGGCTATGAGGAGATGAATCTAGAGGCCGTCCTGGAGCATGTGAAGCCCGACATCATCGCGGTAGGCTATGATCAGGAGCGAATCGAGAGGGAGGTTAGACGCATCATCGAGGAGAAGGGATTAGACATCGAGGTTGTCCGTATAGGGCGGTTCGGCGATGAGGAGTTGAGCAGCTCCTCTAAGATTAAGAGGAAGATTGTCGAGGACTGGATGCGTAGACTCTGACGAGGTCTCCATCCCTGAGGTTGAAGTGCTTTCTCAGGTATATAGGCGATATCACCTCCAGCACCGAGTCGTCATAGATTGTTCTATCGGCCACTACCACAGCTCCCTCGACGTCATCGTTTATGACCGCTGGATAGCATCTCACGGCGCCGAAGCTCCGCTCCTCATCTCTGAAGCCCTCCAGGATGATGGCTGGCATCCTGGTCAGCCGCCGCTTCATCTCGATGTAGCCCCCGCTCAATCTTAGGTTGAGAGTCCCAGGATAGGGATCAAAGCCCAGCTTCTCCCTTATCTGCTCCCTATATCCATCCCGAGTGATGTAGTAGGCACCTTCACCGAGACCTGTGAATACGACGCCCTCGAAGATATAGGTCTCCAATTCACCCTCCTCCAGCTGCCTCCTAAGCCCATAGTAGACCTCCCATAGGGCTCTTAGCCCCTCCTCCGTTATCCTTATATGGCTGCCGTTGACTCCAACCCTTCTCTCTATCATGCCCAGCTGCTCGAGGAGTCTCAGATGCCTGGAGGCTGACTGCTGGGAGCATCCCAGCACCGAGGAGAGCTCCGTTGTGGAGACCCTTATCTCCCTTCTTCCAGCCCCCATATTCATCAATCTATAGAGGGTGAACCATAGGTGAGGCTTCAAACTCCTCGTCAAGGCCGTGGATAAAGAGGGTGTTGCTCCTTATTTGGCTAGCCCTTGGCGACAGCTATGGGGACAGTCATCATCACCTTCGTCCCTATGCCCAGTCTATGGCTTACCTCGGCAACCCTGTGGATGTCCTTGTAGCCCTCAGGGGTCTCCTCCTCGACAACTCGGCCGCTGGCGGCCCTGACGATGATTCCCTTCCTCTTCAATGCAGAGATGACGCTGCTCGCAGTGAATCGTCTCCGAGCCGCAGCTCTGGAGAGGACTCTCCCAGCGCCGTGAGCCGTGCTGGCGAAGGAGATCTCCTCAGCCTTCTCCGTTCCCACGAGGAGATAGCTCGCCGTCCCCATTGTTCCGACGAGGAGGACGGGCTGGCCGATGCCTCTATAATCCTGCGGCAGGTCCTCCCTCCCAGGGCCGAAGGCCCTTGAGGCCCCCTTCCTATGGACTATGACGAGACGCCTCTTACCGTCGACGATGTGCCACTCCCTCTTCGCCGTGTTATGAGTCATGCCATAGACTAGGTGCATACCCATATCCTCAGCCGGCCTCTTAAAGACCTCCTCGAAGGCCCTGCGAACCTGGTGCATTATGATGTGCCTGTTGATGAAGGCCCAGTTTATGGCGCAGGCCATCGCCTGGAAGTAGTCCTCAGCCTCACGGCTCTTCACCGGTGCGCAGACCAGCTCCCGTGAAGGAAGCCTTATGCCATATCTCCTCGCAGCCCTATCCATTATCCGTATATAGTCGCTGGCGATCTGATGGCCATACCCCCTCGATCCGGTGTGTATCCATATGACCACCTGTCCAGGCCCCGTGATCCCAAAGGCCTTAGCGACGCGCTCATCATAGACCTCGGCGACCCTCGCCACCTCGAGGAAGTGATTTCCAGCTCCCAGAGTGCCGAGCTGTCCGGCTCCCCTCTGCTTAGCCCTGTTAGAGACCTTCTCCGGATTCGCCTCCTTCATGCAGCCGCCCTCCTCCATATGCTTCTCATCTCCCTCCCAGCCGTAGCCGTGGTCTATCGCCCACTTCACACCCTCGACTACGGCGTTGTCCAGCTCGCGTGTTGATAGCTTCAGCTTGCTTCCGACGCCCACGCCGCAGGGGACAAGCCTGAAGATGGTGTCGATGAGCTCCCCAAGCTTTGGCTTCACCTCATCGTAGGTGAGGTCTGTTCTGATGAGTCTCACTCCGCAGTTTATGTCGTAGCCTACTCCACCTGGGGAGATGACTCCCTCCTCGGCGTCGAAGGCCGCTACGCCTCCGATGGGGAAGCCGTAGCCCTGATGGCCGTCGGGGAGTATGATGCTATACTTCAATATCCCTGGAAGCTGTGCCACGTCGACGCCCTGCTTTATCGTCGCATCCTTCGTCATACCCTTAAGGAGGGCGTCGTCGGCGTATATCCTGGTTGGGACATTCATCCTAGGATCAGCGCTCTTAGGGATCTCCCAGATGAAGTCCCCCAATCGGTTGATGGGATAACCCATAGGCCTCAACCCTTCTCTCAGAGGGAGGGCTTATAAAGATTTTTGGCTTCTAAACCAAAATGATGAGGATAAGGGTTTTGAGGAGGCTGACGGTGGAGGAGGTTCGCCGGCGTATAAAGGAACTGGAGAGGAAGTATGGGGGGAGACTCACCGAACCCTCCGACCGCTCGGTGGAGGGGTGGATAGAGCGCCTTGAGGATTATCTTGAGTGGTCTGGGATGATGAATGCCTTGAGGGCATACGATGAGGAGGGGGAGTCGGAATACTATGTGGAGGAGACGTGGGAGCTGCCGGCTGAGGATCTCTCGAAGCTGACGCCTAAGAGGCTGGAGCTCCTAGACGCCCTCTCCAGGATGAGGTTCTCCTCAATAAGCGAGCTGGCTGAGCATCTCAGGAGGGATGTGAAGAATGTCTACCTCGACCTAAAAGCCCTGGAGGAGCTGGGCTTCATAAGGTTGAGGAGGCATGGCCGAAGCCTTATACCTGAACTCAGGGTGGAGGAGCTGACCCTACTCCTGGGGTGAACCTTAAAGCCCCTATGGGCATCCTAATTCATGAGATGTCGATTAAGGAACCCTGTAAGGCTGATCTGGTTCTCCTCAACGGGAAGATAATCACCGTGGATGGGGATTTCACCATCGCCGAGGCCGTCGCCGTGAGGGATGGGCGGATAATGGCTGTAGGTTCAAATGAGGAGGTTAAACGCCACATTGATGAGGAGACGGAGGTCATAGATCTAGAGGGGAAAACTGTCCTCCCAGGCCTTATAGATTCTCACATCCACCTGCTGAGCCTCGGCCTAACCATGTTCTGGATAAACTGCTCAACGCCTCCGATGAGGTCTATCAGGGATATCGTGGAGGCGGTGAGGGAGAGGGCTAAGGAGCTTGGCCCAGGGGAGTGGATCATAGGCCGTGGATGGGACCAGTCGAAGCTGGAGGAGCATAGATTTCCGAATCGATGGGATCTCGATGAGGCGGCTCCCAATAATCCCGTATATCTCATCAGAACCTGCGGCCACGTCGTCGTAGTCAACAGCAAGGCTCTGGAGATCGCGGGCATAGACCGAGACACTCCCCAGCCCGAGGGAGGGGTCATCGTTAAGGATGAGGATGGTGAACCAACGGGGGTTCTATTAGAGCGGCCAGCCTTCTGGCTTGTTCAGAGACATATCCCCCAGCCGAGCTTCGAGAGGAAGGTGGAGGCCATAAAGAGGGCTTGTAGAGCCCTAAATGAGGTCGGCATCACAGGCGTCATCGAGCCTGGGATAACCGCTGAGGATATGAGGGCCTATCAGAGGGCTAGGGCCGAGGGAGGCCTCACGGTGAGGGTGAACATGATGCTGAGGGGCGTAGAGGGCGATGAGCCATTGGAGGAGAGTTTAAAGCGCATCAGGGATTTCCCCCTCTCAACGGGCTTCGGCGACGAGATGCTCCGATTTCTCGGCCTAAAACTGGTGATAGACGGCGGCATAGGGGGTCGGACGGCGCTGCTCAGAGAACCCTATGAGGGCGAACCCGACAACTATGGGGTTCAGACGATGCCCCTGGAGAAGCTTCAGAGACTCATCGACGAGGCGAATCTCCACGACATGACCGTAGGCGTCCACTGCGCCGGTGGCAGGGCCATAGACCTCGTCCTAAAAGCCTTCGAGGAGACGGATAGGAAGAGGCGCATTAAGGGTAGGAGGTTCACGTTGATCCACGCCTATCTGCCGAGTGAGGAGAACTTTGAGCAGTGTCGACGCCTCGGAGTTGTCGTCGCCTCCCAGCCCAGCTTCCTATACTACCTCGGCGACAGCTTCTACGAGAACGTCGGAGCCGAGAGGGCCAGCTGGGCCAAACCCCATAGGGCTTGGATCGACCATGGCATAGTGGTCGCGGCGGGGACCGACGCCCCAGTCACCCATTACAACCCCTTCGTAAGCCTATGGGCCGCCATAACTCGGAGGACGGAAGGCGGAAGGCAGCTGGGCGGCGAGCAGTGCGTCGGCAGGGAGGAGGCGATTAGGATGTATACCATCAACGCAGCCTATCTCAGCTTCGAGGAGCATCTTAAGGGGAGCCTTGAGCCTGGGAAGCTGGCTGACATCATCGTCATCGACCGAGACATCCTAACCTGCCCCATCGACGAGATCAAGTCGATTAAGGTGCTGAGAACAATCCTCGGCGGAAAAACCGTCTATGAAGCTGAGTGAGCGTCCCCCTTTCTTGATTCATTGATGTCATGATATGTTGAGGAGCTCCTCCCCTCATAGCCTCTAAGCCTCGTGGGCGTTATGTTATTGGACGGTGGCTGTCAGATCTGTCTCCCCGCGGTGGGTTTATAGGCCGAGTTCCTCGCTGACGCCTCTCATCGCCTTTAAGCCGAGGTCGAAGAATTCCTCTAGGGTGAGGCCTAGCTCCTCGCATCTCCTAATGCGGCTTCGATCTACGCCTCTTGCGAAGGATTTATCCTTAAACTTCTTCTTCAGGCTTCGAACCTTGACGGTGGCCACCCGCTTATCCGGCATCATCAGCGCTGTGGCGACTATGAGGCCTGAGAGGGCGTCGGCGGCTATGAGGGCGATGTCCATGGGGCTTTTAGCCTCGACGCCTGTCAGCTCGTTGTGCGCCCTTATGGCGTGGAGCGCCTCCTCCGGCAGCACGTCGGATACCATCTCGGCGGAGAGCAGTCCATGCCGCCTCATGTCTCCGCCAACCTCCTCATAATCTATGTCGTGGAGTAGGCCGACTAGTTCCCAGAGGTCTGGGTCTCCACCTAGATGTTGGGCGAGGCCCCTCATTATGGCTGAGACTGCGATCATATGTTTCACAAGCCTCTCATTCTTCACATGCCTTCGAACCCTCTCCAGGGCTTCGGCTCTCGTCATCATGCTCCCCACCTCAGCAGACTTAAAATAGAAGTGTGTGGAGTCTTAGAAGACTCTTTCGGGGCCTGAGCCTTGAGGAGGGATGAGAAGCTCTCGATCCTCAGCTACTCCCTCTTCGCCGTCACCCTAGCCCACATGCTGACCCATGTCCTCCAGAGGGTTCACATCGCCCTCTTCCCCATCATAAGGGAGGAGTATAGGCTCTCGTTGAGGGAGTTGGGGTTGATGGCGTCGATTCCGCCTCTGATTCAGGCCTTCTTAACGCTGCCCATGGGCTTCCTCGCCGATCGATTCGGATCTAAGAGGATGATACTCCTGAACCTCTCCATCGCGGCCCTCGGCAGCCTATTGGCCTGGAGGTCGATGAATCCCTGGATGCTGGTGGCCGCCGTCTCCCTCGTCTATATGAACAGCGCAATCTATCATCCCGCAGCCTATAGCCTGGTTTCAAAGCTTTTCTCCCCGAGGGATCGCCCCAAGGCCCTTGGGATTCAGGGGGCCGGTGGGACGCTCGGCCTCTCCCTCGGCCCCATATCCGCCGGCCTGTTGATGGCGCTCCTCCCCATCACCTGGAGGGGTGTCTACCTCTTCTGGCTGATACCTATACTTGTAGGCATCATCTCGATCCTCCCCATCAGATATGAACCCAAGCTCGATGTTGGGGAGGAGTTGGAGGAGGTGGAGGAGGCTTCGAGCATGTTGAGTCTCAGCTTCATCCTCTTCCTCCTCTTCGTCTCCCTCAGAACCATGGGGGGTCAGATGATCGCATCCTTCATCACCCTATACCTCGTCGATGTTAGACAGCTGAGTCAGGCGGTCTCAAGCATCGTGTATGGAGCCTCCTCCCTAGTAGGCATC
>Ga0190363_1002080_pt1 | contig 11616 bp, 18 predicted proteins | sample 48721867_MG_FD_161272 | JGI IMG/M metagenome (GOLD analysis project Ga0190363, IMG submission 161272) | Hydrothermal vent microbial mat bacterial communities from Southern Trench, Guaymas Basin, Mexico - 4872-18-6-7_MG | ecosystem: Environmental > Aquatic > Marine > Hydrothermal vents >...
AATCAGGTTTAATTACGCGCGCAATCTTCTTTAGCTCTTCCATTAGGTTCTTATTAGTTTGCATTCTTCCAGCAGTATCTACTAGGACTATGTTAATACCTTTACTTTTAGCAAAAAGGACCGCATCATATGCTACAGCAGCAGGATCTGCACCATATTTGTGCTTAATGACTCTTATACCTAGCTTTCTAGCATGAGCTTCCAATTGTTCCTCTGCACCAGCTCTAAAGGTATCACTACAAGCTAGAACAACAGAGAAATTGTTTCTTAAGAAGAGGTATGCTATTTTAGCGATTGTAGTAGTCTTTCCATGACCATTAGGACCTAGGAATAATATGACTAGCGGTTCATTTTTAGACCTTTTTTCTTTTGCTAAGGTTAATAAGTCATAATAGGGAGATATATCAACTATCTTGAGTAAGACATCTCTTAAGACCTTTCTAACTGTGATCTTAATTTTCTCTCTTTTACGCTCTATCCGCTTTCCAATCAAATTAGATTTTACTTCATCTATTATCTCTTCAGCAACTACTAATGCTACGTCATTTTCTATGAGTTTAAGTAGTAGTTCATCGAGTATAGGAGCTAAGTTCTTCTCGTTAAGCTCTACCGTATTTAGACGAACTATGAAGTCTTGAAATACTTGCTTTAATTTATTAAACATGACTACCGAGAGCCTCTTTGCTCAGATAGATATTTACGTAAAATTGGTTCTATTTCAGAAAGTTTACTTGCAACTTGATTTAATTGTTTCGAGAGCTCCTCTATCGATTTCTCGATTTCATTAATTCTTTCATCTACATATTCGAGGGCCTGATCTAGTGTCTTCTCAATTACATATCCAGCTCCAAGACTTATGAGAATGTTTTGACTATTCTTTAAAGAACAGTAAATGTAGACTCCTCCGCCTATTGGTACTAAGACTTCGTGTCCTTCCTTTTTATCTTTTAAAGAATCCAATACATTTTTTGCATTTATGAAGTTAGATCTAAGTGCATTTAAAGTGTCTATTCTTGTCTTAATTAATCCTGCGAATCTTTGAAGGAAATCATATTCGTAGAGAAGCCTCTGTAGTTCAGTCTCGCTTATTCTACCTCTATCTTCACTAGGTGCTATTCCGCTCATGTGCCCCACATCGCTAACTCTCGGATATATGGATTTTCTAATTCCTCAGGAGGTATCTCAACTATCTTTTCAATACGTATATGGCTTCTTTTAAGCTTATGTCTACTGCCTAGATCAGAGTAAACTTTCTCTAAAGCATGTTCCGCTCTTAAAGCCCGGACTTCTACCTTAAACTTCTGCCATTTACCGGCTACTAGCATTTTTCCCTCTATTCTAAAGTTCTTGACTTCCTCCATTATTCTTACACCTCAATTAAACCAAATATCTGCTCTATATGGACGAGTTCCGGGCCCGTGGTTTCATCACCAACTATAGCTCCTCTGTCATTTACGATTAAACCTGATCTAATAAAGGGTTTTCCTCTATTTACAGTACCTACGTCAGCTGTTTGAACTTTAAAAAGCTTACTTAGAGTTCGTACCTCCTCAGCGGTAGCTTGAGGATGTAGCATTAGACCTTTATTATTAACAGCAGCAGCAGAGCCTACAACATGGATATTTGCGATTTTTCCTTTAATTACTTCAACATCTAAAACATCAGAGATTATACGCAATGCTTTCGATGTAAAGCCCTCATAAACTAGGGCAGCGCGATCATTAGCTAATATTAGGTTACCTAAGGCGGTATATTTACTAGACAGTACTTCGATTATAACTTTATCTCCTAACTTATCTTTAATTAGCTTGAACTCATTAGGAGTAATAGTTTTAGGTAGGATAAGACCACTTGAGTTCCCAGCTACTAAAGCGCCAATAATTCGTGAACCATTAACTGAACAGGGTATTACTGAGTCATCATCTAGTGAAAGTGCACTAGTTATAAAGCTAAAGAACTTAGAAGGTACATCTTCAGGGATAAGAGCGTACTCGTTTGTAGCAATAACAAAGACTCCTATACTAGACGTACCATAAAGTGACGTTCTTTCAACGACCAATAGTTCTCCCCTTCTACTCTGCTAAGTGAACCACTACACTGCCATCTTCATACTTTTCAGCTTTAACCTTAATATAGCGAGGAGGTTTTTCTCTACCTCTCGACCATAAGTATTCGTTTACCTTTGGATCTAGCTTAACATCATCACTTTTCATATGTCTACTTATAAATGCCTTTACCTCTCTTATAGCACGTGGAGCTCTCTTAAGACGACAGGTTTCGTATATCCATCCAAGAGATATAGTATAAACCCTTTCAAGGACTACTTTTCCTTCTTTCTCAGACACTAAGATCACCTAGTGCCTAAACTTTAAGTCGAGTTCTTCTCCAATGCCTTAACTTCGGATGAAAACGGAATTCACCTTTAGTTTTCGCTACAACCCATATAGGAGGACGTCTATTCTGCTTTAATGCCTTAGCTAAACGTAACTTCTTACCTAATGGTTTATTTCTAGCCATAGTTATAACCTCCGTATACGTATCTCTCTACGGTACTGTCTATCAAGTGAAGCAAGTATTTTCTTTAACATATCATCCGTTATAGGAGTAGGTATACGGCCTTCTTGGGCTAATTTTATAAGCTGAAGTTCAAGTTGCTCAGCAATGTTAGGTTTTACTATTTTTAGATTAGTTAAGCGGCTTCTAGCCTTAGGTGTTAAGATAGTCCTTAGTATAGCCTCTTTACGTGCTTCCATGATTCGTCGTCGTCTTTCTTCTTCAGCGGCCTCTATTAATCTCCTTTGATACTCTAAGAGCTTGCGCCTTCTAATTTCCTCTAGTTCTGCATCCTCATAAATGTTATTAGATTCGCTCATAAAAACACCTCATCTACATATATTTCCTAAGTTCTGGCATAGATTTAACTAATTCCTTAAAGACTCTAGTCGCTATCCTGTCTAAGAGACTTCTACCTTCAGGAGTTAGAACCCTTCCTTCTCCTTCTACTTTAGTTACTAGCCCAGCTTTTTCAAGTTGTTGAAGCGCTTTTCTAATTATAGAACCTCCACCTTTTTTGAAGCGCTCAGGCATGACTCTACTCTTAGTTCTACCACCATATGCTGTTCTTAACCTTTCTATTCCTACAGGACCATGTATATATAACTTTCTAAGTAGTGAAGCACACCTAACATACCACCAATCTGGATTCTCAGGAGGTCTTTCACGAGCTGGACCTGCAGTCTTAACGAATAAAGCCCAATGTGGAGGTTTAACATCAGGTACATTCTCCTTTAAATATTTAGCTAGAGCATCTATGAGCTTGTCAGGAGGTACATCATATACTGTTACCACATGAGCTCCCCCAATACTGCTCCTTATAAGCTTAAGGAGCAACTTAAATTTTACTTAGGCAAGTCACTTGAAGATTTTTTATTAGATTCCATAAGTAAAAGCTTCTTAAGCATACGCCTATATTTGCCATATTTATCCTCGGGAGAGAATTTAGCTGGATGGGGATTCCTTATAGGCCCACCACAATAAGGACATTTATCTTGATGAAGGGTATATTCACCGCATTTTATGCACTTTCTTAGAACTCCCTTCATTTACTCTCCCTTTGAAAAGAGCCTTTACCACCATACTTAGATAATGCTTCTATAGCTATAGTACACGCTTGTTTAAGTATTTTCTCCCCCTCCTTAGGATTACTAGTTACTAATTCTATTCGGTATTTCGGTGCTCCTATCGTATATATCCTATACTCTATATCTCTATGTGATTCAAGGAACTCTTTAGCCTTAAGGAGTGAGTCCTTTATTGCATTAATACCTTGAGGTTTATAACAAGTGAGGGTTAATAGGTATCGAATCTTTGTTTTAGGTATTTCAATATGTTCCTTTGCGATTTCAGTAAGGACTTTTGCCCATTCAGACGAGAGTCCAGCATTAAGCAATGCCTTTTCACCATGTTCTACAGCAGCTTCAAGACCAGCGTATATTTCCTTATAGCGATCTTCTATCTTCCAACCAGCTTCTCTATAAGCATCATCTAGACTCTTCCCAAGTCTCTTAGCTGCTAGTTCTAAAAGCTTCTCAGCTCTTTGAGCTCTTTTCCACTCATAAAGTTTAGCTCGTCTTTCACTATCACTAACACGTCTTAAGGAAACGTCTATATGGCCACGTCTTCTATCAATTCTCATTACTTTGAATACATTCTTTTGTCCTTCCCTAACAAACTCCCTTATGTCTCTAAACCAAGAACGTGTTATTTCATTAACAGGCACGTAGGCTTCCTTACCACCATACTCATCTAAGGTAATATAGGCTCCTTGATCAAAGACTTTAACAACAGTTCCAATTACTAATTCTCCCCTCTCTGGCCATCTTTTACGCTTTCTAACCATGATACAAAACCCCTATAGTCTATTCAAGGATCTTTAATATTTTAGCTTCGATTTTAGCTTTACCCCCAGTAGGCCGAGCTAGTATTCTCCCACAAATAATACACCTTACTTCAATAGATGCATGGTCAAATATTATCTGTTCATTATTACAGTCAGGACATTGTACTAAGATAAACTTACTTTTAGGCTGAGGAACTAATATCTTTCTTCTTTTAACCATAGTCTCAGCCTATTAGCTCTATCTTTCTTAAACGGATTCCCTTTCTAGTTCTTGTATAATTACATTGGGAACACGTAAGAACTAAAGAAATCTTCTTAGTAGTTTTAGCAAATCTCTTTTGCTCAGGCTTCCTTTTGGAGCCATAGCCTTTCTGTTTAGCTTCATATCGTCTCTGGCCTTCTGCTAATGCTCTACGTCTTCCTGGCCTATATATTGATACCTTATGCTGAGTATGCGCCCTACATTTAGGACAGTACGTCCTAATAGTCCTAGGGACTTTCAAAGTTATTCACCCCTCAGTACGGTGTTTACCAATTGCGATTTTAACTGCAATACCCCTACTTATAAGAGCTTCGGCATTATCCTTTGGTATAAGTGCTATATCTTCTGTATCGAAAGGCCCATATACGTTGTTATCAATTCCTACGAATTCAGGACAGGACTTTAAGAAGCGGATAGCTAGGTACTCCTCCTTAGGTATACTTGTTGATATATCTTCTTCGGCTTTTATTTCGGAAGGTAATGATAAAGTTGTTGCTAATAAGGTATTAATCCTAGCTCGGATACTTTTATAAACTTCAAGCTCCTCTGGAGTTAGCTTTTCCTCATCAATTCTTCCCTCTATAAGTGAGCGTGATAATATCTTATAAAGACGGAGCTTAATTAGGTTCTCCAACAGAGCACGGATTATCCTTACTTCTTCTTCTAAGACGGATTTAGTTATCTTATCACTTTCTTTACTCAAAGAATTATTTATCAGCATTATTATCTCACGAGCACGTTTATAGAAGTTAGAAGGAATAGGCTGAAGCTCATTATTTACTAACTCCTTTCTCCAAAGTTCTTCTATTATTAGGTATATGTCTCTTTCCATATTATTCATCCTTACCACATTATTTTAGCTACACCTTTACATGCAAGATAGAATCCTATAGGAAACGGTAAAGTTAGCAATTTACCACTAGCTTCAATATTTCTCTCTCCAAGCCTTAGAGGAGGAATATCAGATATAAGTTTAACTTTAATGAATTGCATAGATTTAAACAAGTATATGTCAAAAGGATTAAAATCTTCGATTTTCTCTAAACTAACGGATGTCACAGGTAAGCCAGTCTTACCATGTAAAGATCCAGGAAGTCTTATTAGACGTTTTATATCAGTTGTAACCCTTTCGTCTATTTCAACAGAATACTGTAATTTAACTCTCTCCAATAGTAGCTCGCGGCTTTTCTTAGATAGATGAGATAGATAATTCCAATAGAGATCATGTTCTAGTGCTCTTAATATTCTCTCTTTATTGGCTATAGTGTAGTCTATTTCACGTCTATTTAAACCAATATTACTTAGTAACTCCTCATTAGCCTCTGCTATGAGTTGATATAGACCCTTAGCAATCCTACCATACCATCCAGGATCAGACATTCTTAGATCATGCCGTATATTCATTAAAAGTTTGAGGCCAATTCCCTTAATATAATCGACTATTTCACGCCTCGCCTCCTGATTTAATTTCAAAACCTTTTTAGACTCTACATGTACGTGAAAACCTCTATGACCAGAAAAATAGATCTTTATCTCATTCTTGGAGAAGCCAAAATCATTCATTAAAAAGTCTTCCACAAGCCTTATAACTTCTTCTTTAGCATACTCTAAGCACCTATCACAAACCCAAACTTTCTTGTCTATTCGCTTACTTTTACATCGAGGACAAGTTTCAGGTGGAATGCCCTTGCCTAAGAGCCCACAATCCAAGCATGTCCAAGTATCATGGTCTTTCTTGCAAGGAGTAGGTATATGATCTACGTCTATATCGAATACTAAGTCAGCACCTAACCATCCTTTTTCATCCATATCCTTTATGCTTGGAAGCTCGTAATAAGCTGTAGAATAATAGGCATGTAAGGGGACTTCATTTTCTAGAAATGAGAGTAGCTCCTTAGGAGTACTGAATGCCTTATGACGTATCATCGTTTGGGGCGATCTAAAAAGAATAAAACCGAATTCACGTTTACTCATATTACTTGGCATTTCTATTTTGTGTTTATTGAAATGATAATATCTTCTGAAGATACTTTCAATAATTGTCTTTTCTTGCATTTTTAAGTCCCCTCATTCTTAAGTAGTAATATGTCAATGGATGCTTTACCCTTCTACAAGTTTCATCTTTAACACTCTCAAAACATAATCCAAAAGTCTTCATAGTGTCACAAGAAGGAGGAGAGTACTTAATTTTAGAACCTCTGAGGCCAGCTAAATGCTCTACTTGATATCTAGTTATGCTTTCTTTAAAATCAGGCATACGTCTAAATACGTTAACTACTTCATCTGTATCTAACCCTACATTAAGTAGAAATGTAGCAAGAGCAAAGCGTGCTCCATGGGATAGATTCTTGCCTTCCTTAGCATCTATAAGAAGACGATAAATACAAGGTGGAAGAGCTTTAAGATTTATAGAGTCTAAGCTCTTAGCTAAAGGAGCGCGTTCCTTAGAGAGTATAGGTTCAAGACTCTTAAGTATCTCTATACATGCTCGTTCTAAAGATTCAGGTATAGTATCTACCTTAGCATTTCGTATTTTAGAAATTATGCGGTTCTTCACCATCTCCTCTATGAGGCGGGCTAGTTCATGTTTTTGAAGTAGAACATAGCCTTGAACTAAGACCCTATTAACTAACTTCCATGAGGGCTCTTGCGGAGGTTTAGCAGTAACATAATCAGTGAAGTGTAAGGCCAAAGTATAAATTCGTCTTCCGATGGTCATATGAGTTCTATGAATCTCCCATTCGAAAGTATGTCGTGCTATCTCGACTAATTTATCTTCAGGCTCTTTTTGTAACAGATCACCAGCTCGTCTTGCCTCCCTAGTTGCGAACCTATAAGTGAGTACGGGGTCTTTTATGTAAGAAAGTATGAGCATGGCGATAGGATAAGAAAGTAGTATCAAATCTAATTCGTAGTAATTAAGATCGATAGGAACTTTCTCTTCGTATTTTCTTCTGGGAGACGAGCAAATAGTAAGTATACGATCTTTAGCTAACTTAGTCACTATTCGCAAGGTATCTTGATCTAGGTTCTCGATTTTAGTCAATCCTTTAGACTTTAAATAAAGCTGGGCCTCCTTCACAAAAGGGATACTTGATTATATCATCTAAGGTGAGCATAAGCACCCTTACTGATTCTTAGTGCTAAAAGATATTTGTTAATAGCGTTTATTGAATTAAGTTATTCTTCCATTCTAGGAGCTAAGAAGAAGGTAAGCTTTCCGCCACCAGGAAGATCGAAGGTAAGAGCTAAGGGCTTATTCGTGGCGAACTCTACTGTTAGAATATCTGCTATGACACTAGCTTTCATCATATCGACTAAGTAGTCTAAACTATATGATGCACTAGAAGGTTCCTTAACTTCCAATTCTATCAGACTACCTGAGTCAGGTGTGAATTCTACTTCAACATTACCTCTATCACTTGAAGCTTTAACACATAGTCTATCTTCTAAACCTTCAAGTTTAACATAATCACTAACGATCTCTGCGTCTTTCAAAGCATCCCTCATAGCATCACTCAATACTTTAGCACGAACAGTAAACGGTACTTTAGGTAAAGGTAGCTCTTCCTTACCTAAATCTAGAAGTGCAAGATTAAAAGTGCGAATAGCTTTTCCTACAAGTCTTACCTTGAGCCTTCTTCCTTCTTCACTCACTTCTAATTCTAGTTTATCCTTGCTTTTTCCGCGTCTCATAACTTTCTTAAAGTCATCAAAGTTAACACCTATAGTAGCTTCTTCGCTACATTCAAATTCTTCAAAAGCCTCAGGTGGTAAGAAGAAGTCTATCATTGCGATTCTAGAAGGATCTAATGCACGAAGCTTTATTCCATCAGAATTAACGATAAAACATGCTTCATCAATTAACGTAGAAAATGTATCTACCAAGTATCTCCATTGTCTGGCATCGCTGAATACTAACTTAACAACCATAAGTTCTCAACTCCTATTAGGCAATTATAATCCAGCATGATTAAAAAGATATCGTTACACTATAGAGGAACCTATAGGCGAGCATATCTAATCATATTCACGCCAGACATGACCACACTTAGTGCATTTAAAGAATCTAGTAGGAGGCTCATCACCAGCACGAGTTTGAATCATCCAATAATATGCAGTGTTATTTCCACATTTAGGACAAAAAGCCTTAGTAGTAGGAAGAACTTTAGGTTGTTTACCTTCTATGACTATTATCTTATCACGTACTGAGTGTGTTATCTCTTTTTTTATGACTAAACTCTGGCCTTCTCGAGTGTCGAGCACATATCCACATCTATTACACTTCAAGACTACTTTACCACTTTCATCTCTCTGAGGAATCATTAGCCCTCCACATTTAGGACAGAACTTCAGTTTTATCCCCCCATATAATCCTCAGCATTTTAGATTCTAATAGCTAGTAACACTTAATTCTCTACACTCCTTATTTAGGGTTTTGGGTATATTAAATGATCAGGAAAATTAAAGACGTATGGCATGGAAAAGCATTAGTACGTATAGGAAAGAGGGGATTAACACCCCAGGTAATAGAAGAAATAAGAAGACACTTAAAGGATAAGGAAGTTGTTAAAATTAGACTTCTTAAGTCATTTATTGAGAAAGAAGGAAAAGAGAGAAAAGCTTTAGCAGAAATTATAGCAAAGAATGTAGGAGCGGAATTAATTGGCGTTAGAGGGTATACAGTAGTTTTAAGGAGACGTAAAAAAGCCTAAAAAGTGAAGGCATTTTATCCTTCAGGAGTGGACGTTTCGTTGTAAAGGACTTTATATACTAAAACGTATCCATTAGGCTTTGATTCAAAGACTAGCTTAAAGAACTTTAACTCAGGTAAGCTTACACTAGATCCATCCCAATCAATATTGAGATATTGTTTGAGGAAGGCTTTATCAAACTCAAAAATGAACATTCCTTTGCGTGATGGTACAGTAAATAGCATTCTATAAAGTACAGCGTGAGTGGCTTCAGTAGTATTAGCAGGAGTAATTAGGGTAAATGACCTTCCACCAAAGTTTAGCCTAGAGTAAGCAATATAGCGACTTACATTTAAGCCAGCTATCCTCGACATCCATAGACTTTTACCGAAGTCTCCATAGCCTCGTGGATCAGGGAAGTAGATACCATAACCTCTACCGAGTTGTATACCTTGGAAGGGTTCAAAGACTACTACGTACTTAACACCAAGTCTCTTGAAGATTTTTAGAGCAACTGTTTCATTAGAAAGAAAGGCTAGAGCAACCTGTTTTATTTGAGTTGCATTAAGAGTAGCGTTATCACACACACTGCTTCTATTTGTCATTACACTAATCCAATAACCATAATCCCACCAAGAGGCGATTACAGCATCTTTGGGTAAGTTATTTCTAATCCACTCTAATGTTGATAGCCAGTCAGTATAGGTATATCGGTAGTCTCCTGCTAAGGGCAAACTCGCACTCAATATGAGAGCAGGTGAATTAGCGATATAAGATATATATGGTGAGAATATAGGCACTGCTACGAAGATAAGTAAGATACTTAGAGCTAGAGCTCCTTGAAGGGGGCCAACGCTTCCTGTAACTCTCCTTCTTCTCTTAATTATAGGCAATTCTCTCCTTAGTGCAGCTCTTATAGGTTCAAGCATATATGAAAAGCCCATTCCAGCTAATACTGAAAATGCAGGAGCCATTAATAGAGTTAATCGAGCCATAGAGGCGGCTGCATAAAGAGCTGTGATACCGTATGTAAACATTAATAGGTCGAGCTTAGTACGCCTTTTTATTGTGAAATAAAGCCCTAGAATGCCTAAAAATAGAGTAGTCTGAAACTCGTAAAATAATGAAGACCATGTAGATATTCTATGCTCACCAACAGATTCTACTAGAGGGATCTTAGACCTAAGAAGTGGGTTTAAGACAGAGAGATAGCGCCCACTTATTCCGCCAGCTTTACCCAATATCAGTAATATAACTCCTCCAAGCACAAGGGCGGATATGAATCCAACATAATAATGCCATATGCGCTTTGAGAGACCAGGAGAGACCGAAGTTTCAACCTCGTATAAAAGCGAAGAAGCTAAAGCAACCCAGGGTACTAAGTACGTTAGTCTTCTAATGTAGTTTATGCCCCATTTAGGTGTTAAGGCTATTATAATGGTTGAGGTTACGAATAAAAGCATATACGATCTTGAAAGATTTCGATCTCCCTTTCCTATGAAGAAAAGTAAAATGGCATGTAATGCTAGTACGTTAGCTACATAGATATAAGCACCCCAAGTCATAGCAACATATCCAAGGCATAATCCACTTATAGTAGCCCATAGAACGTAGTAACGTGTACCCTTCAATGCACGTGTATAAGCAAAGAGAGAAAGTATTATTATAGGTATAGCAACAGACTCATCATCATAGAACCCTGCTATGCTTCTAGAGATAAAGGAATAATTTATAGCTAGTAAAAGGGCAGCTAATAGACCTGCTTCATCTGAGCATATCTCCCTTCCTAAAAGGAACACAAATATCGTAGCTAAAGCTCCCATGAAAGCCGGTAGTAGTACACATAGATTTAGTAAAGGTATATTTATTCCTAAAGTATTAAGTAAAAGATACGTAAAAGCCCCTAAGAAGGCTACACCCGGTAATGCAGATGAAGCTACGTGTCTACCATAAGGATACCAAAAGAGGCGGACAGGCTCACGCCAGTTAAACCACTCAACAAAGCCTGTCCAACCATGAGAAACTATCCACTTAGTCATATAATACTGAAAATAGGGATCAAATTCTGTTAAATAAAAGCCCCATTTTGTTGGGGTTATTCGAATAAGTAGTGCGGTTATGAATATACACGACAACATAGTTAGTTTGATTAGATTCCAAACATTACTTCTTAGAGATTTAGAGAAAGCGCTAAGGCTTTCTCTTATTTTAGAGCTCAAGATCTCATACCTCTTATAGTGAGGATTACAATTTTCCTAATA
>Ga0190363_1002081_pt1 | contig 11615 bp, 10 predicted proteins | sample 48721867_MG_FD_161272 | JGI IMG/M metagenome (GOLD analysis project Ga0190363, IMG submission 161272) | Hydrothermal vent microbial mat bacterial communities from Southern Trench, Guaymas Basin, Mexico - 4872-18-6-7_MG | ecosystem: Environmental > Aquatic > Marine > Hydrothermal vents >...
AAGCAACAAAAATATCTTCTTGAAAGACTGGCGGCAGCAAAGACACCACTTGAAAGAGAAATGGCAAGAATTGAAGCAGAATTGATGGAACTTAGAAACGCAATGTCCAGAATCCAGAGGTATTTGACTCAGTGGGTTATTGAAGAGCGAGTTACCTGGTCGACTATTTTCTCAGCGGTTCAAAGAGCCTCATCAGCCACAGGAGTGAGAGCCGCTTTACTTTTAGGAGTCTTACAAATTGAATCAAGATTTGGTACAGGATTAGGAACACCTGGACATTATAAGGAATATTGTGATTGGGGATGGGGAAGTTGCAATAATTTAAAGGCACTTTTAGATATTTGTAATAAATATGGATATGATCCCAACAATGTTCCAATGTCAACAGCCTGTGCCATAGGTCCCTCTCAGTTTCTACCCTGTACCTGGTTAAAATATGGTGGAGGAGGAAATCCCTGGAATTTAAACGATGCAGTAATGGCAATGGCAAATTATCTCGCTCGAAATGGAGCAGCCTCTGGAAATGAGAAAGGAGCCCTTCTTGTGTATAATCACTCTGAAAAGTATGCTAATGATGTTATAGTAAGTGCCAATGCCTGGCAAGAAGTCATTGATGTGTGTGGTCTCAATCTTAACTGTCCTCAAATGAAAGAGAGATTAGAGTCTAAATTTGGAAATATCCCTGCCGAATAGAGGATAAGCAGGTAAGAATCTGTATTTTCCCTCCCCCTTCTTAATCCTCCCCCTCCCTCTGGGAGGGGGAGGAAATTGAGGGGATCCCTCCAAATTCTCCTCCTATTAGGAGGGGAAGGGAATCCTCCCTCATCCTCCGCCCTCCCATTGGGAGGTCTTCCCTCATCCTCCCCCTCCCTCTGGGAGGGGGAGGAAAAAGGTGGGGGAGGGAGATAGTATACTTAAATTTATATGGTAAATAAAAACTGGTCTTGGATTATCCTTATTCTTATTTTCACTGTTTTTGGTGCCTTTTTTGTTTTGCCAGGAACTTTGGCTAAAAAGATAAATATAGAGGTTCCTCAATTCTTAAGGAAGCCTTATAAACTTGGGCTTGATCTTCAGGGAGGGATTCATCTTTTGTATGAAGCAGATCTTTCTCAGGTTGAAAAACAAGATTGGAAAAGCGCTATGGAGGGACTCCGAGATATCATTGAGCGAAGGGTAAACCTTTTTGGAGTAAAGGAACCTGTGGTTCAGGTTCAAAAGGCAAAGGATACCTATCGTTTGATTGTTGAATTGGCAGGAATTAAAAATCCAAAGGAGGCAATTGAGATGATCGGAAAGACTCCCTATCTGGAATTTAGAGAAGAAATGACAGAAGAAGAGAAGGAAGAGATTTTAAAAGAATTGAGAAAACAGATGGGCCCTAAGGCAAATGAGATTCCTAAGGACTCCCCAATATTTTTTAAGCCTACCAAGTTAACAGGAAAATACCTAAAAAGAGCAAAACTTGAGTTTGATCCCACTACCTATGAACCTGAGGTAGGAATTGAGTTTAACAAAGAAGGAGCAAAACTTTTTGAGGAAATCACCAAAAGAAATTGGCATAAACCCTTGGCCATTTTTATAGATAATCAATTAATCTCTGCTCCCATTGTAGGTAAAGACGATCCCTCTGAAACCGGTTCTATAAAGGGAGGCAAGGCAGTAATCAGTGGAGATTTTACTATTGAACAAGCAAGGAAACTAGCCCGAAACCTAAATGCAGGGGCTTTACCTGTGCCTATCAAACTTATTTCTGAAGAGAAGATTGGACCATCATTAGGAAAAATATCTATTGAGAAAAGTATTATAGCAGCAGTGGTTGGATTTTTGCTTGTAATTTTATTTATGATTTTGATTTATCGTTTCTCCGGATTTTTGGCAGGGTTTTCCCTTTTGGTCTATGTAGTAATTTTGCTTTCTTTAATAAAACTAATTCCTGTTACTCTGACCCTATCTGGGATTGCTGGCCTTATTTTATCTTTGGGTATGGCGGTGGATGCCAATATTCTTATTTTTGAGAGACTAAGAGAAGAGGTTCAAGATAAAGATAATGTGGAGCCAGCAGATGTTGATGAGGCATTTTCTCGGGCTTGGAGTGCTATTAGAGATGGAAATCTGACTACTTTAATAACCTGTGCTATTTTATTCTTGGTTGCCTCTGGTTTTGTTCAAGGATTTGCTTTGACTTTAGGCGTAGGTATTTTGGTAAGTATGTTTACAGCAATGGTTATTACAAAATTATTTATGAAGACCTTGATCCAGACGAGATTAAGAAAGTTTGTGAGAATATGGATTCGCTAAATAAAGGTGTCAATATTGGCCGATAAACTTAGCATAAATTCGCAAATATATGATAGATTTTATCAAATATTCAAGATTGTATTTTGTTTTCTCTGGAATCTTAATTTTGACCAGCATTGTTTTTCTTTCTCTTTGGGGTTTAAGGTTTGGTATTGATTTTACCGGAGGAACACTTCTTGAGGTTGAGTTTATCAAACAACGGCCAGCGATTTCTGATTTGAGAAAAACAATTTCTGAAAAGATACAATCAGATTTCACTCTTCAGGAGATAGGGGAGAAGGGAGTAATTTTAAGAGCAAAGGAGATTTCAGAAGAAACCCATCAGAAAATAATTGAGTCTTTAGGAGGAGAAGAGAAGGTAAGAGAAAAGAGATTTGAGATGATAGGACCAAGCATTGGGAGGGAACTGAAAAAAGGTGCCATTACGGCTCTTGTTTTGGGTTTTTTGTTTATCATTGTTTATATTGCCTTTGCCTTTCGTCGGGTTTCAAGACCAGTGTCTTCTTTCAAATATGGTCTTGCCGCTTTGATTGCCCTATTTCATGATATCTTAATTACTTGTGGTATCTTTGCTTTTCTTGGCAGATTTTTTAATATTGAAGTTAATACTCCTTTTGCTGCTGCTCTTTTGACCATTCTTGGATACTCTATCAATGATACTATTGTTGTTTTTGACAGATGCAGAGAAAACCTCATAAAAAGCGAAGGAGGATTTAAGGAAATTTTAAATAGATCCTTATCTCAAAGTATTGCCCGTTCTTTATTTACCTCCTTAAGCACCCTTTTAGTTCTTTTTGCTGTTCTTTTTTTGGGAGGAGAGACCTTGTTTTCCTTTTCTTTAGCCTTAATTGTGGGAATTATCTTAGGAACCTATTCTTCAATTTTTATTGCCACTCCCATTTTGTTTAGGTTTTATAAGAGGTAGAAAGAGGTGTTTTTATTTTTCCATCTTCCAGTTGAATTACCTTGTTTGAAAATTTGGCAATTCTTTGGTCATGGGTAACAATAAGAAATGTTTTTTCTTTTTCTTGGTTGAGTTTTCTCATCAGTTGAACAATTTCCATTCCCATTTTTGTATCAAGATTTCCAGTGGGTTCATCAGCCAGAATGAAAACAGGATCTAAAATAAGAGCCCTGGCAATGGCCACTCTTTGTTGTTCGCCCCCAGATAATTGAAATGGCTTTCTTTGTTCTTTTCCTTCCAAACCTACTTCTGATAAAAGTTTTCTGGCTCTCTTTTTAAAATTAAGTTCTTTCTTTTTTAGAGGAAACACGGGGACCAGAACATTTTGTAATACATTTAAGGTAGGAATTAAATAATAATTCTGAAAAATAAAGCCAATTTTTTCTCTTCTTATTTTATAAAGTTCTGACTCTTTAATTTTTGAGATGTTGATATTTTCAATAATTACTTCTCCTGAACTGGGCTTGTCCAAAGCGCCTACCATATTTAAAAGCGTTGTTTTTCCGGAACCCGAGGGACCCATTACCACTATAAAATCACCCCTTCTTATTTTAAGATTAATATTGTCAAGGGCTTTTACCGCCAATTCTCCCTTGCCATAAATCTTAGTAAGGTTTTTGACTTCAACCAAAATATCTTTCATACACTCCGTAAAATTTCCATTGGCATAACCCTTGATGCCTTCCAGGCAGGGTAGATGCCACCAAGTACTCCTACAAAGACCCCAAAGATCAAAACCATTGTTGTTACCTTCCAGTTTAAAACCAAAAATTCTTTAAAAATTTCCATATAATGTCCTGATATTATTATTGCCAGGTACCCTAAAAGTATTCCCAAAACTACTCCTATAAGGCTTAATATTAAAGACTCAATTAAAATAGAGAAGGTAATATCTTTTCTGCTCCATCCCACTGCCTTTAAGATTCCAAATTCTCTTTTTCTTTCTATCACAGAAATCAGCATCACAATTAAAATAGACATTCCTCCTGCCATTCCGGCAAAAGTGGAGAGTATTATCCTATATTGGTAAAAGTTATCCAATGTTTCTTTAAGGTTGCTAAAGATATCTTTGCTCATCATAGTCTGGATAGGAATCTCTTCGTTTTTGAATTCTTCTTTGATTTCTTCATCCACCTTTTTTACATTGTCTATTGAATCTACTTCTACAATGATGCTGTTGATTTTATCTTTGGGAATTTTGGAGATTTTTCGGACCGTTTCTTCTGAAGAGAAGAGATAGCAATCTTCTAACACATTTCCTGTTTCGAATTCTCCTACAATGATAAGTTTTTCTTTTCGGGGAGTTTGTTGTGGCTTTTCAGGAGGAAGAGTTATTTCTATGGTGTCTCCGGGTTTGATCTCTCTTTTTTCTTTCGTTTTGATTGACTGGGCAAGTATCTTTCCTACAATAACCTCATTTTCTTTTGAGAAAGATCTTCCCTTAATGATTGAAAAAATAGGGCTATTCTTTCCTTCCTTTTTAGGATCTACTCCTACAATAACAGAAAAGGGATCAAGGGCTTTTAGTGATTTAGAAGAAATTGCTCCTATAATTCTTGGAGAAACAGATTTTACATTTTTGATTTTTTCAATTCGCTTCACATAACTTTTGGGAATTAAAGAGGTTTTTCCTCCGCTTAAGGGAAGACCCATGGGACTCCCAGTAGTTGAAACAGTAATTCGGGCGGCTGCCTTGGTGAAAGACTCTGAGAATGCCTTATTTATTCCTTCCGAACTGGCCAAAATGAAAACCATTAGGCCAATCCCTACAGCCACCCCAAATATGGCAAGTATGGAGACCCCTTTCTTTCTAAAGGCATTTTTGATAGAAAAAACAAACAACGAAAACATAGATGAAATTTAGCCTCCTTTCTCTCAAAAAAGAGGATTAAGGTGAAGGAGGCAGGTTGGTTATTGGATATTTGAATTTTATACAATTTTAGTAAAATTTGATAGAATAAGCAAATGAAATGTTTTTATGCCCCAGGATTTCAAGATAAGAGAAAATAGGGGAAAGAGGCGAGAATTTCTTTATGCCCTTTTTTTGGCTTTTCAATTAGGTTTTGCCATTGCTGTTCCTATTGTAATTCTTTTAGGAATAGGATTTTATTTAGATAAGAAATTTCAGACCTTTCCCTTTATTTTTTTAATCAGTGTAATAGGAGGTCTTCTTTTTTCGGTATTTGAGATCTATGATCTCATTCTTCCCTTTCTGAGAAGAAGAGAGAAGGGTAAAAAATGTAATAAAAAATGACAGGTCTTTTCTACATTTTTACTTTTATTGGTTCTTGTATTTTGCTTTTTTGGGCAGGAAATATCTTGGTCAAAGCCCTAATGGGAGTGGCTCATTTTTTAAAATGGAAGGAGTTTACCGTTTCTCTTTTTGTAATGGCCACAGCGGCTTCTATTCCCAACCTTTTTATAGGCATTTCTTCTGCCATTCATCAGACGCCTCAACTTTCCTTTGGAGATGTAATAGGAGGAAATATAGTAGATCTTACACTGGGTGTAGGGATAGCCACTCTTATTGCTAAAGGTCTTCCTACCGCTGGTCGGACCGTTCAGACCAGTTCGATTTTCACTATGGTAGTGGCCATTCTCCCTTTACTTTTGATATTAGATGGGAGATTGGGAAGAATAGATGGAATAATTTTAATTTCATTTTTTTTATTTTATATATTTTGGCTTTTTTCCAAAAGAAAGAGTTTTAGAAAAAGTTATCAGGAGAAAGGAAATTCAATTATTAGAAGATTTAAGATCTTTCTTAAAGACGTGGGTAGAGTAATTTTAGGAACTGTTGTGTTGTTATTAGCGGCAGAGGGAGTAGTAAGATCTGCCTCTTTTTTTGCTCAGAGTTTAAAACTTCCTCTCTCTCTGGTAGGGGTTTTAATTGTAGGGGTAGGAAATACTCTTCCTGAGATTTACTTTGCAGGGGCTTCCGCTAAATCTGGGAGAACCTGGATGATTTTAGGAGATTTAATGGGTTCTGTTATTGTTCCTTCCAGTTTGGTTTTAGGCACTGTGGCTCTTCTCTGTCCCATTGAGATAGGTGATTTTTGTTCGTTTCTTCCAGCACGGTTTTTTCTCATAGTTTCTGCTATTTTTTTCTTCTTTTTCGCTCGTACTGGTCAAAGGATTACCAAAAGAGAGGCATTGTTTCTATTTTTAATTTATATCTTATTCCTTTTTGTCCAGTGGCTAACCAACTATTTATAAAATTTTTTAAGAGCAGTCTCCCTTCTAATTTATGAAGAGTCTGATATAATATTTTTCCCTCCCCCACCTTTTTCCCCTCTCAAAGGGAGGGGGAGGAAAAAGGTGGGGGCCCTCCCGTTAACTGCTGTGAGAGAAAGTAGTCAACTTCCTCGGAGGAGGACTAAAGAGGGGATCCTCCCCAAATCCTCCCTTGGAGGGGGAGGATATAGGTGGGGGAGGGAAATCCTCAAAATAAGGATTTAATAGTTTTACGCTTTACGCTTTACGCTTTATTTATGTCTATTTCTATTGGAATAGTGGGGTTGGCAAATGTAGGGAAGTCTACTTTATTCAAGGCTCTTACAAAAAACCCTGTGGATATCTCAAACTATCCTTTCTGTACCATTGAGCCTAATATAGGAATTGTCAAGGTCCCTGATGAAAGGCTTTTGAAATTGACTAAGTTTACTACCTCTGGAAGAAGTATTCCGGCCGTGATAAAATTCGTAGATATTGCTGGTTTGGTAAAAAATGCTCATAAAGGAGAAGGGTTGGGCAATCAATTTCTGGCTCATATTAGAGAAGTAGATGCTATTCTCTATGTCTTGCGGGGTTTTGAAAATAAAAAGGTTCCTTCTTCTGAAGAAGGAATTAATCCAAAACGCGATCTTGAGATTATTATTTCAGAACTGATTTTAAAAGATATTGAAACAATCGAAAAACGATTAGAATCCTTGAAAAAAGAGATAAAAAAAGGAGAGAAAAAGGCAATAGAAGAAATGGAAATAATAAGAGAAGTTCAAGAGTCTTTAAATAAAGAAGAAATGGTGATAAAATATTTAAAAAGGTTTTCTGAGAAAGAAAGAGAAAGAAGAATTGAGTTCTTAAAGCCTCTTTGCCTTTTAACAGGTAAAAAGGGTATTATTTTGCTAAATACCAATGATTCAAAAACTGATGAACAGTTAAAAAGAAAAGCAAAGGAGTTGGGTTTTCCTTATATAGTGCTTGATGCTAAAGAGGCCTGTGAGATTTCTGAGTTAACAGAGGAAGAGAAAAAGGAATTAGGAATAAAAGCGAATCCTCTTGATTCTCTCATAAGAACCTCTTATAAAATTTTAGACCTGATAACCTTTTTTACCATTAAGGAGGATAAAAGTGAGGTAAGAGCCTGGAGTATAAAAAAGGGAACAAAGGCGCCAAAAGCGGCTGGTATCATTCACAGTGATTTTGAGAAGAAATTTATAAAAGTAGAAGTGATTAATTGGAAAAAACTTTTAAATTTTGAGAGTTGGGCTGAAGCCAAAGGAGCAGGAGCAATAAAAACAGAAGGAAAGGATTATGAAATCAAAGATGGAGATGTGATATTGGTAAAACATGGATAGTTGGAGAGAGGGGGAGGAAACTGTAAAAATAATTTTATTCTTATGGAACCAGAGAATGTTTTAAAAGGACAGATGGCAAAAAGCATAGTAAAGGAGTTGCTTAAAAGATGCAAAAACAGAGTTTATCATTTTGGTAATACTGCTTTTTTTGAACAATTAACTCAATCAGAGAAGTCAATTAATAGAGAAAGTGAGATTGGAAAGAAGATTTCTTCTATTCCCGATTTTTTGGTAGTAACAAAAAAAGATAAGACTTTATTTTTAGAGGTAAAGTTTCGCACTGATCCAGAGGCGCTTGAAGAAGAGTTATTATTAGAAAAAGAATTTTTAGAGAGGTTTTGGGAGGCAAAAATTATCTTGGTCACCTGTAAAGAAAAGCCCTATTTTAGAATTTTGACCCCTCCCTATTTTTCGAAAGAAAAAAGAGAGGGTTGGCCTATTCCTATTTTAAACTGGCTTCCTCTTGAAGATGACCCTGAACTTAAGGTAAATTCAAAGGTCGTAAAAGAATTTGAAAAATTAATAGAAAAATATTACCTATGAGAAGGTGGTCATTAATTATTTTAGGAATTGTTTTAATGGGATTAGGGGTTTATGGAATTATTTTTTGGTGGTGGCCCCTTTTTGTTAAGGTTTTCTTAGGCCTTTTAGGACCTACTCTTTTTTTAGCAGGACTTATTATATATTTTATTGGTTGGGAAGAAGAGTAAAAGTTTAGCCTATCAGAGACAAAAATTCTTTAACCAGGGTTATGTACAACCCTTCTAAGATTGAACCCAAATGGCAAAAAATCTGGGAAAAGTTGGATATTTATAAAGCCAAGGATTTTTCCAAAAAGCCAAAGATGTATATTTTGGTAGAGTTTCCCTATCCCTCAGGAGAAGGGCTTCATGTTGGTCACTGTCGGAGTTATTCAGCCTTGGATGCTGTTGCTCGAAAAAAAAGAATGGAAGGATACAATGTTTTATTTCCTATTGGTTGGGATGCCTTTGGATTGCCGGCAGAAAATTATGCTATAAAGACAAAATCCCATCCTAAAAAAACCGTAAGTAAAAATATTGCCAACTTTAAAAGGCAACTTAAGAGTTTGGGACTCTCTTTTGATTGGTCGCGAGAAATAAACACTACTGATCCCAAATATTATAAGTGGACCCAATGGATTTTTCTTAAACTTTTCGAGAAAGGTTTGGTTTATCGAGCAGAAATTCCTATTAACTGGTGTCCTTCTTGTAAAATTGGATTAGCCAATGAAGAGGTGATTCAGGGTAGATGTGAACGGTGCGGCACGCCCGTAGAGAGAAGAGTTAAAAAGCAATGGATGATAAAAATTACTGCCTATGCTGATAGATTAATAGAGGATTTGAAAAAGGTGGATTATCCAGAAAAGGTGAAAATTCAGCAAATAAATTGGATTGGAAAAAGTTATGGTACTGAGGTTAAATTTAAACTTCAGGATAACACTTATCTTCCTGTCTTTACTACCAGAGTAGATACCATTTTTGGAGTAACGGCTCTTGTTTTGGCTCCGGAGCATCCATTAGTAAATGTGCTTACTACTGAAGAAAACAAGGAAAAGGTAAAGAAATATATTGAAAAGATTAAACACAAAAGTGAGTTTGAAAGAACAAAGTTAGAAAAGAAGCGGACAGGCGTATTTACCGGCTCATATTGTATTAATCCAATAAATGAGGAAAAAATTCCTATCTGGATAGGAGATTATGTAATTGGAAGTTATGGTGGGGGAGCAGTGATGGTAGTGCCGGCTCATGATAAACGAGACTATGAGTTTGCCAAAAGATATGGATTGAAAATAAAGGAGGTGGTCAGACCCAAAAACCAAAAATCAAATAAACACTCTCTTCCCTTTGTGGAAGATGGAATATTGGTAAATTCTGGAGAATTTTCAGGCCTTTCTTCTTTAAAGGCAAGAGAAAAAATTACATTGTGGTTAGAGAAAAGAGGTTTGGGAAGGAAAAGTGTTCAATATAAACTTCGAGATTGGATTTTCTCAAGACAACATTATTGGGGTGAACCCATTCCTTTGGTTTATTGTGAAAACTGCAAAAAAATAGTAGAGAAGATCAAATCCGGTTCTTTAGATGTCAGATCTCAAAAACCTAAGTTTAACAAGGGAGAGTTGTTAAATCCAGGATGGATTTCTATTCCTGAAAAGGATTTACCGGTTAAACTTCCATTTGTAGAAAAATATCAACCTACAGAAACGGGAGAATCTCCCTTAGCAAATATCAAAGAGTGGGTGATTTGTAAATGTCCAAAATGTGGAAAACAGGCAAGAAGAGAGACTGATACTATGCCCAATTGGGCAGGCTCTTCTTGGTATTTTATGCGTTATACTGATCCTTTAAATGATAAGGTATTGGCAAGTCCCCAGAAATTGAAATATTGGATGCCGGTAGACTGGTATAATGGAGGAATGGAGCATACCACCTTACATCTTTTGTATTCCCGTTTTTGGTATAAGTTTCTTTTCGATATTGGGGTGGCCCCTCAGGATGAGCCCTATAAGAAAAGAACCTCTCATGGAGTAGTTTTAGCAGAGGATGGGAGAAAGATGTCAAAATCTCTTGGGAATGTGATTAATCCTGATGATATTGTAAAAAAATATGGAGCAGATACATTAAGGGTTTATGAAATGTTTATGGGTCCCTTTGATCAGGCCATTGCCTGGAGCAATAAGGGACTAATGGGAGTCTATCGATTTCTAAAAAAATTTTGGAGATTAAGTTTAGAGTGCGCCTCTAATCCTAAAAGTAGTTTGAAGATTATAAGAAGTATTCATCAACTTAACAAAAAAATAGATGAAGATTTGGAAAAGACAAAATTTAATACTATAATTGCTGGTTTTATGAAGTTTATAAATTTATGTATGAAGAATAAAAAACAGGTGGGAAGAGATGCAATTGAGAGAATGATCCTTTTATTCTCTCCTTTTGCCCCTCATATTTCAGAAGAACTTTGGCAGAAACTCCATCCTGACCGCTATAAAGATCCTGAATATAGCATTTTTAGAGAAAAATGGCCCAAATATGATCCAGAACTTATCAGAGAACAAACATTTACCCTAATCATTCAGATCAACGGAAAGACTAGGGATAAAATGGAAGTAAAAAAGGATACTCCTCAAAAAGAGATTGAGTCCTTGACTTTAAACCGAGAAAAGGTTAGAAAATATATTTCAAACAAAAAGATTGAAAAGGTGATTTTTGTCAAAAACAAATTGATAAATTTTGTGATTAAATAATATGTGTGGAATTGTTGGCTATCTTGGAAAAGAGACCAATCCTCAGATAGGACTTGAGGCATTGAAACGCCTTGAGTATCGAGGTTATGATTCAGCCGGGATGGCTGTTTTTAATTTTGAAAGACAACAAATTTATTCCTTAAAATCAGTAGGTAATATCTCTAACCTTGAAAGAAAACTTTCCAACTCTAACATCTCTGGGAATCCTTTTATTATGCATACCCGTTGGGCTACTACTGGAAAAGTAAATGAAGTTAATGCTCATCCCCATTCAGATTGCAAGGGCAACATATGGGTGGTCCATAACGGCATTATTGAAAATTATCAGGAATTGAAAGAGGAACTTATAAAAGAAGGACATCGATTTGTTTCTGAAACTGATACCGAGGTTTTATCTCATTTAATAGAGAAATATTTCAAAGGAAACTTAGAGGAGGCAGTAAGGAAAGCCCTAAGAGAGGTAAAAGGCACATATGCTTTAGTAATAATCTCCCGAGAGGATCCTTATAAA
>Ga0190363_1002082_pt1 | contig 11603 bp, 15 predicted proteins | sample 48721867_MG_FD_161272 | JGI IMG/M metagenome (GOLD analysis project Ga0190363, IMG submission 161272) | Hydrothermal vent microbial mat bacterial communities from Southern Trench, Guaymas Basin, Mexico - 4872-18-6-7_MG | ecosystem: Environmental > Aquatic > Marine > Hydrothermal vents >...
GCAATTGGTCTATCTATAAATCCTGCCCTAATCAAGAAAGTAGAAGAAACATTTTCTGCCTCTTTAGGAGTTTCTTTTAAGGTTTTTGTAAAAAGTTGCGTAAATCTCATCCTCCCTCCTTTTTCCCACCCCGGGGGTAACCAACAGATTGCCACCCCGGGATTTCTTCTAATAACAAATGTTTTATCTCTTCTAATTTCCTTTGATGATCAGCGTAATCGAGCACAAATTTTTTATAATCTTCTTTGCTCTTGAATTGTTCCAAAATTATTCTTTTGTCGCACAATTTTCTCTCAGTTTTTTTCTAAATATTCTGGAAAAGAACTGTAAGGAAAATTTTCTAATTCTTCTTTCGTTTTTTGAAAAACCCAAGGTGTCCGGGATTGGCCCCTGCCGGAGTGGTGGAAAATTAGCGCCAACGGACTATATCCCACCAGGTAATAAGAGCTAATAGGGCTAAAAGGATAAAAAATCCTATATTATGGATGATATTTTCCACGGTCTGAGCTACTTTCTTCCCTCTGATTTTTTCAATAATTAAAAACAAAACCCTTCCTCCATCTAAAGCAGGGAAAGGTAAAATGTTTATAAGTCCTACATTTATTGTTAAAAGAGCTATAATTTTTAAAATTGATAAAAATCCTGTTTTTAAAGCCAAACCAGTTAAGAAAAATACTCCTACTGGCCCAGCTACATCCACAGATACACTTATTCCCCTTAAAAGAGAAATTAAGATATTTATTAAAAACAGAATAATAAACCAACATATTTTAAATGTTTCAATTATTGCTAGAAAAGGTGCTTTCCAAAAGGGACATTCTGTTTTTAAATAAATAAGCCCGTATTCAATTCCTAAAAAATATTCTTTTTCTTTAGATAAAAGTTTTATTGATTTTTCAATAGTTTTCCCTTCTTTCTCTAAAATAACTGTTATCTCTTTTCCTGCTTTCTTTTCTAAATAATCTTTAACATCAGTTGCTTTTGTAAAGATCTTGTCATCTATTTTTGAGATAACATCTCCCTCTTTAATCCCTGCAATTGAAGCAGGAGATCCTTCTATTACCTTTGATACAAAGATCTTACTCTCTTTTACTTTTAAATTATAATGCTGAGGTAAACTAAGAATTGGAGGAAGACCTAAAGAGAACCCAATAGTTAAGACAATAATTCCTAAAATAAAGTTCATCAAAACTCCGGCTACCAAAACTTTAAATCGAGTTTTTAAAGGTTTAGCAGAAAAAGAATTAGGAGCTTTTATCTCTTTAGTTTCTCCATAAAGACTTACAAAACCTCCTAAAGGAATCAAATTAAGAGAATAAATAGTATCTCCTATTTTTTTTCCAAAAATTCTTGGAGGAAATCCAAATCCAAATTCCTCCACTTTAATTCCTGATCTTTTAGCAACTATAAAATGCCCGAATTCATGGACAAAAATAATAAGCCCCAGGATAAAAATAAATAAAATCGTCTGAGGAATCCAATCAAGCATTTTATTCTCCTATTAATTCCTTTTTCTTCTTTTCTACCAGTTCGTCTATTTTTTTCTCAAAGTCTTGGATCAATTTATTTAATTCTTCCTCTCCTCTATATCTTTCATCTTCTGAAATTTCTTTCTCTTTTTCCTTTTCTTTAATCTGATTTAAAATCTCTCTTCTGATATTCCTTAAGGCTATTTTTGTTTCTTCAGCCTTTTTAAGTATGATTTTTGAAAGCTCTTCCTTTCTTTCCTGAGTTAAGGGAGGAAAACAAATTCTTATCAAATCTCCAGCATTTATAATCTCTGCTTCCAAAGGAGCTGTTTTTAAAGCTGCTTCAATCTCTGAAATAATAGACTTATCCCACGGGGTTACTTGAAGAGTTTGAGAATCTAATTGAGAGATGGTTCCTAATTGATTTAAAGGAAGTACTTCCCCATAACAAGAAACTTTTATTTCTTCAATTAAAGAAATTGGGATTTGAGAAAGTCTTAATTTAGAAATATCCTCTGAAAAATAATTAAAAGATTTTTCCATTTTGCTTCTAGCTTCTTTTAAAAGTTCTTCCATCTTATCCTCCGAGTTCAAATCTTGCAAATCTCTTAATGGTTATATTTTCTTTTAATTTTGCAATTTTTTCTGAAATAATATCTTCTACTGTCTTTGACTGATCTTTGATAAATGGTTGTTTTAAAAGACAAACCCTTTGAATAAAGGCTTCATTATCATCTTCTTTCGCTAACACTTCTTTAGGAATTTCTAAAGGAGAAATATATAAAGGATTAGTAGCTGCAATTTGAAGACAAAGATCGTGAACCAATTCTTTAAAATCTTTTGTCTTGGCTACAAAATCCGTCTCACAATTAACTTCAATAAGAACACCTATTTTCCCATTAAGATGAATATAGGCATCAATAAGACCCTCTTTTCCCTCTTCTCTTTCTTTTACTTCAGCTGCTTTTTCCAAACCCTTTTTTCTTAAAATCTCTAAAGCTTTTTTTTCGTTTCCTTTAGCTTCAGAAAGAGCAGCTCTACATTCTATAATAGGAGCTCCTGTAGCTTCTCTTAATTTTTTTATTTTTTCTAAATCCATTTTAATAATATTTTAACTCTCTTTATCTCTTCCTATTTTTGCTATTCTCTTTTTTCCTTCCTCTTCCTCCATTTCTTCCCTAATTTCCTCTTCGATTAACTCTGATTCTGACTCTAATTCTTCATCAGAAATCATTTTTTCTTCTTTTTCTTCCTTTTTTCGAGTAATTACCTCTTCTTTCTTTTCTTCTTTAATAGCTTGAGAAATTAAAGGAATTAAAAGAGATAAAGACTCGATTGAATCGTCATTTGCTGGAATAGGATAATCGATAAGATCCGGGTTTCCATTGGTATCTACAATTGCTACAATTGGAATATTCAATTCCCTTGCTTCTTTCACTGCGTTTTTCTCATAAACAACATCAACTATAAACAAGGCATCAGGCAAAGAAGTCAAATTTCTTACGCCCTTAAAAACTTCGAGCAATCTTTCTAGCTCTTTGGTAATTTTTGCTTTTTCTCGTTTAGTGTAATTCTTAAATGTTTCGCTTTCTTTAAATTCTTCTAATTTTTTTATCTTTTCTAAATTTTTCTTAATAGATTCAAAATTTGTAAGCATACCGCCTGGCCATCTTTTATTAATATAAGGCATTCCACAAAGGCTCGCGTATTTCTCAATCAAATCAGCTGCTTGATATTTTGTTCCTACAAATAAAACCACACCTCCTTTTCTAGTTAAATCATGTAAAAATTTTAAAGCGCGTTCTAATTCTTCTAGAGTTTTCTCTAAATTAATTATAGATATTCCTTCCCTATGAGTAAACACAAAAGGGGCCATCTTTGGATTCCAAAAAGCTCTTCGATGACCTAGATGAACTTTTGCTTTTGCTAAGTCCTCGATAGAAATTTTAAGTGGCATATTTTTATATTACCAAAACACCTAAAAAGTTGCAAGAAAAAAAATATTATTATATAATTGAAAAACAGGAGGTTAAAATGAAAAACATCCATCCAAAATATTACAAAAATGCAAAAGTGGTTTGTGCCTGTGGGAATAGTTTTGAAACTGGCTCAACTGTTCCTTTGCTTAAAGTAGAAATCTGTTCCAAATGTCATCCGTTTTTTACAGGAAAACAAAAATTAATTGATCGGGCGGGAAGAATTGAAAAATTTAAAGAGAAAATGGCTAAAATCGAATTAAAAAAAGCGGAAAAAGAGAAAAAATCAGCAAAGAAAAAGAAATAAGATGTTTGAAAAATTCGAAGAATTCAGAAAAAGAAAAAAAGAGCTCGAAAATCAGCTTGGAAATCCAGAAATTTTGAAAGACAAAGTTGCCTTTGAAAGAATTTCTTCCGAATATCAAGAACTTGAAGAGAAATTAAATTTATACGATCGTTTTTTAGTTTTGGAAGAAAAAATTAAAGAAATAGAAGAAATTATCAAAGAAACCGATGATAAAACTCTTTTAAAAATTGCTCAAGAAGAAAAAGAAGAATTGCTAAAAGAAAAAAAAGAAATTGAAGAAAAGCTTAAATCTTTTTTGACTCCCGATGACCCTCTAGATAAAAAAAATGCTATTGTTGAAATTAGAGCAGGAGTAGGAGGAGAAGAAGCAGCTCTTTTTGCTGCTGATTTATTCAGAATGTATTTAAAATTCGCTCAGAAGAAAAATTTCAAAGTAGAGATACTTTCCCAATCACGAACACCTATTGGAGGATTCAAAGAAATCATTTTTAAAGTATCAGGATACAAACCTTATGGAACTTTTAAGTATGAAAGTGGGGTTCATCGAGTCCAAAGAGTACCAAAAACAGAAGCAGGAGGAAGAATTCATACTTCTACTGCAACGGTGGCTGTACTTCCTGAAGCTGAACCAGTGGACATCAAAATAGATCCAGCTGATCTTCGAATCGATGTTTTTAGATCATCAGGTCCTGGTGGTCAATCAGTTAATACAACCGATTCTGCAGTTAGAATTACCCATCTTCCCACTGGGATTGTAGTAACTTGCCAAGATGAAAGATCTCAGTTAAAAAATAAAGCAAAAGCTCTTTCAATCTTAAGAACACGGCTATTTGCTTTAAAACAAGAAGAAGAAAGAAAGAAAGAAAAAGAAAAAAGAAAAGTACAAATTGGAACTGCTGAAAGATCAGAAAAAATAAGAACTTATAATTTCCCTCAAGATAGAGTTACAGATCATCGGGTTAAAAAAACCTGGCACAATTTAGAGGCAATCTTAGACGGCGATTTAGATGATATTATTGAGGCATTAAAGTTAAAAGAACAAAGTTAAATTCCCACAATCTTTACTATTATTTTTCTTTCTACTCGCGGCCCATCTAATTCTATAAAAAGAATATTTTGCCAAGCGCCTCTTTTTAAATCACCATCCTCTACAAGGATAACTTTTGTCTGGCCCAAAAAGCCAGAAAGTAAATGAGCTCTTGCATTATTATCAATTAAATTATGAGCCCATTTTTTATTTTCAGAGACAAGTCCTTTTAAACTATCTAAAATATCAGAAAGAAGACCTTTTTCATTTTCATTAAAAATTATAGCTGCCGTTACATGAGGAACTTGAATTATACAAAACCCATCTTTTATCCCTGACTCCTTTGCAATTTCTCTGATTTCCTCTGTCAAATCTATTATTTCCTCTTTCTCTTTTGTGCTTTTGATTAGTTTTTTAGTATAGATTTTCATAAATTAATTCAGCTTTTTGACTTTCTATTTTAAACTTTATATAATTTAATCATGAAAATCAAGGATGCTTTAAATTGGGCTGAAAAAGAGCTTAAAAAAGCAAAAATTAAATCGTATAAACTAGACGCTTTAGTTCTTCTTTCTTTTGTTTTAAATAAACCAAAAGAAGAAATTTTGGCTTCTCAAAATACTGAAATTTCACCAAAAAGACTTGGAAATTACAAATCTCTTATTTATCGTCGTTCTTGTCATGAACCGATTGCTTATTTAACTGGCCAAAAAGAATTTTTTGGGTTTAATTTTAAAATTAATAAATCTGCTTTTATTCCCCGTCCTGAAACAGAACTTCTAATAGAAGAGGTTTTAAAAGAAATCATAGAAGAAGAAAAACGAAAGGCAAAACAAACTGGAGAATTATTTTTGATTAATAAAAATACAAAATTACCTTTTAATTTAAGTTTCAAAAAACTTATAATTTGTGATGTAGGCACAGGATCTGGTAATATAGCTATAACTTTAGCGAAATATCTGCCTAGATCAAAAATATTCGCTATTGATATCTCTGAAAAAGCTCTCCGATTGGCAAAAGAAAATGCAAAATTAAATAAAGTTAAAAATATTACCTTTCTTAAGGGAAACCTAATGGAACCAATTACTTTAAAATCAGATATAATTTGTGCCAATCTCCCTTATATTTCTAAAAAGGAGATAAAAAATCTTCCCCAAGAAATAAAAAATTACGAACCTAAAGAAAGTTGGTTTGGTGGAAAAGATGGTCTTGAAGTTTATAGATGTCTAATTCCTCAACTAAAGTCGAAAATAAAACCTGGGGGAAAAGTATTTTTAGAAATAGGATGGAATCAGAGTAAAAAAATTATTGAACTTCTCAAAAAATATTTCAAAAACGCTCATATCAAAATAAAAAAAGACCTCTCTAAAAGGGATAGAATTGTTATTGTGAGACTAAGAAAGGAGGTGAAAAAACTTGGAAAAAATTGAATTTAGCGAATTTCTTAGAAAAGAAAGAGAGAGAAGAGGTCTTGGAATAAACCAGCTTGCTAGATTAACAGGACTTAATCCTGCAACTATTTCAAAACTTGAAAATAAAAAAAGAAAAAATCCTGATCTTCGAGTAATTAAAAAACTTTCTAATGCACTTGAAATTCCTCTTTTGACTTTACTCGAAATTGCTTATCCCTTTTTATTTGAAGAAAAAAAGGGGCTTTAAAGGCCTCTTTTTTATTCCATTTCTCCCAATCTAACTTTAACTCGTTTTTCTTTTCCATTTCTTAAATACAAAATTTCGATTTCATCTCCCGGTTCATATTGACTGATCAAAGAAGAAAGTCCTTTATTTTCGTCTATTTTTTCATCATTTATAGCTATAATTATATCCCCTTCTCTTAAACCGGCTTTTCTAGCTGGACTGTTTGGTATAACTGCTGGTTCTTTATAACTAGAACCTCTTACAAGTAAAGCACCTTTATCTACTGGTAAATTATTTAAAGAGGCAAAGTCTTTGGTAATAAGAATGTATCTCACTCCAAGAAATGGTCTTATAATTTTACCCTTTTCTAAATAACTTTTAATTGCCTGTTTCGCAAAATTAATTGGTATAGCAAATCCTATTTCTTGTCCTTGAGTTTCAATCGCGGTATTAATTCCTACTACTTGTCCTTCCAAATTTACTAAAGGCCCTCCCGAATTTCCGGGATTAATTGCTGCATCTGTTTGAATCAATCCTTCAAATCGAGAAGCTTGGCCTAAAAAATCTGTTGCAGTAATTGCCCGTGCTCGCGCTGAGACAATACCTGAGGTTACTGTATTAGCATATTTTCCCAAAGCGTTTCCTATAGCTATCACTCTTTGACCAATTTTAAGCTTATCAGAATCTCCTAATTCAACTACCGGCAAATTCTTAGCATTGATTTTTACCAAAGCAATATCTCCTAAAGGATCTAATGCTACTATTTTTCCTAAATAATTTTTCCCATCGGATGTAATTATCGTAAGTTCGTTTATTCCCTTTACCACATGCTTATTAGTAAGAATTAAACCGTCAGAAGTGAGAATAAAACCACTACCTTTTCCCTTTTGTTGAAAAACTTCTCCCCAGAAAGAAAGAATGTCTCGTTTGGTCACTATAGATACTACTGCTGGAGAAACTTTTTCTACAGCTGAAATAATTGCAGAATTTTCTTCAACAGTTACTTTCTCCTCTTTTTTAATAATAACTTTTCCTTCTTCTGAAACTACTGGAATTTTTCCTGTTTTAAATAAGTAATACCAAATCCCAAATCCACCAGAAGTTCCTGCTATCAAACCAAAAAAAATAGCCAATAAAAGAGTTATAAATATGGCTTTTTTCATCGTTTGATTCCTGTTATGTAATCACCAAATCTTGAAATTAATTTTCCAATAACTGGTAAACCACCAAATAAATTAATCAGATAAGAAACAAGAGAAACAAAAATCACTGTCAAAATTGTCATACCTATCACTGTTCCAAATCCCCAAGCAACACCTCTTAAAAAATTAGTCCAGAAAATTTTCCAAGGGTTTTTAAAATAGACGCCATATCTTTCTATTACTTGAGCTAATTTTAAAGCACCGTTTTTCTCTTTTTCTTTCATTCCTCTTCTTTTGTAGCTTCCTTAATCTCCTCTGCTATCTTCTTTGCTTCTTTTGCTAGTTCTTTTGTCTTTTCTTTCAATTCTTCGGCAAGTTCTTTTCCTTTCTCCTTCAATTTTTTAGCCTTTCTTCCCCAAATTCTTCGAGTAACTTCTCCTTTTCTTGGAGCATATAAAAGACCAACGACTGCTCCTATAATACTTCCCCAAATTACTCCTTTTAAAAAATACTTTAATCTTTTCATAATTTCCTCCATAATTTTTTAAAAAATTATCCTTCTTCCTCTTCAACGATAAATTCTGTATCCCTCTTTTTTTCTTTTCTTTTTGCAATAAGTTCAACTAGTTTTTTAAAAATAAAAGTGATGTTTGAGATGGTATTTAACGAACCACTTAAAGATTTAATTCTTTCAGCAACTTCATTTATGGCATCATTAATATCTTGAAATCCTTTGTTTACATTTTCTGTTGTTTTCCTTATATTAATAAGCACTCTAGTTAAAGCTCCAAGAGCAATGCATAAAAATATTACCAAAATTGAAAATCCAACTGCTAAAACTATAAATAAAATATCTTGAACTGTCATTTTTTCTCCTTAATTAAACTCGTATAAATAATAACAAAATAAAATTCCCTTGTCAAATTTTTTAAAGCGTAAAGTGTAAAACGAAAAGCGCAAAAATAAACGTAAAGCATAAAGTGTAAAGCGCAAAAATAAACGTAAAACGTAAAACGTAAACGTAAAATTAAAAATTAGTTTTTAGCTTTTAGTTTTAAATTATCGTTTTTCGTTTTTCGCTTTTAGCTTTTAGTTTTTCGCTTTTTTGATTGGTTTTTAGTTTTTCGCTTTTAGTTTTTCGCTTTATTTGATTGCAAGCTAAAGCTTGCAGGTCCAGAAGGGGTGTGAAGTAAGTTGAAGCTTGCAGTCCAGAGAAAGGTGAATGGAGTATCGCGCTTTAGGAGATTGCAAGCTAAAGCAAAGAAAGCGTAAAGTGAAAAGCGTAAAGCGAAAAATAAGTGAAAAGTGAAAAGTGAAAAAAATGTTTAAAAATTTTAAATCGTTTTTAGTTTTTCGCTTTTAGTTTTTCGCTTTATAAATCCTGACTAAAGTCAGGCGTCCAGAAAGGAGGAAAGTCAAGAAATAAAAAAGGGGAACAAATCCCCTATTCTACTTTAAACGAGATTTCCTTTTTCTCCGAAGAAATTTTTGCTTTTAAAACCGTTATTGGATAATAAACCCATTTTTCTCCATATCTCCTTATTAAAAAAACTACTCTTTTTTCTCTCATTGTTTTTGTTATAGGGGGGGCACCGAGTGGATATAACATAACAGACGATGTTGATGAGTCTTTTGTTATATATAAAACCTTATATTGATAAATCCATCTTTTATCTAGTCTATATCCTTCAGGCCGAGTACTATCAATTATTTTCTTCATTTTCCAATTTCCAAACCTTACTGGAATCCATTTTTTTCGTTTTTCACAGAAAATGGAACAATTGCTATAACCGTCTATTTTAAAAAGTTCGCCATAAATATAAAAAACCCTTTGGGATCCATCAATCTCTGTAGTAAGTACCCTGATTTTTTTGGTATTTAAATCAAATTCCACAATCCTAGGTTCAATATGAAGGATCATCTTTTCGTTATCAACATTTACTGAAAATATAGATTTTTCAAATAATGTCTTTATTTTATTTCCTTTTATCTCCAAAATTTTTACTGGGTCGCTCTTAAAAATTGGATGTGCAAGAATTAAATAAATCTCATTGGGTTTAAAAGGAAATATCGCTGCAACTATCCGCTGCTCTCTATCATCTACCTTAAATACTAAATCCCATTTCCCTCCTCCATCAATACTTTTATATAAACTTCTTCCCTGAGCTGCATAAACTATCTCGCTGTTATTTTTGTCTATAGTTACCCAATTTACCGTTTTACACGTTGGCAATTCTGAAATTAAAAATTCTCTACCTCCATCTAGGGTTTTAAAAACGCATCCGCAACCCTCCGAATCTTCGCCTCCTACATAAAATTTTTTCGGATTTTGGGAATCAATTGCTAAGAAGGTGGTTACTTTTTTCAGTAGAACTGTACCATCTTTTCTTTTAAGACTCTCGTCTTCAATTAAGAGAGGTTCCGGCTTAAAGAAGTAATATCGAGGAAAAGAAGAACGCCACAATTCCCATCTTGAAGGTATAAAAGGCTCTCCAAATGAAAAAGTAGCAAAGAGAAAAAAAATTAAAAAGCGTTTCAATCTAGATCACCTCCTTTTCTTAAATTTTAAAAGAGCCTATATTTTATTCTAACAAATTTTCAAGAATTTTCAAGGTTTTTTCTGGATTTGCTTGGCCTTTTGTCTTTTGCATTACCTTGCCCATTAAAAACTTTATAGCCTCTTTTTTCCCTTTCTTATAATCTTCAACTGGTTTAGGATTTTCCTTAAGAACTTCCTTTGCAATTTTTTCTAATTCTTCTTCGGAGCTAATTTGTTTAAGTCCTTCCTTCTCTATTATCTCAACCGGAGATAAACCTTCTTTAATCATTTTTTCTAAAACTGATTTTGCTAAAGAAATAGAAATCGAGCCTTTCTCAATTAAAATTACAAGATCTACTAGATCTTCGGGTTTCACTCTGCATTTTGAAATAGTTAAATTTTTCTCCCTTAACAATCCTAAAAGATCAGTAACAATCAAAGATGCTAGTCTTTTTATTTCTTTCTTATTTTTGAGTAATTTTATAGCTGCTTCAAAATAATTTGCTAGAGCTTGATCGTCTGTAAGAATACGAGCATCCTCTTCGGCTAGATTAAACTCTTTTATATATCTCTTTTTCTTTTGATAAGGTAGTTCTGGAATCTGATCTTTTATTTTTTCAATTTCCTCTTGAGTAAATGTTAAGGGAGGTAAATCTGGTTCAGGAAAATATCTATAATCTTCTGCAAATTCTTTTTGTCTCATCGAATAAGTAATCTCATTTACATCATCCCAACCTCGGGTCTCTTGAATTATCTTTTTTTTCTTTTTTAAAAGTTCTGATTGTCTTCTAATCTCATAAGAAAGGGCTTTCTCTAAAGCTCTAAAGGAATTAACATTTTTAATCTCCACTTTTTCATTGGTTTCAGAACTTTCTTTAGAAGATTGCAAAGAAATATTTGCATCACAACGAAGTTCTCCTTTTTCCATATCCGCATTTGAAACTTCTAGATATCTTAAAATTTTTTGGAGCTCTTGCATAAAAACTTTCGCTTCTTCAGGAGAATTTATATCTGGTTCTGTTACAATTTCAAGTAAAGGGGTCCCTGCTCTGTTTAAATCCACTAAAGAATAATTTTTGCCCTCTGGATGAATTAATTTTCCTGCATCTTCTTCTAAATGAACTCTTCTAATTCTAATTTCTTTTGGGTGATCTGAGTTTATTTCTAATTTTCCATCTTTTGCAATAGGGAGATCATATTGGCTAATTTGATAACCCTTTGGTAAATCTGGATAAAAATAGTTCTTTCTATCAAACTTAGTAAAAGAAGAAATTTTACAATTGAGAGCTAATCCAACTTTTATAGCAAATTCAACTGCTTTTTTATTAATTTTTGGCAAAACCCCAGGCATTCCCATACAAATTGGGCAAATCCTTATATTTGGTTCTTCATCTACTAAAGCAGTATTTGGACATCGACAAAACATCTTTGACTGGGTATTTAATTTTGCATGAATCTCTAATCCAATTTTGATTTTATACTCCATTTTATCTCCCTTCTAAAAA
>Ga0190363_1002083_pt1 | contig 11602 bp, 15 predicted proteins | sample 48721867_MG_FD_161272 | JGI IMG/M metagenome (GOLD analysis project Ga0190363, IMG submission 161272) | Hydrothermal vent microbial mat bacterial communities from Southern Trench, Guaymas Basin, Mexico - 4872-18-6-7_MG | ecosystem: Environmental > Aquatic > Marine > Hydrothermal vents >...
TGTTGCCAGACAGGGCATGTAAAGAAGAGTAAAGACCATAAATCCGAGGGCTTGGGCGGGAGTCATCAGTTGTGAGATTGCCATAGGATCTCCAAGAACTATCCCTAAAGTTTCAACAACAACTTCCTTAGCTACGAAGCCCATGATTAGTGCTAGACTCAGTTCCCATCCCCAATTCATGGGGGAGAAAATCGGTTGAATTAATTCACCAAGCATTCCTGCGTAGCTGTATCTAATCTCTGGAGATGGGTAGTTCGTTAGGAACCATATAACTATTGACATAGCAAAAATTATGGTTCCAGCCTTCTGGAGGAAATGCTTCGTTCTGTTCCAAGTTAATATCCAGAGATCCCTAAGCTTTGGCACTCTGTACGGTGGAAACTCCATTATAAACTGTGTTTCACCTTTAAAAACAAATTTTCTCAGCAATAAAGCCGAAAGTAGAGCGAGAGCAACTCCTAAAAGATACATCAACATGATGACTGCGCTCTCCATTCCGGCAAAAAAAGCCCCTGCAAAAAGAACGTAAATGGGGAGTCGTGCACTACAGGAAATGAATGGGTTAACCAAAATCGTAACGATCCTTGTGTTTTTGTCTTCGATCGTTCTTGTGGCCATTACGGCAGGGACGTTGCAACCGAAGCCCATAATTAAGGGCACCACAGCTCTCCCATTCAGGCCAAATAACTCCATTGTTTTATCCATGATGAAAACAGCTCTTGCCATGTATCCACTCAGTTCTAAGATCGCGAGAGCTATAAAAAGAAAGGCAATGTTGGGCACAAAAATGAGAACGCTACCAACACCCGTGATCACCCCATCAGAAATAATCGAATAGGCGGAGAATACCTCGGATAGGTAGGATATTATGAGATCAATTAAGTTTACAAGGGGAGAGGCAACATCATAGGTGAAACGGAAAGCCATCCACATGAAGGAAAGGAATATCGGAATCCCAACGTACTTGTCGGTGAAAACCTCATCGAGCATGTCTCCCATAGTCTTTAAAATCTTTGTTCTCTTGGTCACCTCCTTTGTAATCTCCTCAGCTTTTTTTATTCTTTCTTCTAGATCTCTTGCTTGGATCACGACTCCTCTCTTTCCACCTTCGAGAATTCTCTTTCTCAGCTCCTCCACTCCGATATTCTCAACCGCAACTGTCTCAACCACAGGTACCCCAAGGATCTCCTCAAGCCTCCTTGAATCTATCTCCGTACCCTTATTCTTCGCTTCATCGATGAGATTCAAAACAACAATCATTGGTTTGCCAAATTCTAGGAGTTGGAGGGTAAGATATAGATTCCTTTCGAGGTTTGAAGCATCAAGAACGTTTAAAATTAAATCGGGATTCTCGTTTAAGATATAATCTCGAGCAATTTTCTCATCTGGAGAACTTGCCTCCTTTAGGCTGTAAGTCCCGGGTAAATCGACAAATTCTATTTCTCTTCCATCAATTTTACTTTTCCCCTCTTTCTTCTCCACGGTCGTACCCGGAAAGTTTCCGATGACAAAGTTCCCGCCGGTGAGAGCATTTAGCAAAGCTGTTTTGCCCACGTTGGGATTTCCGACCATTGCAATTTTCATTGAGTGTAAGATCAAGGAAATGTTTTTAGTTTTTTTGATGGTTACTATTTATTTTTAAATTAGAATATTTGGAGTAAATATCCATAATTTAGGTTTTTAGGGTGATTAGCTAATAACCTAATTATATTAGGGTTAAATATTTTAATCCCTAAATTGAACTTTTTACGATGAAATTGAGTGACCTTAAACCAAATCAGAAGGGCATCGTCACTGAAGTCGTGGGGAACTCTGAGATAAAGAGGAGATTACTCAACATGGGGGTTGTCAGAGGGGTTGAGATAAGAATGGTGAGGAATGCACCGCTAAGAGATCCAATTGAGTTTGAGGTAAGGGGTTACCTGCTCTCGCTGAGACGAGACGAGGCAGAAAACGTGATTGTTGAGGTGAGAGGATGAGAAAAGTCGTTGCTCTGGCTGGAAATCCAAACGTCGGAAAATCTGTGATTTTCAATGCGTTGACGGGGGCTAAGCAGAAGGTGGGGAACTGGCCGGGTGTAACGGTTGAAAAGAAAGAGGGCATATGCAAGTACAAAGGCATCGAGTTCCACATAGTTGATCTTCCTGGAATCTACGGTTTTACCGCCAGCTCAATAGATGAAAAGATCGCACGGGACTTCATACTTCAAAAACCAGATGTTGTTGTGGATATCGTCGATGCATCGAACATTGAAAGAAATCTGTACCTAACGATGCAGCTGGTAGAGATGGAGGCAAACATCGTCGTTGCTTTAAACAAGATGGATCTGGCCAAAGCCAAAGGATACAAAATAAATATCAGAAAACTCTCAAAAGAGCTGGGTTTGCCCGTAATTCCAATGGTTGCGGTGAAAAACGAGGGGATTGACGATCTGAAAGAGGCGATGTACCATGTAACAAAACACGGAGCAAGAACTTTTTTGAGATACAATGATGGGGTTGAAGAGATGATCTCTGCTGTTCAGGAGAGGGTGATCGAACACAATTTGCTGCCGAACTACCCTCCAAGATTTGTAGCCATCAAATTGCTTGAAGGGGATGAGGAAATCTTAAAGATGGCTAATTTTAGTGAGGAGGTGGTTAAACAATGGATTTCATAGATGCCATCGCCAATGCGAGATATGAGCTCATCGGTGAAATTCTCGGAAAAAGCATGGAAAGAACATCAAAACCAAAATCTTTCTCTGATCTGGTTGATATTGTTGTTTTAGACAAATATCTGGGTATTCCGATATTCTTAACGTTGATGTGGGCGGTATTTCAGTTTGCTTTCAGTGTTTCGGTACCATTCAGTGATGTCATTGATATGTTCTTCTCTTTCGCAGCAGACTGGGCCAAATCTAGTATCTCAAATGAGATTTTAGCATCTTTGATAGGGGATGGAATCTTTGGCGGTCTGGGATTCGTCTTGGTTTTTCTTCCTCCCATAGCCTTCGTTTTCATAGCATTGGGAATATTGGAGGACACCGGCTATCTGCCAAGGGCAGCATTCGTCATGGATAAGGCTATGACCAAGGTAGGACTCCATGGAAAGTCGTTCATCCCGATGCTTCTAGGCTTTGGGTGTAATGTTCCGGCTATAATGGCTACCAGAACAATAGAAAACGATGTGGACAGAAAGATCAGCATAATGGTGAATCCGCTGATGTCTTGCAGTGCAAGGCTGCCCGTCTACGTTCTCTTTGCTGGAGTCTTCTTTACGGGTTACGAAGGCGCGGTGATAGTTTCGATGTACCTTCTCGGCATAATTCTCGCCGCATTAATGGCGACGATCATCAGAAAGATCTTCTTTGGTGGAAAACCTTCGCCGCTCTTAATGGAGATGCCAGAGTTTAGCGTTCCTTCAGCAAAAAGTGTTTTGAATGGTGCTTGGATTAGAACTCAGATTTTCCTCAGAAAGGCAGCGACGATCCTGTTTATAGGCGCGGTGGTGATTTGGCTCCTCTCAAACTTTCCTTGGGAGGCGACGGGTGGTGGAGAGGTTCTGGAAAATTCCTATGCTGCTTCAATTGGACATGCAGTTGAGCCGGTTATCAAGCCGTTGGGATTGAACTGGAAAGCGGGTGTAGCTTTGTTCAGTGGTTTCATGGCCAAGGAGATAGTTGTTGGGACCTTTGGAATTCTTTACGGGGTCAATGAAGAGGAGATAGGCACAGCAATTCTCCACGACTTCAACCCGGTATCGGCTCTGGCCATGATGGCCATCACCCTAATCTACCTTCCGTGTCTGGCTACGATGGGTGTTTTGAAAAGGGAGCTTGGAGAATGGAAGTGGGTCGAACTCGTTATAGTCTATGAACTGCTGCTGGCATACCTTGTCGCTGCGATGATAGTTGGGATCGGGAGGTTGGTGATTTAGATGAGAGCGTATATGGTTGTGTTAGCCCTGATAACTTTGATCTTGGGAATAGCCGAGATTGCATGCGGATTTGGGTTAGAATTGAGCTTACCCATGCCATACATCCCATCGGACATCTTTGGAGGCTTTGCTTTGCTCGTGATATCTGCGACCTTTTCGAAGGGAGCGCTATCAGAGGAACCAAGGGCACATCTCTACATTGGATCGATACTGCTTGCCATCTTTGGATTACTGTATATCTTGGTGTTCCTTGCAAACGGCTTAGACTCGGTAATACTCGGGGAAGAGTGGCAGCCCCTTGGTGACATCAGACCGGAGATGTTTATCTTGTTACTCTCAATTCCGGGACTCCTTTCGGTGAGAAAAAAGCTAAATGAAAACCCGTAATTTTTAATTTTATTGAAGGTGGAGAAAATGAAACTCCTGATCGCTGCTCTGGCGTTTGCGTTCTTCTTCATCTGTCCGAGAATGGCTGGAATAACGAGCGTAATATCGAACGCTACAGATGTTGATTTGGTCAAGCTTGCTGTGGTTGGCAGCGTTATAACCATCCCATTTGTTGTTGCCCATGGTACTGATTTACGCCAGATACGGGTTATTAGCAGCTTTAGGTTTTGCAATATTAACGGATTTGCTCTCCGCATTGGTGATCAGGGAGATAAGTTATAAAGCTGGAATTGAAACACTGATTGTGGCATTGTTCGTCATCTTTGGGGTTAGGGTCGCATCCCAAATCTCCGAGTTTATAGGTTTATGAGTTCTTAGATATTAAGAGTTACTTGGTCATCGTTCACTCCAATAGGTTCTTAACGATTGATCCCTCTTTGATGACGATCGTCACCTTCTTTTTATCGAGTAAAACTTTTGGATCATCTAGCGGGTTACCATCAACAACTATCAGATCTGCGATCATTCCCTTCTCCAGAGAGCCGATTACGTGATCTGAATGTGCAGCCTTCGCGGCGTTGAAGGTGGCTGCTTTTAAAACATCCATGGGTCTCATATCGATGAGGTCTGTAAGAAGTGAAATCTCGAGACTGTTCATACCGTAGAGCTGAATCTCCTTTGCACCGATAAAAAAGTCCGTTCCAGTTGCAATTCTGACTCCCGCCTTGTAGGCTCCTCTAATGGATTCAACATGCCTTTCATGAACCTCTCTTGTTTTCTCTATGGCCCACTCTGGAAGGCCTGCTGCCGATCCAAATTTGAGAATCACATCGGCTATCGTTAGCGTCGGAATTAAGGTTACATCTTTCTCAATCGATAAATTGATCGCATCCTCATTCAGATCCATGCCATGGGCTAGGACATCAACTCCCTCCTCTACGGCGTTTATGTATCCCTTCGATGATTCTGCATGGGCATGTACAAACTTCCCAGCCCTTTTAGCCTCTTCAACGACAGCGGCTATCTCCTTCCTCGTCATTTGCGGATATTCAGGTTTGTCTCTCTGTGATGCAACACCTCCGGTTACGAATATCTTGATGAAATCTGCCCCCTCCCTTAAAGCGTGTCTCGCAGCCTTTCTGCATTCGTCTTCTCCATCACAGAGCAAAGACTGGAAAGGAAAATTTAGCAGAGATTCTCTGGCATCGACAAGTTTAGGATGGAGGAAATGGAAGTCTCCATGTCCGAAGGTTTGGGAAAGAGGATAGCCAGCGGCAACGATTCTCGGCCCTCTAACAACTCCCTCATTAACAGCTTCTCTGAGATGCAAAGCCACGCTACTTCCAGCATCGCAAACAGTAGTGTAGCCAGCGTCCAGCACAACCTCCAAATCCTTTATGGCCCTTGCTACGAATAATCCAAAAGGTGTTAAGAGTCCTTCTTTGATGTAGTCTCCGGATCTGAAGCCTGTGAAATGTATGTGGGCATCGATAAGCCCAGGCAAGATCGTGCATCCATTGACATCGATAACCTCAGAATTCTCAGGAACCTCAACCTCTCCTGTAGATCCAACATCCTTTATCTTGCCTTCTTCGATGACAATCCTGCCTTTACTCAACACTTCATTCTTGGCGGGATTTATTATCCTTCCATCAATAACGAGGCTCATGAGAATAGTATTAATTCTGAGTACATAATCTTTATCGGTTTATTAAAGATTGAATAGCAAAAAAGAGACAATTTCAGGGAATTTTCAGGCTAAGTTAACACTTAACACTTATCTTCTCACACGGGTGGGTTCCCTTCTCACAAAACTCTTTGAAATGCTCAAGCCACTTGGGATTTATAGCGGGAGAATCCTCAACAAACCTTACGAAGTTTTTAAGTTGTTTCACGGTTTCTGGATTTAACACATGCTCGATTATACATGCATCCTCCTCAGCGATTTTTTTGGGAACTCCCAGGGTTGTGAGGAACTTTACTAGGATCTCCCTTCTCTCTTTTACGCTTTCAGCAACCTCTCTTCCTTTTGGTGTGAGGCCAACAAAAAGCCTCTTTCCGTAGATAACGTAACCCTGTTTTGAAAGCTTTGAAACCATCTCGGATACGCTTGCGGGCTTTACATTGAGTTTCGCAGAGATATCCTTTATCTTTGTGTAACCCCTCTCCTTACTAAGCTCGTGAATTATCTCGAGATAGTCTTCAGCCCTCCTCCCCAACATCCACAATCACCTTCATCGCAAGACCCCTACCAACAACGAATTTCGTCCCGTTAACCGAAACGAGCAAAGCTCCAGCTCTTCTTAGGACTCTTACTTCTTTTCCCTTTGTTATTCCCATCTCTTGAAGTTTTATATAAGCTCCTCTACCACCGATGATCTCTCTAACAACTCCCTTGCTACCCTCTTTCATCAGTGCCAGTGGTACCATTGGATTTAGGTTAACCTAAATCTATATATGTTTTTCGGTTTACCTAAATTTTTGGTTTGCATCGTTATATTTTTCAACCACCCACAATTTTTATGGAAACCTCGAGGGAATTCAGGGAGAGGATTAAGAAGGACATGTCAAGAGTTCCCGAGTTAGGAGAATTCTGTGACAGATGCTTGAGAACGGAAAGGTACAACGGCAATGTCGTTCTAATGGTTGTGGATGCAGCCTTCGTTTCTATAGGTGTAAATTATTTTAACGTTATCGTTCCTGCAGTTCTCAGGTTCGGAGAATTAATTCGTTCAAAGGTTAGCAACCTCTCTGATTTTCTGAAGCTACCTGACGAAATCCTTTTTTCTGTGTGGAAGAATAGGAGAAGCTGGAGAGTTGCAAGGGGTATTGCAGAATGTCTTAGTGGCATAAGTGAAGATGATAGAACTGCGATCAGGACTTGGGCTTCCGATTCTACCTTGGAGGATTGGGAAGATGACATCATCGGGAAAATAAAAGGTGTGGGAATCAACACGTATCAGTACCTCAGAATGATGGGGGGCATCGATACAGTTATGCCTGACAAGATCGTTAAGAGATACTTTTTCGGGCTTGCAGAAGATTTAGGGCTCATTGAGGATGTAAGTAGTATAAAAGACGATACATTGTTTATAAGGTGGGTTGAAAAGCTTGCAAGGCAAATCAATCACAAAGCTATCGAACTTTGCTGGTTAACTTGGTTCGTTCAGTACGATGACAGGCGTTTGAACTCTTATAGGGAACTTATGAGAAAGATCTAAAAACAAAGCAAAACAAAATGATAAATTCTGATAAATATTAAGAAGAAAATATTTATAGTGAGTGTGCAACTCCTTGTCACATGTTGTGGAGTAGCATAGAAGAGATGCCGATAAAAGATCTGAAGGAACTTCAAAATAGGAAGTTGAAAGCACTAGTCCGTCACGCTTATACCAACTCTCCTTTTTATAGAAGGAGGCTGAAAGAAGAAGGAATAAATCCCTGGGATTTTGATGGAATTAAAGATCTGGTAAAGCTTCCCTTCACAAAGAAACAGGATCTGAGGGACACCTATCCAACCGGTATGTTTGCTGTGCCATTGTCCCAGGTTGTGAGGTATCATGCGTCAAGCGGGACAACGGGGAAGCCGACCGTTGTTGGATATACGGAGAATGACATAGAATGCTGGGTTGAAAGCTTATGTAGGAGTCTCAATGCCTGTGGGGTTGTTAGAGGAGATGTGATGCAGATAGCCTACGGCTATGGCCTCTTCACTGGCGGTCTGGGTTTCCATTATGCCGCAGAAAGACTGGGGGCGGGTGTAATACCTATCTCAGCCGGTAACACCAAGAGGCAGATCGAGCTGATGAAAGATCTTAAAACAACCGTTATCGCGTGCACACCATCTTACATGCTTTACCTTTCCGAATTCATGCTTAAGAATGAGGTTAATCTCTCAGAATTGAGTTTGAGAATGGGCATACTTGGAGCAGAGCCTTGGAGTGAAGAAACCAGAAAGAGAATAGAGAATAAAACCGGAATAGAGGCATACGACGTGTATGGAACCTCCGAGCTTAGCGGTCCGCTATTCACGGAATGCACCGAGAAAGCGGGATTGCACGTATGGGCGGATCACTTCCTCATCGAGATAATAGATCCTGAGACCGGTGAGCAGCTTGGGGAGGGGGAAAAGGGAGAACTTGTTGTTACAACTTTGTCAAAGGAGGCTTTACCACTTATCAGGTGGAGAACGGGAGATATAACTTCTCTTGAAGAGGAAAAATGCCCCTGTGGAAGGACACATCCAAGAATTGGCAGGATAATGGGAAGAAGTGATGATATGCTTATCGTAAGGGGTGTAAATGTCTTTCCGAGCCAGATAGAGCATGTACTTATGGAAATACCTGAGGTTGGAGAGCATTACATGATATACCTCGATAGAGAAAATGAGCTGGATGTGATGAAGATTCAAGTTGAGCTGAGAGATGCAGAGATAGACAGAGTATCGGATTTCTTGGAGCTTGAAAAAGAAATCGCATCAAGACTTAAAAGCACGCTTAACCTTTCGACAAAAGTTGAACTCGTAAATCCCGGGACGCTTGAAAGGTTTGAGGGAAAGGCCAAAAGGGTTGTTGATAGGAGAAAGATTTGAACAGCTCAAACCCTTCCTCTCGACTCGCCATGAACTATCGCGGTAGCTACCATGTGGGCAAGCCTGAGAGGTTCAGGGATATGACCTTCTCTGGTTGAAAGCCTGAGGTACGTTTCTGCCTCCTCTCTAGAACATCCCTTAATCTGGACATAAGTATTCTCGATTTTTATAACTTCTCCAGCTCTCTTAATTACTTCCCACCTCTCCTCTCCATTTGAGACGTTTTTCAAGGCCTTTTTTATGGCTTCAAAGTCCGGATATTTTCGCATTACAACTATAACTGGTATTTTTGTCCTCTCGTTTATCTTTGAGATATCAACCGTGTTAAATCCGCCGAAGGTAAGTCCACTCAGAAAAATACACTTTAGCTGACTCCAGAACTTGGATTTTTTGAGCATAACCTCGATTTTTTCGGTCGAATTCATCCCATCGATTTCGATTCTATCAAACATGAAACCCTCTGGTAGGATTCCTGCCGTAACGCATCCTACTATAACAGCCTCCCCTCCTTTCAGCTCTGAAAAGCTACCGGAAAGCTTAAAACTATCATCAAACCCGACGAATCTCCACTTTTTCATCCTAGGATATCAAGAATTTCATCACATTCTCGTATGATAAACTCGTTCGCCCTCTTTATAGCATCCATTGGGTTTAAGCCATCTGTGCGTACAATCAGCTCCGCCTCATCTATGAGTGGATGTGGCACATCATATTTTGCCAGAAGAACCCCATCTACCTCTAGCAGAAAGTGTTGTAGGAGGTTGAGAAACGTGTGATCCTCCCCTCTAATCTTAATCCTCGCGTAGTTCTCATCAAGTTCGGTAATTTTTATCTCCATCTCCAATCACCATTTTATGGATCTCAAGTATTGAACCATTCTCAGTTATTAAACCTAGAGCTTTTAATTGTTATTTTTACACTCAATCCCATTTTCCTCTTCCGTAATCTGATGAGATTTTTCTGCTCTCAACGTTACCACACTTCGGACATTTAAGCTTATCTCCATCAACTACCAATTCAGTTTTGCAGTTTGAGCAAAGAGCCTTTACGACTCCCATATCCTTTCCCTTTGTTGATAGCTTTAAAAGCTCTGGATCGATTATCCTTGCTTTTATTATGTCCATGTATCGGACGGCCGAATCTAGATCTTTGAGGTATTCATTCTGCACGTTTGATATATGCAACGCTGCTATGCCGGTATGTCTGAGATCTCTATCATAGCCGGATTTCCTTGAAAGCTCAACGAGTGCGAGGGAGTTTCTAACATCAACAACCCTGCCAAGAACGACATCACCCTTTTTAATCTCGGGAATCTTTTTTACGGACTCAACACTCAAAACCCTATCTTTGATCTTTAGTTTTCCTGCAACAGCGGCATAGAGTTCTCCTCCCTCCTCATAAACTCCCTCTCCACCAATGAATTCTTCAGCGTATCCAATTCTATCACCGGGAAACACGAATTTCATTCGGTATCAACTCCTTCGAAATCTTTTTTCAATCCTGTAGACCTCTATTGGGATATATTTAAATTCTTTTTCATGAAATTCGTAGGTTCTTCTCAGCGGGATGCTGAATCTCCAGAGGTGTGTTATTTCAAAACCCTTTTCAGCTGCAAGCCTTTTAACGAACTTTTCACTTCCAGCAGAGTGTATCGAATAAATAACCCTCGATATTTCGAGAGCTTTACTCAAGAAAGGCCTATCTGCATGTCTTGTTTTTATTCCGAAAGGAGGATTCATGATCGTGGTAAAATTTTTTCTCCTTGCTTCGAAATGTCTCACATCAGCTTGAATCAAGTCTATTTTAACTCCAAGCCTTTTTGAATTATTTTTTGCAATTGTAAGGGCTTTTCTATCGACGTCGACTCCAATTACTCTTGCCCCCAACTTCCCAGCAGCTATGGCAAGCATTCCGGTGCCACAACCAAGGTCAATAACGAACTCCAGGTCTGAGAAGAGATAGGCATTTGAAACTATGAAAGCGGCAAGAGGGGGAGGAGTGACATACTGTTCAAGCTGTATATCTGGAAAATCAAATCCTGATAGCTTTTCTAGTTCAATTTCAAGTTCTTTCTTCACGTTTTCTTTTCTGTCAAATTAAATACATTTTTTTCGGTCTAAATTCCGAGATAAAGTGCAACAGCTTTCACGAAACTTAGAGTCTTAAGGATGAGGATTAAAGCGAAAAAATTCTCTGCAGCAATTCTGACTTTACCTTTAATCTCCTTGACATCTTTTGTATAGCTCAAATAAACATGCTCCATATTCTTACCGAGGATTATTATAATATAATTTTTTTGGTGAGAAAAAATAATTATAGTCATAATTTTAATGATGATGAGGAGGTTAACTGGATATTTTTTGGCTAACTTTAAAATTGAAGTAAAAACTATTCGTTGATATATTATTTAATTTATTTATTATCTACATGTTTACGAAAGCTTGCCTGATCTCTAATGGAGTTTCTAGATATCTCTAAACTCAACCAAACTTTGTAGAGTAGCTTATACGCGAAAAATTTTTAAATGAGAAAATTGTACGGAAAATAGGTGGTCAGATGAAGCTTCCTTTTGGAATTGAAAAGTTAGATGATGTTCTGGGCGGGGGTCTGGACAAGGATACAATCAATCTAGTAATTGGTAGGAGTGGGGCTGGTAAAACAATCCTTGCCTCCCATTGGGCCGCTGAAGGCGCTAGAAATGGAGAG
>Ga0190363_1002084_pt1 | contig 11597 bp, 8 predicted proteins | sample 48721867_MG_FD_161272 | JGI IMG/M metagenome (GOLD analysis project Ga0190363, IMG submission 161272) | Hydrothermal vent microbial mat bacterial communities from Southern Trench, Guaymas Basin, Mexico - 4872-18-6-7_MG | ecosystem: Environmental > Aquatic > Marine > Hydrothermal vents > Microbial...
TAAAAGACGAAGATATTTATGGTAATCTTGTTATTATTGAACCGGGAAAGATTCGTATATATCATCCGTAAAACAGGGGTTGATGCAATTAAGTATACACTACCATAGAATTTGAAGGAAAGAAAATTATAATTATTCCTGTAACCAAATTTTTGCTTTTTGAACTTTAGGACAGATACGATAATGTTGATTATGAGTTTAACTTTCCAGCATAAAGACCAAGATTTTCTGCGATGAGTAATGAAAAAATATGTAAGACTTTAAATATTGAAATAAAGGAGTGGAAAGAAGAATTGAGGGAGTTTGTTAAATTAAAGAGGCATATGGATAAGACCAATGGATAGGCAGGTTAATAAACAGGGAACTGGAGAAAAAACTCTCAGTTACAAATATCAGGAAAGCTTCTTGCAAAAAAACACTTTTAAACTTCCTCGGTTAGGTAGTACTTCCTTTTAGTTGAGATAATCACCATTCCCTTCATTATACGAGGGTTGTGAACAGATCGTTTTGGTCTTCTGTTTTTAAGTTAGAACATTTTAAACTCATTAATATGAGTAAATTACATACTTCAGTTGGCACGCAGAATAGAGCTTGAAAAAGGAATAAAAAACTATATAATTGGCATTTGAAGGAGAAATACAAAAAGACTTCTAAAGATATGAAAAACAGAGAGACTCAAAAAGTTAATATAAAAAGACTTTTTATAAAAGTCAGAAAATTTACTAAAAGAGAAGAGTTGAATTTTTTAAGGAAGATGTGAAAAAGAAACAATGAAAGTTCTTGGAGCAATCTTTGCAGAAAGCTGGTTAGGTAGGTTTATTACTCGGGTGGTAGGTCGGCAGGGAAGTCTTCGCTTTCGTTTGGCAAGAGACACGATAGGTGTGATGATCATCCAGGCTTTTTCCATAGGATTGAGTTTTGTTGTCAGTGTGGTGCTTGCGCGTCTTCTGGGCGTGCGAGAGTTCGGGCTATACTCCTTAGCCATGTCGGTGCTAGGGCTTCTGGTGGTGCCGGCTACTTTCGGTTTTCCCCAGCTTTTGGTGCGGGAGATCGCTGCTTGTAGGGTTAAGGGCGAGTGGGGTCTAATCCGAGGGCTTCTTCGTTTTGCCCAACGCACTTCACTTCTTGTTTCCTTGAGCATCGCCCTTTTGGGCTGGCTTGCGCTTTGGCTTTTGTCCGACCGTTTCTCAGGCGAAACTTTGCAGGTATTGGCTCTTGCTTTTTTAGCCCTACCCTTCTGGGCACTTTTGCAACTGCACGGGGAAGCTTTGCGCGGCTTTGAGCGGATCTTAGCCAGCCAGTGGGTTAGCACCGTGACGCGACCTCTGAGCTTTCTCATTTTGATAGGCGTAACTTGGTTCTTCTTTAGAAAACTGGAAAATGCTTCTTTTGCTTTAGGTCTTCACATCCTTTCTGCAGGGATCGCCTTAGCTTTTGCCTTTTATCTCCTCCGGAGCCAGCTCCGCCGTTCCGTGCCATCCAATGCCGTGAGCCAAAACACCGCCGTGTGGATTCGTAATGCCCTATCTCTGGCCTTCCTGGGAATTCTCAACCTGATCCCCCAGCATGCAGGAATCCTGATACTTGGTTGGATGCAAGGTCCTGAAGAGGTGGGACTTTATAAGGTGGCTTATCAGACGGCATCGCTTGTCCCTTTTGGGTACATGGCTGTGAATATAGCCATTGCCCCTACATTGGCGCAGCTTTATGCCATTGGGGATGGAACCAAACTCCGAAAGGTTATAATATCTGCAATTGCTGTGGCTACTACCTTAGCCCTGCCTCTCGTACTGCTGTTTACCATTGGAAGTAAATGGTTTCTTAACTTAACCTTCGGTGAAGGTTTTACCCCAGGTGCGACTGCGTTGGTAATCATCGTGGTAGGTCAGATGATTTTCGCAACGGCAGGGCCATTAAGACTTTTTTTGGTTATGAGTGGCCATGAGAGTAAATCTACCCTAAGCGTTAGTATTGGCTGTGGAGTCTATCTACTTTCCAACATTGCTCTGATAAACTTTTTAGGAATAAACGGAGCAGCCTTAGCTTTTACCATATCTATGGTGCTAACGAACGTGCTCAATCTATATTTTGTACATAATATATTATCAATCAAAATCCATAGTTCGTGAGGTGAGGTATTTATGCGCATAGCCATTGTAAATTGCTGGCACGATGACAATAAAGGGGATAGTGCAATTGTTTGGGGTACTTTGAAAGCCTTTAAGATGTGCGTCCAGAATCCTTCATTTACTTTATTATCTGTGTTTTCTAAAGAAAGTCCTTTTTTTAAAACCTCGTTCCGACATACAATAAGAAAGTTTCCAAATGTAGAAATACGACCTTTTCCTATCCCGAATCGTTTGGAACTTGACCGTTGGAGGTGGGTAATGATTCTAATTCGCTCTATGAATCCTCTGAAAGTTAGTAAAGACCTTGGATTATTAGACAATGTTGATTTAGTAATTAGTAAAGGGGGCCACTACTTTGTAGATTACGGAAGGCTTTCAGGTATATTTCATATTTACACACATTCCTATCCCTTACTTCTTGCCTGGCGAAAGAAAGTCCCATTTGGAATATACGGTCATTCTATCGGGCCTTTGCGGTCGCCACTCGCAAGGTATCTCATCCGTACAGTGTTTAAGAAAGCAATGATTGTGGGTGTTCGAGAATTTCTCTCCAAGGAGGAACTTAAACGATGTGGATTCTCACCGGATTCGGTTAACTTGTTGCCAGACCTTGCGTTTATGCTAGAACCTTCGTTGACAAAGTGTGTAGAAAATCTTCTTCAACGCCATAATCTAAAGCCAGATGAGTTTGTCATTATAACCCCGCGCCAGTGGTTCTTCAAAGGAGAATCTTCACGATACATAGATTACCTAGATGTTTTAGCAGGACTTATTCGTCATCTAAGGATTAACGGACTAAAAGTTGTCATATTGGCACATACTTTAGGACCTTCACCTTTTGAAGACGATAGAATAGCTTGCTGTGATTTGTTGAAACGCTTAAGCAACCACAATGGGATCTATTATGTCCAAGAAGACTTGAATCCAGAAGAATTATCTGCCTTTTATGGATGTAGTCGTCTAGTTATAGGCACTCGCTTTCATTCTATTATCTTAGCGTTTGTAGCAGGCACGCCAGCACTCGCAATTTCTTATGCCGGACCAAAGGCACCAGGAATCATGGACCTATTTGGACTTAGAGCCTATACAGCAGATATCTCAAATCTTAACTTAGAGGCTTTGAAAACAGGAGTAAGACACATTCTTCATAATAAAAAGGATTTGCAGGTGCAAATCCAAAAGAAGGTTTCAGAACTTCGTACAAATATCATTACTCTTACTCAAAAAGTGGTGAAAGAGATCAAATAAATATGAAGATTATCTATTGAGGTAGGAAAGCTTATGAGAAAAACGGACGTGGCTTTGTTCACGACATACCTTGGCAGTGGTGGGGCAGAGCGGGTTACGGTAAATCTAGCAAAGGGATTTAGAGATTATGGACTAGAGGTAGATTTAGTGCTCACACGCTCCGGCCCTCGGCAGTATGAGATACCCAGTGGAGTTCGCTTAATCGATATAGGCGCTCCACGGATTTACGCTGCACTGCCCGGGATTATCCGCTATCTCAGGCGGACAAAACCCGACATTGTGCTGTCTGCTGATGCAGCAGTTAATGTTACAGTTCTACTTGCCTGGCGTCTGGCTCATAGCCGCGCTCGCATTTTTGTAGCGGAGCACACCATTCTGACCGAAGCCATCAGGAACAGCCGAGACTGGCGTATGAAAATACTGCCTGCTTTTATTCGAAAAACCTACCCCTGGGCAGACGGGATCGTCGCCGTCTCTAAAGGTGCTGCAAATGATCTCGCCAAAATTGCTCCTACACTTAAGCACAAGATTCGCGTCATATATAATCCTGTGGTTTCGGAGGAATTGTTTGTAAAGGCAGAACAGCCCCTGAATCATCCATGGTTTTGTAAAGGCGAACCGCCTGTTATTCTCGCAGCGGGTAGGTTGACTCCTCTCAAAGACTTTACTACACTTATTCGTGCTTTTGCTCTGGTGCGCAAGGAGCGTCCGGCCCGGCTGATGATCTTGGGGGAAGGAAAGGATCGAGCCCAGCTTGAGACTTTGGTTAAGGAGTTGGGGTTAGAGGGGGATGTCGCTCTGCCAGGGTTTGTGGACAATCCTTATCAGTACATGAAACGGGCAGCGGTGTTCGTGCTCTCCTCAAGGTGGGAAGCCTTGCCAACGGTGTTAATCGAAGCCATGGCTTGTGGTTGTCCTGTGGTAAGTACCAATTGTCCCTCAGGCTCTGCCGAGATTCTGGAAAACGGAAAGTGGGGCAGACTTGTTCCTGTGGGGGACATAGAAGCTTTGGCAGATGCGATAGTCAAGGCTTTAGAAGAGCCACCGCCAAACACCGCGGAGCGTATCATGGAATTTAGTGTTGATCGTGCGGTTCAAAGATACATAAGACTCTTGTGGCCTGATGCAAATCTTCCAGATAAAGGTTGAACTAAGACGAGAGAAGGGGAGGAGGGACAGCTTTCGTGAAAGCTCTGTCTCCTGCTTTTGTAACCGAAGACATACGCCAAGGTCCAAGGCTGAGAGTGGACAGGTTGTGGCTTTGGTTCTGGTTATTTCTGATTTTTTATACTACTCTTGTCCTCTTATGGAGCTTGCTGCCTGAGAGCCTCCAGGAGATTGGATTCTTAAGTGTAGCTACAACTTGCATAGTCCTTTTTATGCTTTTTCCAGCACCGGTTAGTTTGAGAGCGCGGCTTTTGGGGCTTATCGTCTGGCTACTCGGTGTTTACGTGATGATAATGATACTGCCTCAACCTCCAACAGTTGATGCGCGTAGTAAGTACTATGCGATGTTTGAAATGTTTTCCGCATCTGATTTGATAACTCAGTTGTTTAGCTCATTTGACTTGGAGACTACCTTAGTTTACTCGCCGTTTACCTTATCACTTATTCTCAAGCCTTTGCTCGGCAATTTTACGTCTCTTGGGCCATGGGCGGTAGCATTACCTTATGGCGTTCTTTGGATCTTATCATCTTTTGTTTGGGTTCAGGCGTTGTACAGAAAGAGAGAAGAAGAACCACTTTTTGGCGATAATAGCTTTACAGCCCTTTTGTTTGTAGCGCTGATGGCTCTGCCAAGCGTAGCTTATTGGTCAATGAGCTTTATGAAGGAAGTTCCCTTCGTTGCAGTGAATGTATTTTCCGCAGTGAGATTCTCTCAGAGAAAGTACTTTTCCGCGATCCTTCTGCTCATAGTTGTAAGTTTAATAAGGCCCTATGCGGTTGGGATAGTGGCTAGCTATTGGCTTTTCCTTCAACCTTCTCAAAAGCTAAGATGGATGACAGCTTTAGGTTCTGCAGCCTTGTTCTTTGCTTTTACCAGGGCAAACATAATCGCTATTCCCAAGTTCGCTCTACTTACCGTATATACTTTCATAAGTCCGGATCCAGTCGATCCTAACAACTGGCAGTTAGTGTCGATAGATGATTTTGGCTCGGCAACTCCTACCCTTTTCCTGACATTAGAGGGTATATTATTGGGAACGCTTTTGCTTGTGGGTATCGTAGCCTTGATCGCGAGTGTCAAAAGACGAACATGGCTGAGATTGGGTTTATCCATTCTCGTTGGCTGTGCCGTCCTGGGCGTTGTAGATCATTTCTACTCGGTTAACAGGCTAGGATCATATAGTTTGTTCGCTTTCGGAGCTCCAGCGATGCGTTTGAAGTTTACTCTATGGCCATTGATCGTGACTTGGGGAGCTGTAGCTTTGAAAGCTGTTAAGGTAGGAGAAAAGCGTCATGAGCTTGGAGCAATTGTTGGCGAAAAATCGGCGTAAGATTCGATCGCTGATCGATACACACCACGCAACTATCTATCTATCTATTTGCCGTATCAGACCGAAGACGCGACATATCACTATCTCCAAAGATACCGAAATTGTAATCGAGGGTTTTCCTCGCTCAGCAAACACCTTCGCAGTGGCCGCATTTATGTTTGCACAGCAGCGGCCGGTGAAGGTTGCTTGGCATCTACATGCCCCAGCTCAGGTCATAGCGGCGGTAAGGAGAGGAATTCCCTACATAGTCTTGATCCGCAATCCAAGGGATGCGATCTTGTCTCCGCTCGTGAGGGCACCACATATCTCAGCTGAGCAGACATTGAAGGACTACATTAGCTTTTATGGTTCAATCGCGCCTTATCGCGATAAGTTCGTTGTTGGCCGCTTTGAAGAAGTAACAAGAAACTTCGGCGAGGTCATTCGGCGGGTTAGTGCTCATTTTGGGACAAACTTCAAGTCCTTTGAGCATACTCAACAGAACGTGCAGAAAGTCTTCCAGATAATGGATGAGATGGACAAGCAAGACACAGGCCTAAATGAGGTTAAGGAGGAGACTGTTGCTCGGCCTTCAGCTTATCGGGAAAAGATGAAAAGCGGGGCAGAAGCAAAATTGGAAACGCCCAAAGCAAGAAGGCTGTTGTTGGAGGCTGAAGAGGTTTACCGTATGTTCATCAAAGACAGAGAAGCGGTGGATTGATCGTTATGCGCATCCTGATAGTTAACACAGTCTATAAGCGAGGTGGAGCGGCAGGTATCGCACAATCGCTCTATCGGGAATTGAAACGCCTCGATGGCTGGGAGAGCCTGTTTGCCTACGGCAGAGGGCCCAAAGCGAGAGAGCCCGGAATCGTCCGCTTTACCCTTCAGCCCGAGGTTTACCTGCATATTGCCCTAACCCGCTTAACTGGACTGCAAGGATACGGGACATGGCTTTCCACAAAGCGATTGATCCGATTGATCCAAGAGTGGAAACCAGATGTCATTCACTTCCACAACATCCACGGCTACTATCTTAACCTGAGTATTGCCAAAGCCGTAGATAAGCTGGGTATCCCTGTGGTCTGGACCTTGCACGATGCCTGGCCATTAAGCGGCAGATGTGGATTTTTTCTTGATTGCGAACGCTGGAAAACCGGCTGTGGCAAGTGCCCGTATCCGAGAGAGTATCCCAAGACTTATTTTGATAGCTCGGCTTGGATGTGGCCCAGAAAGCGAAAGCTCTTGGGCGAAGTTTGGAAACCAGTGATTGTCACGCCTTCCAAGTGGTTAGCCAACTTGGTGAGCGAGGCCTGTGATGGACGGCTTCGCGTAGAGATCATTCCAAACGGTATTGACACAACGGTCTTCCATCCGGTAGACCGCTTGCAAGCTCGGAAGGAGTTGGGTCTCCCTGAGGACAAAAAGATCGTTCTTTTCGCAGCAGCCAAACCATCCGAAAGGCGGAAAGGCATCGTGTATTTCTTTGAAGCCCTCAAGTATGTGCAAGCCGATAACTGGATGGCTCTCGCAGTAGGCGGAGCGGCCGATCTTGCTAAATGGGTTCCGCAGGGTGTGAAAGTGCGACAACTTGGATATGTGAAGGGAGCCGAAGTTATGGCAAAGGTTTACAGCGCTGCGGATCTTTATTGTATCACTTCACTGGCAGATAACTTTCCAACCACTGTGTTGGAATCTATGGCGTGCAAAACCCCTGTGGTGGGTTTTGCTGTGGGAGGTATTCCCGAGCAGGTGACAGAAGAATGCGGGCGACTTGTGGAACCGGGCAACGCAAAGGCATTAGGAAAGATTATTACAGACTTACTTAATGAGGATACCAAACGAAAGAAGATAGGAGAGCTTTGTAGAAAACGAGTAGAACAGGAATATAATCTACAACTATTTATAAAACGTCATCTTACATTATATCGGCGGCTTGCTGAAAGAACAGAATGAAGCTACATGAAGCATTGAACTTATTTTGGTACTTCTGAAGACGCAACAACTGGGTGCTAGTTGTATATTCTGCGAACATGTGTAACTCAAGTTTTTATAAGAACATACTCTTGGCACCGCACCACAAAATTCCTTTCGGCTCTCGCTTCCGCGATTGGTGGTATCCCTTAAACCTTGATCGGGCACTTCATTATATCGAGAAGGCACCCCCAGAGGATTTGAAAATTATAAAAGCTCGTTGTGGTTCACTTGCAAAGGAGCTGAAATATGATTAAAATAATAGTTTTAAAATAAAAATTAAATTACATTTGACATGTGTGTAAAAATGATAAAAACAAAAGCTCAGGTAGCATAATTTTAATTAGGAGGACTGTGATGGCAAAAAGGGCGTTAGTTACTGGAGCCGGTGGTTTCATCGGGCATCATCTGGTTAAATTCTTGAAGGAACGGGGTTATTGGGTGAGAGGTGTGGACATCAAACACCCTGAATTTGAACCCAGCCCTGCAGACGAGTTTGAACTTCTTGACCTTAGGAAGTTTGAGAACTGTCTCATCGCCACTCGTGGTGGCTTCGATGAGGTCTATCACCTTGCTGCGGATATGGGCGGGATCGGTTATATTACCGCCATTCACGCAGACATTACCCGCAACAATGTACTCATCAACACAAACATACTGGAGGCCTGTCGGATCAACGGAACTGGCCGGTTCTTTTTTTCCTCCTCAGCCTGTGTTTATCCTCAATACAAGCAAAAAAGCCCTGATGTTACCCCTCTCAAGGAGAAAGACGCCTGGCCTGCCGACCCAGAAGAGGGATATGGTTTGGAGAAACTCTTCATGGAGAAGCTTTGCCAGTACTACAGGGAGGATTATAACCTTGAAACCCGGGTAGCACGCTTTCACAATATTTATGGTCCCTTGGGCACCTATGAAGGTGGAAAGGAAAAAGCACCAGCTGCACTCTGTCGCAAGATTGCTTTAGCAAAGGATGGTGACGAGATCGAAATCTGGGGAGATGGGAAGCAGACCAGATCCTTCCTTTATATTGACGATTGTCTTGAAGGCATTTATCGTTTGATGCAGTCGGACTATGCTGAACCGCTAAATATAGGAAGCGACCGGATGGTTACCATTGATGAACTTGTTGACATTATTGCGCAAATTGCCGGTAAGCGCATACGAAAGCGTTACGACTTAAGCAAACCCCAAGGTGTGCGCGGTCGTAACAGCGATAACACAAAAATGCGAGAGGTCTTGGGTTGGGAACCACAGGTTTCCTTGGAAAAAGGTTTGGAAATTACTTACCGCTGGATTGAAAACGAACTCAGAAAAGCTGGTCGAATTTCATAAAGATGAAAATATCCATAATAACACCAGTATACAACGATCCTCGGGTATCCAGGGCTTTGGATTCTATTCTTTCTCAGAAATATGAAGGAGACCTGGAAATAATCGTTATTGATGGAGGGTCCGATCAGCCAACTTTAGATGTTCTTGAACGTTATCGTCATCGCATTAATATTTTGATCAGCGAGCCTGATCAAGGTGTTTACGATGCGATGAACAAAGGCATTAGACTTGCTACTGGTGAAGTAATAGGGATCCTTAATGCCGATGATCGCTATAATGATGATCAGGTGCTAAGAGATGTTGCGGCTGTCATGCGTGATCCCCAGATTGACGCATGCTACGGTGATTTAGTCTATGTGAATAGCGAAGAGCGAATTGTTCGTTATTGGAAAAGCAGTACATATCGACCTATAAAGTTTTATTTTGGCTGGATGCCTCCACATCCTACCTTTTTTGTACGCAAGCGTGTGTATGAGCAATATGGACTTTTTGACCTTAGCTTTCCCATTGCTGCTGACTATGAGCTGATGCTTCGTTTTATTCTCAAACACAAGATCCATATAAAATACATCCCGCGTGTATTGGTCAGGATGGCCCTTGGAGGTAAGAGCAACCGTTCTTTGGGTAATATAGTGAAGGCAAATTTGGAAGTTTGGAGAGCTTGGAAAAAGAATAATCTTTCATTTGGCTATTTTGTTCCGATACTGAAGCCAGCCCGAAAGCTCGTGCAGTTCATTTATCGCCCGTGATGAGAATCAAAGAGAAACTTCGTTGATTGATTCAGAAAATGCAATATGGATAGTTTTAAAAAGGTAATAAATATTTAAATGTAATTAGGCACTCTTATTATCACCAAGAGGTCTCCAGACCTTTTTTTAGGCGATGCTTGGGGAACCCGATATTGGCTACCTACATTGCAGACTATCATGTAGCGGTAGAAGATGTGAGAAGTGCAAAAAGCTTTCAGATCTTGAATCGTGCATTATATAAAATCTTAATCAAAGGGTGTGCAGGAAGAGTGAGATGGAGTTCAGGCTCATGCACATTTCCAAGTAATTTTAGGTTTTGCTGTTAGCTTTTGTGGTTCTTTATAAAGTTTCAAATGGAGATTTGTTGTGATCATGGCCGGTGAATTGTAAATCTGGACTCTCTTATAATGTTTACTCCTTGATTTAAATTTAGTATTATTCTGTTTAAACTATGGAGATAAATCTGATCCATATAAAAGTAAAACTCAGGCAGAATATTTGGAGGAAACTTGACAATTTAAGGTAATTTAAGGTAAATTATATTATAAAAAAATATAAAAAAATTTAAATAAAATTTTAAAAAATGAAATAGTTAACCTTTTGTTTATTTTAAGCATTACAAAAATAAAAAATAACTTATACTTGCAAGTGGAAAATGCACAAAGCAGCAAAAATCCTTTTTCAGCAAATGGTAGAAAAACTTCTGTGGTAAGGATGAACCGGCCCAAGCTTATACTTATAAAAAGAAGGTCTATTTCTTATGAAGCAGAATATTCTTTAGAGAATTAAGATAAAAAGGTCATTGTGGGAGGTAAATATGAAAACGATAATCCTTGCAGGAGGGTCTGGAACAAGGCTCTGGCCTCTTTCAAGAAAAACCTTTCCTAAACAGTTTTTAAAATTAAATGGAAATAAATCACTTCTTCAAAAAACAGTAGAAAGATTTTTAAAAGTGGTTAGCTCTAAAGATATAATTATTATGACCAATAAAGATTACAAATTTTTGGTTTTAGCAGAACTCAAAAGTTCAGGCTTTAATATTCCTGAAAAAAATATCGTCCTTGAGCCTGATATAAAAAATACTGCTCCTGCTATTGCACTGGCTATGAAGTTTGCTTTGGAAAAATTAGAAGTAAATCAAGAAGATGTTCTTTTTGTGTCACCTTCAGACCATATTATAAAACCCGAAGATAAATTCTTAAAATATCTTAAGAAAGCAGAAATATTGGCTAAAAAAGGCTATATAGTTACTTTTGGGATAAAACCTAATAAACCAGAAACAGGATATGGTTATATTAAGGCTAAAAACGATAAACAAAATGATAAACTTCTGGATTTAGGTGCATTTCTTGTTGAAAAATTTACAGAAAAGCCAGATTTAAAGACTGCAAAAAAATATCTTTCTGAAGGAAATTACTTTTGGAACTCAGGAATGTTTTGTTTTAGTATAAAAACTATGCAGGAAGAACTTGCTAAATTTGAGCCTGAAATTGCTAAAATTTTTGATTTAAGTTTTGAAGAAACAATTAAAAATTTTTCGAAACTCCCTGAAATTTCTATAGATTATGCAATAATGGAAAAAACAAATAAAGCTGTAGTTTTACCACTTGATATTTACTGGAATGATATTGGCTCGTGGAATGCAGTATATGAAGCTTTGGATAAAGATGAAGCTCAAAATGTAAAAA
>Ga0190363_1002085_pt1 | contig 11593 bp, 8 predicted proteins | sample 48721867_MG_FD_161272 | JGI IMG/M metagenome (GOLD analysis project Ga0190363, IMG submission 161272) | Hydrothermal vent microbial mat bacterial communities from Southern Trench, Guaymas Basin, Mexico - 4872-18-6-7_MG | ecosystem: Environmental > Aquatic > Marine > Hydrothermal vents > Microbial...
GTCGGGAATAAGTTTTTAACGACGTCGATCTGGTAATATATCGAGGGAATCTGATGGTTAAGTGCGAATACTGCGGTAAAGAAGTGGTCTTACCGTTCAGATGCCCGTACTGTAAGAAATACTTCTGCTACGAGCATAGGCTTCCGGAGAACCACGGTTGCAAGGAGCTTAGGTCAAGGTTCTATGTTCCACGTCTTACCCCTAGAGCACCTACGAGAACCTTAACCCAGGCAAGCATGGCTAAACCCAAGTTTTCAGATGTGTTTAAGATGACCAGTCCGACCGAGATCAAACATCTGGCGGTTGGGTTAGCCGTTTTCGCGTTGATAGGGTTTTCTATGCTCGTCGAGTCGATACCCATCTTTCTTCTAAAGCCCGATATACTCTTCTTGACTTTAACCGGCATGTTAGCCTCTTTTCTGATCCATGAACTTGCCCACAAGCTTGCAGCTCAGAGAATGGGGTATTGGGCCGAGTTTAGGCTCAGCATATCAGGCCTATTCATGACACTTCTATCGATTATATTACCCATCAAAATAGTGGCTCCAGGTGCGGTTAAGGTGATCGGGCTGAGGTTCAGCAAAGAAGATGTGGGAAAGGTAGCGCTTATGGGACCATTAACGAACGTGGTTCAAGCGGTAATATACATAGCCCTGAGAAGGTTCGTGGCGTTTGGAAGCCTTATGAGCATAGCTTTATATATACTAGCGGTTCTGAATTTAAGCTTAGCCCTGTTTAATCTCATACCCTTCGGTCCCTTGGATGGAGCTAAGGTCTTCAGATGGAGCAGAAGCGTCTGGTTTTCGGTTCTTGTGTCCGTATTAGCTGTTTGGCTTAGTCTCTCTACGCCGTTTTAACGGTGTTTTTAAACGTTTAAACACGGAAACTTTATGAATATCTCTTAGGGAAAAATCCTCGAAAATCATGAAAGCCGTCTTCAAGGGTCTTTGTCCTAACTGCGGAGGCGATATAGACGACGAGAGAGCATCTATGGGGTTACCCTGCAGAATGTGTCTGCCGGATGCGTACTTGAAGCATCCTAATCCTTTGGCTTATATTCATAATCCGAGTCAAGCCTATTTAAGGCTCGTATACGAGTCTAAACAGCTTGAGGAGTTCATCTCGTTCTTCGAGAAGGCTACCGGTAGTAAGCCTTGGGCGGCTCAGAGGGTCTGGGCTAGGAGGATTATAGCCGGTAGAAGCTTCGCCCTCATAGCTCCCACCGGGATGGGTAAAACCGTTTTCGGCTCCGTGTTCGCGCTCTTCCTAGCCTATAAGAGAGGTTGGAGAAGCTACATAGTCGTACCTACGGCCCTGCTCGCCAAGCAGGTTTCTGAGAGGCTCTTGAGCTACGCTAAGAGACTTGGTTTAGACATTAAAATCTCCTATTATCATTCTCTCTTAACCAAGAAGGAGGCTAAGTCGAGGCTCGAGGAGATAAAGAACCGCGATTTCCAGATACTCGTCACTACGCTTAGCTTTCTAAACATGAAGTTTGAGTTCATAGAGGGAGAGAAGTTTGATTTCATATTTGTAGACGACGTAGACTCGCTTTTAAGGTCCTCGAAGAGCGTGGATAAGGTTCTAATGCTTCTCGGATTTAAGCAGGAGGACCTTGAAAAGGCGTTTAACCTCATGGACTTAAGAACCCAGCTGGGGAGGCTTCTTAGAAGTAGAAGATACCCTGAGTCCTCGAAGCTTTACGATAAGATGGTCAAGCTCATGGAGGAGCTTGAGGAGAATAGGAAAAACGTGGGTGTCTTAGTGGTTTCAGGAGCCTCGATAAGGGCTAGGCGTACTAAACGGGTTAGATTATTCAGGGAGCTTTTAGGCTTTGAGGTGGCCTCGAGGATAGATATCGGACGTAACGTAGTCGACCTATACATCGAGTCTGAAAATCTCGAGGAGGAGGCTTATAGGCTCATCCAGAAGCTTGGTCCTGGAGGCTTAGTGTATATCCCTATGGATCTCGGAGCTGAGTATGCTGAGAGGGTTAAGAGGTACTTGGTCGAAAGAGGTATAAACGCGGAAGCCTATACGCGGCCTAGAAAAAGGATTCTAGAGAAGTTTTCCCAGGGCGTCTACGACGTGTTGATAGGTATGGCTTCATATAGAAGCCCCCTGGTAAGGGGTATAGACCTACCTTACACGGTGAGATATGCGCTTTTTATAGGCGTGCCTAAGATGCTCATAGACCTCGATATAAGACAACGGTTCAGGATATCTAAAGCCATAATTTTGCTTGCAAACATCCGGGAACTATTGCCTGAGAGGGACCAACTCGAGGCTTTGAGACTCATAAACGAGCTAAGGATAGCTAACAAGATAATACCTAGGGAGCTTAGGGAGGAGATAGCGAAGTCGATAGCCGAAGGTAGGCCTTTACCCCCGATCCCTGAGAGGGCTAAAATAGCCGTTGAGGAGGCTTTGGAGTTTCTAAGCGATATCCTGTCGAGACCTAGCGTGCTCAAGGCCTTGGAGGAAAGCCCATACATAGGCTTGGAGAAGAGGGGTGACGTGTTCTACCTCATAATCCCAGACCCCGTGGCGTATATACAGGCATCAGGTAGAGTGTCTAGAATGTACGCAGGAGGTGTCTCTAAAGGAATTTCCATAGTCCTCGTCGACAACGACAGAGCGTTCAACGGTCTTATGAGGGAGACTAGGTGGTTCATGGAGGATATCGTCTGGCGTAGGCTATCGGAGGTGGACTTGGACAAGGTCGTAGAGGAGGTAGATAGGGACCGTAGGGCTATAAAGGATCTACTGGAGGGAAGGGTTAAAGCCGAGTTTAAGGACTTGATTAAGTTTGCGCTTTTCGTCGTCGAATCTCCTAACAAGGCTAGGACGATCGCTAGGCTCTTCGGTAGACCCAGCAGGAGACAGGTCGGGGACTTAACGGTGTTCGAGGTGAACACGGGAGAATATATACTCAACATCACGGCTACAGGGGGGCATATAATGGACTTGATAACCGGCAACGTCGGCTTACATGGGGTTTTAGAGGTCGACGGAGAGTACGTTCCTGTCTACTCTACGATTAAGAGGTGCTTGAGGTGTGGGTACACATTCACCGAGGACTTCGGGAGCAAATGCCCGGTATGCGGGTCTGAGAAGATCCTTGACAAGAAGGTTTTGATAGATAGCTTAAGGGAAGCTGCTAAGGAGGTCGATTTGGTGATCCTCGGTACAGACGCCGACGCCGAGGGTGAGAAAATATCCTGGGATCTCTACATGGCCATGAAGCCGTTTACGCGGGAGGTCAAGAGGGCTGAGTTTCACGAAGTTACCCGAAGGGCTTTGAGAGAGGCACTTAAGGATCTTAGAGGTATAAACCTTAACCTTGTAGAGGCACAGATCACCCGGAGGGTCGAGGATAGGTGGATAGGGTTCGAGCTGAGCCATAAGCTTTGGAAGGTCTTCGGGAGTAAGAGGCTCTCGGCGGGTAGGGTTCAGACGCCGGTTCTCGGATGGATAATCAACAGGATGTATGAGTCGAAGAAGTCTCTCAGAGATTTCTTCGAGCTGAGGCTTGAGAACGGTCTCAGGGTCGTTATATCTAAGCCGCGGATGGGTAGGAGAGAACTCAAAGAGTATCTTGAGAAGCTTAAAGAAGCTAAAGTGGAGATAGCGAACCTAGTCAGGGAAGAGGTTGAGGTTAAGCCTCCTCCGCCGTTTACGACCGACTCGATGCTGAAAGATGCCTCAACCTACCTAGGAATGGGGGCGGCTGAGACCATGGCTTTGGCTCAAGACCTCTTCGAACTCGGTCTGATAACATACCATAGGACGGATAGCCATAGGGTCTCCCAGGTCGGTATAGAGATCGCGAAGGACTACATTATCAGTAGGTTTGGACCGGCTTTCTCAGCGCCCAGGGTTTGGCCTGCAGAAGGGGCTCATGAGTGTATAAGACCTACTAGAAGCATGGACTCTGCTAAGCTGAGAGAGCTTATGACCCTAGGCCTGCTCAGGTTCGCTAAGAGGGTTACGGGTAGGCATTTAGCCCTTTACGAGCTCATATTCCGTAGGTTCATAGCTAGCCAGATGAAACCTGTTAAGGCTGAAAAAATCTCGTTCGAGGTCCGGGTCTTAGATAAGATCGTAAAAGTCGAGGGTTACTCTAGGATACTCGAGAATGGTTTCAACCTAGTCAGGCCTATGAGGACCCTGCCGCCGGTCGAGGAAGGTGTCACCAAGGTCGTCGAGGTTAGGCGTTGGAGGGCTCCGAGCGTCCCGCTGTATACACAAGGTGATATAATCGCTTTGATGAAGGAGCGTGGTATCGGTAGACCCTCCACGTATGCTAAGATCGTCGAAACGCTATTCGAGAGGGGTTACGTCCTCAGCTCCAAACGTCGTAAGGCTTTGATACCGACGAGGATAGGGATTAAAGTCTACGAATATCTCAGCACCCGGTTCGAGAAGTTCATATCCGAGGAGACGACTAGAAGGCTAGAGGAAGCCATGAGACTGATCGAGGCCGGAAAACTTGACTATCAAGCTGTGATAAAAGAGCTTAGAAAGGACATAGAAGTCATAAAGAGTATATACTAAACTTATCCATATTCCCTTGCGCTTAAAGATTCATCTTTATCATTTGAAACTACGAATCAATTCCCTCATATTTCTCCTAAACCGTTGTCTCAAGTTGTTTTAGCAGATAATCCTCGAAAATCACATGATATTTGAAATGCTCGTTCGGATCCTTTATAAGGACATAAAGCCAATAAATCCCGAATATGCCTAGGGTTAATATGGTGATTACCAGGTATAATACGAAGCTTCTATTAGGTATTTGGTAGTCTCTTCTAGGTATGAACGTTATACCGCATGCAGCTAGGGCTTTCCCTAGGTCCTCTAGAAAACCATCCTCCCTCCTCTCATGCCTATAGAAATCCTTCATGAGAAAATAGTATACGTATAACGCCGCTATACCTGTTATCGCTGAGAGAATAGCCCATAGAACAGCGTTTTTCTCAGTTTCCTCGACCTTAGCTTCCCTAATGGTTCGCTCACACATACCTAGATGAAGGCTTACATCAACTCCTTTCCTATTAGCTACCTCTCTTACAGCTCTAACAATATCCTCGAATAAAAGAAGCTGCCTTCTGAAGTGCATATTACGTCGGTTAACAAGTTTATAGAGAAGCACTAGAGTAGTTATGAAGGCGAAGATACCCAAAATTGTGCTTAAAATCGTAAGCGAGGTCGCAAACGGCACGGTGGGTTTAACCCATGGAGGACCAGCTATCGGAGCCGAAGCCAGGGAAAAGACTAGAAATACTATCGAGCTGACAGATATGAGATATATAAGAAGCCAGGCTGTCGACATGACTTTATCCGATTCCACACGTTTTCTCATATCTCTTCTCAGGTTTTCCATAAAAATACTCATACACCATAATACTAGTAGCTAGTAGTATTTAAACTTAATAAGCAACTTGGAGGTAGTATAGAGAGCTCCAGTAATTTTCCCTCATACTATAGCCATTAAACCGACATGTTGATCATCCATTTATTGTTCAATATTTACGTAGTACTTAAGGAGTTTATAGGCAAGTCCTCTGCATGCTTGTTTAACCTCCATGCTCGTCATCCCGAGTTCGTTTCCGACGGTCATCCAAGGTTTACCCTGAAGGCATTTCGCCGCTAGAAGTTCCTCGCTGGCTTTGTCGAGACCGAGTTTACCTTGTCCGGAGCTTAGGAAATGTGCTTTGACGAGCTCTGAGAAGGCGTCTCTACAGGATTCGTAGAGCAGCCCCCTCTCCGCGTATCCCTTAAGCCTCACAAGCTGGCTTTCTGTGAGCCTAGGCTTAAGCTTGTAGTCCGATGGATATGGGGTAAGAAGAAGCCTACATACCCTGGCAGGCATATGATAGTATGGGTCTTGTAACGAGTTCACCAGCCTAAGCCTAAACTCCCAGTTCATCTCCTTGATGAATTTAGAGGCCTTCTCGGTCAGCGGCTTCAACACAACCGTGCTATACTCTCCGCTCGACGGGTTTCTCACAGGGCTTAGGTGCACCGGGATATAGCCGTTTTTAACCCAGAACGATAGGACCTCGTAGCTAGCCCCGAAACCTGCTCCGACCCAATCAAGCCCCAGCTCAGAAGCCTCCTCTTCAAGCATCTTAAGGGCTTTAGAGCCCAATCCTCTCCTGAACAGGCTAGGATGGGTCGCTATTCGAACTATCCTAAAACCCCTAAGCTTCGCGAACTCTGAGAAGGGTGTATAGTATTTTACGGCTACAGAGGGTATAAGGTTTCCAGGTGGAGCGTAGCCCTCCGCTATGAGTTTAATCTCCTCATCCGGTAACGAGCCTTCTTCGGCCACGTGGAGTGCTACCAGTATTACCCCATCCTCGGTCGTAAGGGCCCTAGCGTAATGTCCAGGTGAGTCGCCTAGGATGATTAGGTCATCCGGCTCGTTCCGGTAGTGCGCCGTGACGTAGATCCCTACGAAATCTGAAAGAAGCTTGTCGTCTTGAAAAAGCCTCTCTATATCGAGCTTTTTATACTCAAGGCTTATACCTGGAAGTTCCTCCGGTTTGAACGATAGAGGAGCTGGTTCAGCGTTGAGCATAAGCACGTCGTAAAGCCAGCTCTCGACCGGGTCTCCATCAGAGTATCTTATCGGCTTCTTCATGTTCATCTCGACAAGTCTTATGGATGGGTCTCCCCTAAGCCTAGACCTGAACCTAAGATAGAAGCCTCTACCGGCGCCCTCATATCCGTGGATTGTGGACGCGAATACCGAAAACTTAGCCTTGTCCACGATCGCGTATAGTACTTCAAGCGGTATGCCGGCGGCCTCGTCCACGAAAACCACGTCGACGCTCTTCGTCATAAGCTCAAAGGGCTTGATATATTGAATCGTAAGACCTCTGACGGTCAGAGATAACGACTCATCTTCGACCTCTCTAAACCTCTGACCCAGAGCTTCTAAACCCTTCCTGAGGAACTCGAACAGCGTTAAAACATTGTTAATCGTCGGTGCGGTGACGTAGATCCGGTCGAACCGTCTAAACTCCCTCCTAACGGTTAAACTGGCAAGCATAAGCCCGAGGACGGCCGATTTACCCCTACCCCTATTAGCCATAACCAAGAACACCCTACGCCTACTCCAGGAATCCTTCAGAAGGTTGGAGAAACTCACTAAGACATCGACTTGGTCTTGGGTCGCAGCCATACCGACTATGGCATCCGGTATATCGCACCGTACGTATCTTACTGCGCTCCTATCCACCCTAGCCGGGATATACTCTGACCCCATAAGCCCCTTATCCTCGTCAAGCACCCAGATCGCTTTATGGCTGGTAAGCTTCCTGAGAAACCTCTTTTCGAAGTTTCTCCTAAGGTCTTTAATCGTATAGGGTGTCCTGACTAGTCTTTCGTGAAAGCCTGTTATGAAGCTGTAAAACTCTTTAAGAGGGGGAGTAGTTAATAGAACGAGTCCTCCTCCCCTGACCACCTCGACTAGTTTACCCAGGTCGTTGGCCGAAAACCTCTCGGCAAGGTCTAGAAGCAATACGTCGTAAGTTCCACCTAAAGCCTCGTCGATATCTCTGAATTCCAGGGGTGAAACCATGTACCTGCCAGACCTCTCTATAGACGATAGGAAGCCTTCTCTCCTAGATTCAGAGACGAGAAGTAAGGTTTTATCCTCAGGGTTGAGTTCGTCATAGCACCTTAAAATATCGGCTAGATACTCATAAGGCTCGTTCAAAGCCAGGCAGACAAGCCTCCTGTGGTTAAGAAAAAGCCCCGCCTCGAAGGACTTCCTTAAAGCCTCTAGAACCTCCTCTCTATTCACGTCTAAATCTATATCCGAAGGGGGGTTATAAACCTCTGAGGCTGGTGAAGACGCGAAGCCTAGAGGTCTTCTACACGAAGCCAAACGGCTTTATCCAAGAGGTCAAGCCTCCTAAGCTTTTCGAGATGCCAGTCGAAAACCCCTATCTGCCTCAGCCTATGAGCGTCTGAAGTAGGTGTGAGCTTAACACCTCTATCCACGCAAGCCTTGATGAAATCGTCTGAAGGGCTTCTATGATGTGAGTTTAGCTCCACCGCTATGGAGTTCTCGTAGGCTACGTCGCATATTTCTTGGACTATATAGTCAGGTAGATGGACTTCGCGACCGTTCACATATGTCGGATGCGCTAGGATGTCCATCCAGCTCTTTCTTAAGGCGGTTAAAACGGTTTTCCTGTAGCCGTCTAGAGAAACCCCCCTCCTCGGGAGCTTATGAAGAGAACCTATTACGATGTCCAGCTTCTTAAGCAGACTTCTACCTAACTCAGGCTCCCCGTCAGGTCTTATATCGACTTCTAAACCCGTTAAAACCGTTATATCAGCTCGATAAGCGGCTGCCCTGACTGTTTCAACATATCTTCTAAAGCCTGTTTTCTTCACGTGAGAGGAGTGGTCGGTTATAGCTATGGCTCTTAATCCTCTTAACTCCGCCGTAGCTATGTTGCCTTGTACGCTTGTGTCTACGCTGCATCTTGAGAATTCGCTATGGGTGTGTAGGTCTGTGGCAGGGAGGGGGCTGTAAGCCCACATACGTTTCAAGGATTCTCCCCTAAACGTCTCGTATAGCCTACGGTAAACGGAGTTAGAGACATCTTAAACCTAGCCGATAACCTATCGAGCAGAGGACCGAGGTCCTCGAACCCTTTGACTTCACCTCTTAAGATGTGTGAGAGCTTCCGTCTGAGCTCAAGGTTAACGTCGACCCCCCTCTTGGTTAAGACCTCGGATATCCGAGACGCTAACTCCTCACCTTCACGGTCGAAATCCGTCAAGATAACCACTCTATCTTTACAGCACAGTCTCTCGATCGCATCCGACATGCAACAGTTTAACGTCTTAAACGCTACGACACCGGTCTTTAAACCGAGGGCTTCAAGAGCCTCTCTATCTCTCCTTCCCTCGACAACTATGCATGCCCCATCCCTCCACTCCCTAAACAACTCGTCGAGGACATCTATGAGAAGCTCTACACGCTCTAGGCTCCACTTCAACGATGTCACCTCGTAACGGTTAAGCTCATCATCTTATCGTAGAGTTCACGAGCCTCACTTACGGTTTTGAAATAATCCCTAACTGGTTTAAGCCTCTCATTCAAAGCCCTAGCCACGGCGTTTTTGAGGTCTAGAGGATGCAACTGCCCCTTAAAGTATAGGTCTTCAAGCTCGGCGTAGTTTTGGATCTCTAAGTCTCCACCGTATTTTAGCGGTCTCTCTATCTTAAGCCTAAACCCGGGCTCAGGAAACAATATGAGGCGGCATATTTCTAGAACCGGGTTGTTCTCTATCATCCTAGGAGGGCAGTAGGCTTTCAACACCTTCTTCTCGACCTCTTCTTCAGTATCGTGTATAAATATGGCGGTTTCAGGCTTGGATTTACTCATCTTAAACTCATACAGCGCCTCTCCCTTTATAGCTCCCTCCATCCTACCCAAACCTGCGAGCCCTATAAGTAGGGGTGTATGAAGGGCTACGGGTTTCTTCCTACCGAGTCTTTTAGCGACCTCGATGGCCAGTACGTGGGCTCTCCTCTGATCCATACCGCCGAGACATAGGTCAAGGTCGAGATAGAAAATATCAGACACCTGCATGCATGGATATATGAGCTTAGAGAAGTCCATAACACCCTCCTCGGCTTTACGACCCATTATGGTTAAAGCCCTCCTAACCCTCTTCAACGTCAGAGACTTAGCGACTCTGAGCACTATACTCCAGTAGTCGCCTGTAGAGACAAGTTCATCCGCGTAGACGACCCTATAACTGCCCCTGGAAACGCCTAAAGCCTGGAGACAGTGTTCGATATACTCGGCGCATAGCCTTATATTCTCTAGGTCTCCGCCTAGCTTATCGTTTATCCACGCATGCCACGTCGCCTGGAGAAGAATGAAGTCGACGCCTAAGTCTATGAGGTCCTTAACCTTACGAGCCCATATAACCCATCCTAATGTGAACAAACCCGATGGTTCTACGCCTATATAGCCTCTTAACCGTCTACCCTCCTCTAGAAGAGTCCTAAGCCTATCCTCCGTTATAACCTCCTCAAGCCCCCTCTTGACCAGAGCTTCAGCCTCCTCGACCTTCAAACCAGGTCAACCCTCTAACCAACCTATAAGCATGGAAAAACCTACTAGTTTAAAAACATTTACACGCCCCTTAAAGGGAATTTCTAATTTTTGACTTAACTGTTATACCGAGGGGAAGGGTTTAGGAGGCTGAGGTTCATTAAGGAGACTAGAAAATAAAAGGCCGGGAGACTACTTCAGAAGCTCCTCCACGTTCTTCTTTATCTTCTCTATCGCCGCTACGACGAGGTCTGCCGCCTCTCTCCCTCCTAGGAGTATCTGATGCGGTAGGGTTACTTCTCTCCTACAGTACTCCTCAGCGCCTGGAAGGTTTAGGCTCTCGTAATCCGGTATCTTCCAGCCCTCTGGGAATATCCCCCTGAGGTTTTCCCTCTTGAAGGCCGGTTGCCTATACAATGGCATGCCGTATCCAGCACCGGCCGGTACACCCTCGGCGTTTAAAGCTCTTATAAATCTCTCCTTAGGGAGACCGTGGAACTCCTCGGGGTCGTATCTTATCACGAAGAAGTAGTAGCCTCTCTTAGTAACTCTATCGTCTCTCTTGAGCGGTTCAACCCCGCCTATCTTCCTAAGCTTCGAGGCCAAGTACTCCCCGGTTTCATGTTTAAGCTCCACATGCTCCTTAAGTCTCCTCATCTGCGATATCAGTAGACCAGCCTGTATCTCCGAAAGCCTGTAGTTCGAGCTTAGGATGAAGTGCATGTACCCTGGCTTACCGAGAACCCTACCTATGTTATGGATGAGCCTAGCCCGCTCGGCAAGCTCATCGTCGTCGGTCAGGACGATCCCTCCCTCTCCAGCCGTCAGGGTTTTACTCTCCTGTAGGCTGAACCCTCCCATATCTCCGATCGCTCCGACCTTACGACCTCTCCACTCAGAGCCGTGGGCGTGAGCTGCATCCTCTATGAGAAATAAACCGTTTTTCTTCACTACCGGAAGAATTTCGTCGAAGTTTATGGGGTAGCCTGCATAGTGAACACCTATGACAGCCTTAGTTTTCTCGTCTATGTTCTCCTCTATGGATTTCGCACTTATGGTCGCGGTCTCAGGGTCTACGTCTGCGAAGACCGGTATAGCCCCCACCTCGCTCACGGCTGAGGCCGTGGCTATAAACGTCACAGCCGGCACTATAACCTTAGCGCCTATACCTACTCCGACGGTTTTAAGGGCTAGTTCCAGAGCTACGGTCCCGTTTGCCACGGCTATCCCATACTTAGCCTGGTGATACTCTGCAAACATCCTCTCGAAAACTTCAGCTTTAGAACCGGGGTAAAGCCTACACCACCGTCTACTCCTAACGACCTCCACTACAGCCTTCTCGTCTTCCTCATCGTAGATAGGCCAAGGCGGAACAAGCTCCTTAAGCCTCTCCGCCTCCCTAGGACCACCCATCAAAGCCAACTTAGCCATATCCAAGATCCCGCAAATATTATTTTCATTAGTTTTTATTTAAGCTTTGGGAGAAAATATATGTTCACG
>Ga0190363_1002088_pt1 | contig 11584 bp, 11 predicted proteins | sample 48721867_MG_FD_161272 | JGI IMG/M metagenome (GOLD analysis project Ga0190363, IMG submission 161272) | Hydrothermal vent microbial mat bacterial communities from Southern Trench, Guaymas Basin, Mexico - 4872-18-6-7_MG | ecosystem: Environmental > Aquatic > Marine > Hydrothermal vents >...
ATATCAAAACCCTTCACGCATCTCTTAGCTACTTCATATCCGATTCGACCTAGTCCAATTATCCCGATGGTCTTCCCCTTAAGATCAATGCCATAATCTGGGTATCCCGGTCCTCCCTTAGCCCATCCCTCCCTTACATATCTGTCGGCTTGAACTATCTTCCTGTTACAGGCCAGCAAAAGCGCCAGGGTCATATCCGCAACCGAGTCTGAGAGAACTCCAGGCGTATAGACAAGATACACTTTGTGCCTGGTCAATGCTTCCACGTCACAGTCATCATATCCTACGCCATGCCTAGCAACAACCTTCAATTTTGGGGCTTTTTTAAGGGTCTCCTCACCGACTCCATAGCCTACCATTCCCTCAGCTTCTGCAAGCTGTTCCTCATATCTCTCCTCAGAGAAGAATTCTATATCTGCAACGTCCTTCAATATATCCAGAGCTTTTCTGTAGACAATATGGGTTCCCCATTTTGGAGGCAATAAGACCTTCGGCTTCATAACCTTCCCTCATACTGATGAGACTGTCTTTTCTACCTTATCGGATGCACATTCATCGAATTTAAGAGTATAAAACCTTTTTGTTAGAAAAGAAACCTCCTCAACATTTATGTAGAAGTTCTTATTTCCTAAAGAGGAATAGGGAGGTCGGATCATGCCCGCTATCGAGGTTGGCAGAATCTGCATTAAGACTCGTGGACGTGAAGCTGGGAAACGATGTGTCATTGTCGATTTGATTGATAAAAACTTCGTGCTGATAACGGGGCCGAAGTCTCTCACGGGTGTTAAGCGTCGACGAGCAAATATAAGACATTTAAGCCCTACAGAGGAGAAGATCGATGTAAGGCGGGGAGCATCTGACGAGGAAGTACTTCAGGCGCTAGGAGTAGCCGAGAAAGAAAGCCGAAGCGAAAAAGCAGAGGCGAAGGAGAAGGAAAAGGAATAGGGAGGATAGACAAGCCTTTTTAACTTTTCAATATCATTCTTTTCTCGAGGAATATAAATGCCGAGGATACCTGCTCCATGGACCGTGAAAAGGAAGCTTCTGGTTAAATCTGAATCAGAAACTGATCCGAACTTCGGATGTAAACCGGAGGAAAGACCATATCCCGATCTTGTTAGATTCGGCGTGATAAATCTAGATAAACCTCCTGGACCGACAAGTCATGAAGTTGCGGCTTGGATAAAACGTATATTAGGAATTAAGCATGTTGGGCATGGAGGGACCCTAGAGGCGTAAGCCGGGGATATCCCAAAGTAACTGGTGTTCTACCCGTAGCCCTAGAGGAGGCTACTAAGACCATTCAGGTCTTGCTTGGATCCGGAAAGGAATACGTATGTGTAATGAGGCTTCATTCAGATGTGCCTGAAGAACGTGTAAGAGAGGTTTTAGATGAGTTTCAGGGAAAGATCTATCAGAGACCTCCGGCAAGAGCCTCGGTTAAGAGAAGAGTTAGAATGCGTAAAGTATACTATTTAGATGTTCTTGAGATTGATGGAAGAGATGTTCTTTTCAGAATAGGATGTCAAGCAGGCACCTATATAAGAAAGATGTGTCATGATGTTGGGGAAGTCTTGGGATGCGGCGCGCATATGCAGGAGCTCCGCCGCACCAGATCTGGACCCTTCACAGAGGATGAGGACAGCGTCACTCTTCACGACGTTCTCTACCTCCACAGCAGATGGCAAGAGACGGGAGACCTGGAATATCTGAGAAGATTCATACTGCCCATGGAGAAAGCCTTAGAGATCGTTCCAAAGATCTATGTGAGAGACTCAGCCGTTGACGCTTTATGCCATGGAGCACATCTCACAGCTCCCGGAGTTGTCTCATTAGAGGCTGGAATAACCAACGGCGCCACCGTCGCCCTATTCACACTTAAAGGAGAAGCAATCTCTATAGCTACAGCAACGGCAAGCAGCAGGGAAATCTTAGAAATGAAGCATGGCATAGTAGCGAAGAACAGTCGGGTTTTAATGCCTAGAGGGACATATCCAAAAATGTGGCGTTCAAAAGGCATATCCTCCTAAAAGAAAAAGAATATTCAGATGATTCATGAAAGTTTAAAAAGAATAGAAGATTCAAATAGAACAGAAAGAAGCCGGGGTATCCTAGAGCCTCAGAGAGGCGGGAAGTCAGGTAGGGAGCAGATCCCGTCGAAGAGGGAGCTTGAGCCTGGAGGCAATAGACAAACAGCCTGTGGCCCATACGGGCCGCGTGGGTTCGAATCCCACCCCCGGCGCCATATTAAAATGCTTTTTAGGCAATTTTTTCTGGTTTATTTTCTCGAAAGAGAATGATTTTGCATGTTTTCAATAGAAATTAATGGTAGTCAATTATGAGCTTTGAATCTTCACTTGTTAACTATTTTGGTTTAACTCTGATGATCGAATTTTTTACTGAACATTTGTTTCTTTCCGACCTAAGAAACGTTGATTCTGGATCTTTAAGAATCTGAGTATTTTTTAGAATTAATTTTTGAGATGATTCCGCTGACCCTTCAACTTTGGCTTATCGTCGCCCAAAATAGCAATCTCAAGCCTCCTATTAACGTCTGAGTTCTTCTATGGAAAGAAAAAATTCTATTGGGCTTAATCGCCCTACAGTAAATATGGAGCCTGAACTTGGATCCTGATCCGCTCGGTTTTAAGGACGTAAAAGATAGGTGCAGCCTTATTGCTCATGTAGATTCTGAAAGGGAAGGAAATTTTGTCTTAATAGGTATGATGAGCAAAATTATCTTGGTCTCCACGTGATTGCTTCCGTATAAAGGGTTTTGGCTTTTAGATGTCATTTCCCCTCTTAGTTTTGAAAAAGATTTTGAGATAACCATTTATGCATTTTGGACAGCTGAGATAAAGCCACCCTCGACTTCGGAATATCTTTAATGTCTCGGGCACCTTTTGCATTTCTCAATTTCTGTTGAATAATCGCAGAAGGTACATTGGAGCTTTACGTCAGATTTTTGCCATGTGTAAGGTTTAAATATGACGTCACTATTCCGGCTTCCGTTCCGTCTTTCCGCTTAGACGTCACGAAAGACAATAGCCCCCTTTCAGAATCACTTATTCTTCTTTAAAAGAAGAGTGCTTATCTCCCGTCGTAGCGGACTATTACGGCGAATGGCTTCTGAAATGCGGTTTCACCCGGCATATTCAGCATTAAATATGATGCGAGAGCCGTGAAGTGTGGATCGTAGGCGGCAACCTCGACTATTAAACTCTTAGATGAAGTGACTGTTTTTGGTTCTTCCAGACGCGGAGTTGTAGACTGCCTCAGCCGTAACGGTGAAGGCATGTTTACCCGCAGATGCGGATTTCTTTATTTCCCAAACGTTCCATCCAGATGCTTCTGATAGGGATGATAAGCCTTTAAAGATGTCTCCGTTGAATGTGAATTTGAACTTAGACGGGATGGAAAACGTTTTATTTAGGGTTTGCGGAGGATTTAGGGTGCTTAGGCCCCGGCGCGAAAGTATGTCTATTTTTCATAATCTAGTGCTAGCATGCGGAATATCTTTACCGCTGGAACCTTTATATTTATACAGTTTCCACTCTGCTCAAACGGGATCGATGTCTCATCTGGCAGCGACATGACATTCACAGGTTTTCCTTTAATTCTCAATTTAAGTAGGATGTCGTGAACTGGAATGTTTGGTATTCCAATTTCGGATTGAAAGTTAACGATGTTAATTAAGTATCTTTTCTCCTCTGGTTTGTGGAAATGAATGATCTCTACATATTCAGGGGCGGTGGCCTCGAAGGAGAAGGGGTTCTGAGCCAAAGATTTTATGATGTTTGCAAATATTGATCTGTGTTTGAGTGATTGAGTGGCGTATGTTTCTATGGAAGCAGATGACCACATGATTCTTCCTTTGCCAAACTTTTTACAGATTATTGCAGGGTAATCCGTGGGAACTCCTGGTGGATTAGAATGAATAGACGCAAACTTTGAAGGGTCATCCGGATTAGTGTAGGGCAAAGTTATGGTCGCAATCACTCCTTCTCTTGATGAAAATTCAGCCTTAATTTGCGAACCGGATATTGATGGATGTGTCGGGTATATCGATAATGGATATTCCTTTGTGATTCCGGATAGAAGTGCCTTTCCTTCCGGGGTTGGAGCGATATAGGTAACCTTTTCCTCCGTCTCTCCTATGTAAGTAGCACCCAATATCTCTGAAAGTTTCGATTTCAAGGTGAACTTGCTGGCATATACGCTTCCACCTGCTGCTATATATTCTTTTATTGCATCTGCTTCTTCATCTGATAATCGTAGTACGTTCGGTAGAATCACAACTTGGAAGCGAGATAACTCCTTCAAATTCTTATCGGTTATCACGCCGAATGGAATATGTTTGGTTCTTAGGGTTTCTGCGGCGCCCAAGGCTGCTTCTACGTGGGGTAATTTTACCGCAAATGCTTCGAAGGGCCTTCTTGAAGCGCTCGCGCGCGCACCATTCTCAATGAAGTTCATCTTTGAATTAAAACTGAAGTATATGGCTACGTCTTGGCAGAGCTCCCCACCCAAATACTTTTCATACCTACTTATCTCATCAAATATTTCACCTATCATCCGATATCTTCTTTCTTCTAAGGTTCCAATAGGGTCGATAGCGTCGATTATTAGGAAGGCGCCATTATGAGCGATCGTTAGGAAAGCACGAGCCTCTATTAACTCTCTAGGCTTCGTTGTAGTGTGATCTTTTAAGCTTGGATAACAGATGGACGTCATAAACTCAAACGGCATATTAGGGGTAAGATTATAATACAGTTTACAGATGAAAGATTGCTGTAAAACACCACCATAGAAGTCACCGCCTAGAAAATCGCATTGCTCTGATAAAAGGGAAGTTACACCAAGCATCCATGAAGCAGCTACTGTGGAAGATTGATGTTCAACAGCAACCTCCGGCTTATATTTTTTAATAGCAGATGTAGCCATTGAAGCGAACTCGGCTAGCCACTCTTCTCGCTTTCTCTGGAATTTAATCCAAGAAGGATCATCCCAGTTAATAGTGGTAGGAGGATTCTCTCCAGTCTCTTCCTTGTATCTTCTTTTGCAATTTGAACAGTAGCATACGGCTGGCCAGAACGTCATGTCGAAAAATATCCCTTCGAATTCATAATTCTTACCTAGCTCTTCAATTTGGTCTAAGACGAACTTCCTGTATCCAGGAGAGTTTGGGCAGCAAACGCCATAGCGTCCAGCTTGACCAGATCTTTCCCTAGACGCTTGCCCATCTAAATCTATAATTCGCCATTCAGGATGATGCTCATAGGCCCAATTATTAAAGATGAGGCTGTAATAAACGATTACATCGATCCCTTCCTTATGGCATAAGTCGATGATCTCGCCCAGAACATCTCTTCCCCTAATTCCTCTATGCATATGTCCCGTCCTAGTCGGCCAGTAACAGTAACCTACATGAGAATTCGCATAAATCATAGCTGACTTAACATTCGCAAGCTTCAGCATCTTAACGTAATTCTTAGGATCCAGTTTGGACAGAAACCTCTCATCCCAATCCTCAATATGCATATCAACAAGGTTTCGACGGTAACTTCTCCTATACCAAACATGACCACTCATAACTAATCCACTAAGCCTTTTTTCTGAATGGAATCTTAATAAATTTTATTTAGCAAATTCAAATTTTAGCGCACAGGCGCGTCTGGATTTCCTGGACCGAAATGTTTCAGGATAACTAGGTTCTTTCTGCTGCTTTCATTTTTCACTTTCACTCCATCTTTCGCCGCTCCTATAGTAACGAAGAGCTCATCATTTGCGGGTTCACCATATCTAATCATGGTTGGAGATTCAACTGTTGATGGTTTCAGCAGAGTTCTTAAGCATTTGTCGAGGCATGCAGACATTAACAGTCCAGAGGAAGTTTTAGATTTTGTAACAACACTTCTTTTAAAATGGCAAGAGGAAGGCGTTCTTTCTTCTGATATGATGCGAAAGAAAGAGCGCGCCATCAATTGCCATTAAATGCTTTTTCTCATTTCATAATTCGTATGCTAACCATTCAGCAAGGGCATCTTCTACCTTTTCATATAGTCTATTTTTTCTTTACGTTTTTCTCGAAGCAATCTATGTGAAAAAACATATACTTTTCCTTCCCTTTCCCTAGCTTAGGATACGTCTTCGAGAAAGGAAAGACATGGCGGTGGCAAACTATCGAGACAAGCGGTTAGACATCACGGAAACTGTAATATGTAAAAGGCGCCTCCAGAATCGGATAGAAAAGTCGTCATATATTACTGGATTTGTTAGGTCTAGAAGCCGGGTCGCGTGTGGAAGGTTTGATTTTCTACAGATTCTTGAATATATCTTCGACATGATAAGTAGCAATAAATTATAGTGGTTGCATAATTATCTTCGGAGACGATTTAGATGTTGTCTAAAATACCGATCGAGATTGGGAAGGTTGAAAAGAAGATTCTTAACCGTGAGATATTAAGAGCAGCGATGATAGCTGAGCTTGACGCAATAAGCTTATATGAACAGTTAGCGGCTGTGACTGAGGATGAAAAACTAAAAGCTGTTTTGATGGATGTAGCTAATGAGGAAAAGACCCATTTTGGAGAGTTTCAAGCCCTATTACTTAAAGAAGATGCGGAGCAGGTAAAGGAGCTAGAGAAAGGTAAAGCAGAAGTTGAAGAGATCACGTCGTGACTCCATCAGCACCTGAAGTGTCACGTCGACGCTCTCCCTCCTTTTTATTTAATGGCCGTGTAGGCATCTTTGGATGATTATCCCTCCGCAAAAACGGATTTTAGGGAAGATAAATTTCCATTTATCGATTTTCTTTTTGGTTTGCGAGAAAAATTTCTTTAAATAGTTTAAATACTGTGTCTCCGGTGGTTCTATGCGGTTAATCTTTTTATTCCGAAAAATTGGGCTACAGTTAAATGTTTTTCTTCTCAGACGGGATCGTCATTTCAGGCTCATATTTTCTCAGCGTCTGACTGTTTAAAGCGACTATAACCGTGCTTAGAGACATTAGTAGGACTCCAATCGCGGGGCTTACAACTATGCCGAAGTTTGAGAGGATGCCGGCCGCCAAAGGTATAGCGAAAATATTATATTCCACAGCCCACCAGAGGTTCTGAACCATCTTTGAGTAGGTCTTGTTGGAGAGATCTATAACCTTCGAACGTCTCTCGGATCGTTCTTTACAAGAATTATATCCGCGCTTTCTATAGCCACATCTGTTCCAGCTCCTATAGCTATGCCTACATCCGCCGTAACAAGCGCGGGAGCATCGTTCACTCCGTCCCCAACCATAGCAACCCTGAGGCCCTTCTCTTTCAGAAGCTTGATCTTCTCCGCCTTTTCATGAGGCAACACTTGGGCGAAGTAGTCATCGATACCGAGCTCTTTCGAGACCCACTGGGCGACTTCTTCAGCATCCCCAGTAAGCATATAAACCCTTACGCCTGCCTGCTTCAACCTCGTAATCGCCTCGTAGGATTCCTTCCTTATCTGGTCGGAGAGAGCAAAAGCGCCAGCGAGCTCTCCATCAACAACTGTAAACACGACGGTTTTTCCCATTCTCTGAAGCTCTTTCACTTTAGGATCATCAATCTCTATTCTCATCTCTTCGAGGAGGCTTGGACCTTCAACATACACTTCCTTACCTTTCACCTTCCCATAGGCACCTTTACCCGGTATCGCCTTGAAATTCTCAATTCTAGGAATCTCAATGTCCCTTTCTTTCGCATGCTCCACTATCGCCGTTGCAATATTATATGTTCAGAATTGACCTCTACGCTTCCCGTTAATTCTAAGAGATCCTCCTCCGGAATGTAGGAGATCACGTCTGTAACTCCGAATCTGCCAACTGGTAATATGCCGGTCTTATCGAATACTACGGCATCAATATTCTTCATCATCTCGAAGGCTCTTCTATCCCTATGAGAATCCCGCTCTTAGCCGTTATAGAGGTGGATATGGCGACTACAAGCGGTATCGCTAATCCAAGAGCATGAGGGCAGGCTATAACCATTACAGTAACGGCTCTTTCAAGTGCAAATTCGACGTTTCCAAGCATAAACCAGACAAGATATGTGAAGACTCCCACACTTAAGGCGACGTAGAAGAGGAGAGCTGAGGCTCTATTCGCCAAGTCCTGTGTTCTCGATCTGCTTTCCTGCGCCTGCCTTACGAGCTCGATAACCTGCGCCGGATAGGTCTCTTTACCCGTTCTTTCAATCCTAACTTTTAAGGCTTCTTTACCGTTTATAGCTCCGCCTATAACCTTATCGTCCCTTCCTTTACGAATCGGCCTCGACTCTCCGGTTAGGAGAGCCTCATTAACAAAGGATTCTCCCTCAACAACAACGCCGTCAGAGGGGATCTTCTCTCCCGGACGAATAAGCACTAAATCTCCAACCTTCAATTGAGAAGTCGGAACGCCGATTATTTCGTCGTCTCTGATCAGATGTGCTGTAGTAGGCATTATCTTGACAAGTTCCTCCAATGCTCTTGATGCTCCAAGAATGCTTTTTGCCTCTATCCAGTGGCCGAGAAGCATGACATCTAAGAGGGTTGCGAGTTCCCAGAAGAAATCCTTTCCAGCTATGATAAATACTGTTCCAGCAGAGTAAAAGAAGACAACCGAGATGGCGATGCTTATAAGGGTCATCATCCCAGGCTGGCGTCTTCTTATCTCTTGAATCATCCCTTTCAGAAATGGCAATCCGCCGTAAAGGTAAACGATGAAGGATAGGAGGAATAAGATCTGTCTCTGGAACGGTATCTTTAGAACGAATCGGAACCACGTTTGGATCATTTCGGATAGGAGAAAGATTGGAATCGTGAACAAAAGAGAGATCCAGAACCTTCTCTTAAACTCTTCTATATGTCTGGCATGGCCTTGAGAAGGACGTTTCTCATGAGTAGAATGCTTCATTCAGTGATCCTCAATTATAAAGCTGTTATACTACTTTAATACAGCCTTAATAAAGGTATCTGAATTGTTTATCTACTTTTCCGCCAGCTTAAGCATCTTTCATTTCCATCCATGATCCCTTCATCCTCCTTTTTCATTAATGAAGAAAAACACTCTCTCATCTATAATGAGAATTCCAACATGAGCGCAATATTCTTTTCAAGTAGACTAATTGATCATTTTAAACAATTTAGGATCTGTAAAAATAATTGTAACGATACATTTTTATGTAGTGTTACAATCTTATATATAAAAGGCGAATCAAATGAAGCCCTTCATGATAATTAAGGACCCTAACGTTGCGAAACTCTTCGCAGATAAGACTAGAAGAGAGATACTTCATAATTTAAGGCATCGAGAGATGACTGCCTACCAACTTGCTAGGATACTCGGTAAAAACGTCTCGTCTATATCTCATCATCTCTCTGTGCTGGAGAAGGCGGGCTTAATTGAGCAGACTCGAACCTCGACGAAGGGGAACCTTCTCGAGAGGTATTATCGTTCTTCAGCTCAAAGATTTGTAATCTCATATACTCTGAGCGAGGGGCTGATTCCCGGATCTGAAGATATTTCGAAATGGAATAAGGAGATCTGTAGAAACGCCGTTGAAAATATAGATTTATTCGGCTTTAAGGTTCCAGAAGAGAAAAAGGCCAAACTACAAGATTTGATTGAAAAGTATGCCTTACTCGAGAAGATGACGTTTGAGAATGTGATCTCAAGACAGAAAGAATCTGCTGAGATAATTAAACCTGCGATGAGACTTTTAACATCAATCTTGACGAATGCGTTTCTATTCAGAAATCCAGAATATACACAGATTATGGAAGAGCTATGCAGAGAGATTGGAATAGAAAAAGGAGGGAGAGACGAGTGGCGTTCATAAACAAACTTGCCAAGTACATAGTTAGAAGATGGCATCTGCTGGCTTTTATGATAGTCTGCACAGCACTGACCACATATATTAATGTCTACATCCCCCAGCTTGGAGGACAGGTTATAAAGAATATACTTGAGATTGGAGATTTCAATGCGCTTTTGTGGCTGGTAATCCAGATAATAGGATTCACTGGAGTAGTAGGCGTCCTCTCATTTATCCTGCGATATGTGAATGGATATTTCTCGCAGAAAATCGTCTATGAGATTAGAAACGACGCTTTTAGAAGCATACAGAGACAGTCTCTTGGATTCTTCGACAGGATAGATACCGGACAGCTCATGTCGAGAGCCACAACAGATGCCGAAAGGATAGGGCGTTTTTTAGGATTTCAATTTAGAATGCTTGTCCAAACCTCTTTTCTTCTCGTTGGGGTCGTCGCCTCAATGATTATGATCGACTGGGAACTCACAATCGCTTCATTCTTGGTGGTCTCACTTATACTTGTGAACTTCACATTATTCGGTAAGAAGATTAGACCCGTCATAAGCAGATCTCGAGAATACTTCGCAAACTTGACATCTACACTCTGGGAGAACATCTCGGGAATAAGGGTTGTACGCGCCTTTGCAATGGAGGATTATGAGATAGAGAAGTTTCAGAAACCTAACAAGACCTATTATGAAACAATGATTAAAGCTGTAAGACTAAGAGCAACTTTCCTTCCCCTTACTGGTTTAATAGGAGGCTTCGTGATGGTCATTGTCTATTGGTTCGGCGGTATGAGAGTCATAGAAGGCAGGATAGGCGTTGATACCCTTTTCGTATTTAGCAGCTACGTCTCAATGTTGATGAGACCCATGGGCATGATAGGCATGATATGGACTGGCTACCAAAGGATGGCGGCTGCTGGTGAAAGAGTCTTCCAGATAATCGAGGCGGAACCAGAAGTTAAAGATAAGCCAAATGCGATTGAGCTAAAGAACGTAAAGGGGCACATAAAGTTTGAAAATGTCTATTTTGGATATGACAAGGATAAGCCGATCCTAAAGAATATAAACCTTGAAATCAAGCCTGGAGAAACCGTTGCGCTTCTCGGCCCCACGGGGTCAGGTAAAAGCACGATTATCCGTCTCCTGATGCGGTTCTACGATGTTACATCTGGAAGAATACTCATTGATGGACGTGACATAAGGGATATAAAGATAAAATCGTTAAGGCGGCATATCGGCATAGTTTCGCAGGAAATCTTCCTATTCAACAGAACGGTTAGGGAGAACATCGCGTTTGGCAAACCAAACGCTTCAATGGATGAGATTATAAAGGTTGCGAAGATTGCGCAGGCACATGAGTTCATAACTAAGCTGCCCAACGGATATGAAACGATCATTGGTGAAAGAGGAATAAATCTCTCAGGAGGTCAGAGGCAAAGAATAGCTATAGCTAGAGCCCTACTTATGGATCCGAAGATCTTGATTCTCGATGATTCAACATCAAGCGTTGATGTAGATACAGAATATGAGATACAGAAGGCGCTAAGCGCCTTACTTAAGAACAGAACGACAATCGTAATAACGCAGCGCATCTCCACAATTCGAAACGCCGATAAGATAATCGTTATGGATAACGGCGAAATCATAGAGGAGGGCGATCATGAATCTCTAATGGCGAAGAAAGGCGCCTACTATAGGCTTTACCAGACACTTTATGAGGCTCAGAAGGAGGTTCTTGAAGCAGTAGAGGCTCGC
>Ga0190363_1002089_pt1 | contig 11584 bp, 15 predicted proteins | sample 48721867_MG_FD_161272 | JGI IMG/M metagenome (GOLD analysis project Ga0190363, IMG submission 161272) | Hydrothermal vent microbial mat bacterial communities from Southern Trench, Guaymas Basin, Mexico - 4872-18-6-7_MG | ecosystem: Environmental > Aquatic > Marine > Hydrothermal vents >...
TAGCTATCCTCTTAAGCCACTTTACAGCCTCGAGGGGGTACTTACCGACCGCTGTTTCCCCTGTTAACATTAGTGCGTCCACACCCTCGCTGACAGCTACAGTAACATCAACTACCTCAGCTCTCGTTGGAACAGGCTTCTCTATTAGTGACTCAAGTAACTGTGTTGCGACAATAACAGGCTTACCAGACTCTAGGGTGCTCCTTACAATGAGCCTCTGCAGGTGAGGTATTTCCTCTAAGCTAAAGTTCATGCCTAAGTCGCCGCGCGCTACGAGAACGGCATCAGCGGATTCTGCTATGCTCTTGATATTTCTTACAGCGGACTTAGTTTCTATTTTAGCAATTATACCTAAGTCGGCGTTCTTTCTTCTGAGAATATCCCTCAGTAGCTCAACATCCCTCCTCCTCCTAACATAGCTTAGCCCTATGTAGTCGAAGTCGTGCTTTATTGCGAAGTCGATATTCTCTAAGTCGCGGTCTGTGATAGGCGGTGTGTCGAACTCCTTATTCATTACGGTAAATCCCTTCCTAGAGTTTATTACTGCGTCAGTTAGTGCTGAGACCTCAATCTGCGTGCTACCCACGTCAGCAACCTTCAACTTAACTCTACCATCATCCATGACAATTATATCACCCAGCTCTAACGAGTCGAAGACTTCCTTTTTAGGCAGCGGTATTTCCTTATCATCTGCTGACGCTCTATCTTTTAGTACTATATAGGCTGACTCACCCTTCCTCAGAACCAGTGGTTTATCAAGAAAACCTATTCTTATAGAGGATCCAACTAAGTCACCTATTATTGTCAGAGGCCTCTTAACCTTCTCCTCCGCAGACCTAACTGCTTCAATGAAGAATCTCCACTGATCTTCATCTCCATGAGCGAAGTTTATTCTAAAGCCAGCAACCCCTTCTTCAGCTAACTTGTAGATGAGGTCTTCACTACGTGTCGACGGTCCCACTGAAGCTATTATCTTAACTCTCATAATATTCGACCTAAGTAATTTCTTTATCCTAAAAGTTAATAATTAGCTACTGCTGGGTGAAATTGTGTCCTGCTTGTTGTGACAGCAAATTCTCAGTCAAACAGACATCTCAGCAGCGGAAGTAAGGTTAATAAAACCTTTAAACAGATTTTCGGAGTAGTAGGAGGGTTGGCGATGGTTACAGTAAAAGAAGTGCCAGCTGATGTGTTCATTGAAGCACTAGCTAGATATCTAAAGGAGAACGTACCGCAGGTAAAGCCCCCTGAATGGGCGTTGTTCGTAAAGACAGGACCTCATAAGGATAGAGTCCCTGATGACCCGGACTGGTGGTATTATAGGGCAGCAAGCATACTAAGAAAACTCTACATAAGCAGTGAGCCTATTGGTCTGGAGACGTTCAGGACCATTTATGGTGGGATCCAGAGGCGCGGTTCAGCTCCACCGCACTTCAGAAAGGCTAGTGGCTCACACATTAGAAAGATACTTCAACAACTAGAGAGAGCTGGGTTAGTTGTCAAAGCAGGTAACAAGGGAAGAACTCTCTCACCTAGAGGTAGGTCATTGCTTGATAAATTAGCTAACGAGGTCTTTAAGGATGTAGTTAAGGTTATTCCGGAGTTAAGGAAATATGGTAGTGGGGGTAGGGGAAGTGAGTGACGAGTACTATGACGAAGAACTTGAGGAGATAAAACGGAGGCAGTTAGAGGAGCTTATGAGAAGAGCTCAAGAGGCAAAAAAGAGAGAGGAAGAACTAGCTCGCGAGGCACAGAAACAAGCTATTCTAAGGAGGATACTTACTCCTGAAGCTCGTGAGAGGCTAGCTAACGTTAGGTTAGTTCGCCCTGAGCTAGCCAAGGCTGTTGAGGAGTACTTAATAAGCCTCGCGCTAGCGGGTCAGATCAAGGACAGAATAAGTGATGAAGTACTAAAACAAATATTAGCTGCTATAGATTCGAGAAGTAGACGCGACGTAAAGATAAGAATTAAGGGTAAGAGGTGGTAGCGTGGCGAGAAATAAGCACGTAGCAAGGAAGCTGAGGCTAGCTAAGGCATTAAAATCTAACTCAGCTATACCTGTCTGGGTAGTTATTAAGACATTAAGGAAGGTACCATATAGGCCCAAGTTAAGGCACTGGAGGAGAGTAAAACTAGGTAACATCTAAATGGTTTAGGTGAAAAATGATGTCTGAGAAGATATATGTTATTAATCTATCACGTCTGTACTGGACAGGTAGGAGAAGGAGAGCGCCACGGGCAATTAAGAAGATAAGAGAATTCATTAAGAGGCATGTAAAGGCAGAGCAAATAGTTATTGATGAGTCAGTAAATGAGTACATATTCTCTAGGGCGTATGATAAGCCCCCGCGTCGGATAGCAGTCAGAGTTATCCCGCTCGATAGTGAGGGTAAGGTTGTTAAGGTAGCGCTGGCAGTCCCTCTAGCATCTCCAGGGGAGAAGCAATAGTACGGTGCTTTTAAATGCCTCTTGACAAGCTAAAGATTTTTGGCAACCCCAATATAGGAGTTTACATATTTGTTAATAATAGAATAGCTCTTGTTCCGCAAGGTATTGAACCGAGTACAAAAAAGAAAATAAGTGAAGTTCTTAGTGTAGAAGTTATTGAGGCGAGAATAGCTGGAACATTCCTTCTCGGTGTCTTAGTAGCAGGCAATGATAAGGTATTGCTAGTACCTAGGATAGCACGAGATGAGGAAGTAGAGTACCTTAAGAGTATAGGTTTAAATGTTCATCTAGTTCATACGACGTTTACGGCACTCGGAAATATAATTCTAGCAAATAGTAGGGCAGCTATCTTTCATCCTGAACTAGAGCAGAATGAAGTAGAGGCGCTGTCAAACCTCTTAGGGATCAAGAAACACATTCAAATACCAATAGCAAATATACCGACTGTTGGTTCAGTAGCTGTCATAACAGATAAAGGTGGAGTTATTCATCCTGACGTAAGTGATGAGGAGTTGCAGAAGCTAGCCGACTTTTTTGAGGTGCCGGTTGATATTGGTACTGTAAACTTTGGCGTAGCATTTATTAGGACTGGCTTAGTAGCGAATAATTACGGGGCCTTAGTAGGTGAGAGAACTACAGGTCCCGAAATATTAAGAATTACAAAAGCCCTAAATATAGGGTAGGTGGTGAAGGTATGGGCGAAGTAAAGGTGTTCAGGGTATCGGGTATTGCGCTTTTCAGTCCAGACAAGCTTAGAGAGTGGCAGACATTCAGAATTGACGTGAGGGCGTTGACTAAGGAGCACGCTATAGAGAAAGTTCTATCAGAGCTAGGTAGTAGGCACAAACTCAAGAGGTCACATATAAAAATACTTGAAGTTAAGGAGATTAAACCAGAAGAGTCCAAATCTAAATTCATAAAGCAATTAGAAACTTTGAGAGGATGGTACTTTGAGTGATAAAGCTAGTCAGGGAATAGCAGTATCTCTTGATGCACTAATGGCTGAATTGGCAGAAGCTAGGAAATATATTGAGGCACTCGAGGGTCAGATTAATCAATTAAATAGTGAGTTAGTAGAGATAATATCAAGTAGAGAATTCATTTCTGAGCTTAATAGTAGAGATATTAAAGAATTGATAGCTCCAGCAGACAGGAGAGGTCACGTAATGGTTAAGGTAACACCTATAACTAGGGATAGAGTGATTGCGCATATAGGATTAGAGTATTATGTGGAACTACCGCTGGATAAGGCAATTGAAGTTTTGAGTAAGAAAGAAAGTGATGTTAAAAAAGCTATAGATGCGCTTCAAAGTGAACTAAATAATGCAGTTAGATATTATCGCCAGTTACAGGCTATAGTTAATGCTGCTCTCGCTCAGGCTAAGGGAGTATCTCAAAAATAAGCTCCATATTTATCTTTGGTGTGATTTATTGAAGAATGTAGATACCTTTGTTTCTCGATTTAGTACTCAAGAACCTATATTAATCTCTCACTAACAGAAAAACAACTAGAGTGGGGTGCGATGTTTAATAGGATAAAGAAGGTATTTGATAATTTGAGTAGGAAACTCAGTGAGGCAATAACTAAGAAGGAGCTAAGCGAGGAGGAGTTTGAGGAAATATTTTCTGAGTTTGAAATAATGCTTCTTGAAGGTGACGTAGCTTACGATGTAGTTGAATTACTCAAAGAGAATTTAAAGAAAGAGCTTGTAGGTATGAAACTTAGTAGGTTTGGCGGCTCTGAAGATGCTGTTAAGTCGAAGATACGTGATGTAATTTATAACTTGCTCGCGAAGGGCATGTCTGACAAGGACTTAATTGATTTAGTTAAGGAAGGGCCTAAACCGTTTAAGATAGTGTTTCTTGGTGTGAATGGAGTAGGGAAAACTACAACCATAGCTAAAGTAGCGTATAAACTAAGAAAGGTAGGTTTAAGACCTGTTGTCGTAGCTGCGGACACTTTCAGGGCTGGAGCGCAGGAGCAGTTAGAGGTTCACGCTAGGAGATTATCAGTACCGTTTATTAAGGGTAAGTATGGCGCTGATCCAGCTGCTGTAGCTAAAGACGGTGTGATACATGCTGAGAAGAACTTCTTAGATGCTGTATTAATAGATACAGCAGGTAGGATGCATACTGATGTAGATTTAATGAATGAGATCAGGAAAGTCGTCAGAGTAGTAAAGCCTGACATGAAGGTCCTTGTTCTTGATGCTCTGACAGGAAATGACGCTATTCAGCAAGCCATGTTCTTTGATAATGCTGTAGGTGTTGACGCTGTAATACTTACTAAGCTAGATGCTGATGCCAAGGGCGGGTCAGCACTAAGTATAATAATGACTGTGGGAAAGCCTATATTATACGTTGGTGTTGGTCAGGATTACGAAGACTTAGTTAGGTATGACCCTAATGAAATACTTAATAAGTTGCTTGAGCAATGAGTTTAAGGCGAGGTAAGGAGGTGTGGGAGTAAGGGAGCTATTAGAGGCGTGGAGGAGGATATTTGCTATAGCTGAGAAGCCCGAACCTGATGAATACAAGTTGCTATTTAAGATAACAATAGGTGGTATATTGCTGGCAGGAGCGGTGGGCTTCCTGATACATCTAGCACTTTCTCTAATTCAGGGTGGTGTAGGTGGGTGAAGAAAGCGGGAAGGGAAGCTGGCCTATAAAGTACGTCGTATTAAGGACGACGGCAGGGCAGGAGGCTAACGTAGCGTTGATGCTCGAGTCAATCGCTAAGGGAATGAAAGTAAAAGGCCTATACGCCATCGTAGTACCTCCTGAAATAAAGGGATACATAGTCATTGAAGCAGAAGGTCTTCACGTAGTACATAGAATAGCACGTGACATAAAGCACGTTAAGGGGAAAGCCATGGGTTCGCTAAAACGAGAGGAGGTTGAGAGACTAATTAAGGTGAAGAGACCTGTTGAAGAGGTGAAGCCAGGAGATATAGTAGAAATTATCTCTGGTCCGTTTAAAGGCTTAAAAGCTTCAGTTATATCTGTAGACGTGCAGAAGAACGTGGTTACACTCAATATACTTGAGGCCTCCTACAAGATGGAGGCTACTGTCCCAGGTGATGATATAAGAGTGATTAAGAGGAAGTGATGGAATATGCCGTGGAGAATGATAAGAGCAAAAGTACAAGGTGGCAAAGCTACTCCTTCACCACCGCTAGGACCTGCGATCAGCCAGTACGGACTAGATGTAAATGAAGTTATCAATAAAATTAATGAGTTAACTAAGAAGTTTGAAGGGCTCGAAGTAACTGTCAATATATATGTAAATACAGAAACCAAGGAGTACAAAATAGAAGTTAAGTCACCTACAACTACCTCGCTCTTGCTTAAGTTTGCTGGCGCCTCAAGCCCCTCAGGCGACCCAGCACATCAAAAGGTGGGTGATGTCTCGCTCGAGGATATAATTAGGATAGCGATAATGAAGAAGAATGACTTAACAGCAAAATCTCTAAAGGCAGCGGTCAAGACGATACTGTCGTCAGCGGCTACAATAGGAGTTACGGTTAATGGTAAAGAACCAAGAGATGTCGTCAAAGAAATTGAGGAAGGGCTTCATGATGATTTACTACTTAAATATGAGGATGAATGGAAGAGTAGTTAGGTGAGCCGGTATGCCACTTACACGTGAGTCTCTGATTGATGCAGTTAAAAAGGCTATCGAGCTAGGCAAAGGAAGAAACTTTAAACAGTCAGTGGAGCTAATAGTTGTTTTTAAGGGTGTTGATAGGAAGTCACCTGAGATAAAGTTCAGGGATGCAGTATATCTTCCTAAGGGACTTGGTAAAGAACCGAGAATTCTCGTTGTGGCTGACGGAGACATGCTAATTAAGGCAAGGGAGGCGGGTGTTGACGCATTAAGTGCAGAGGATATTAAGGGTTTAAGTAAGAGAGCTATTAAGAAATTAGCGAGAACGTACGACTGGGTCCTTGTAAAGGCTGACTTAATGGCCGCGATAGGTAGGCTTCTCGGTCCAGCACTAGGTCCTAGAGGAAAAGCGCCCATACCTGTACCCTTAAGTGCTGATATAAAGGTATTGATTAAAAGATACAAGAGCACAACAAGGCTAAGGAATAAAGAGCAGGTTTGGGTAGGCTGTAGAGTTGGTACTGAGGATATGAAAGCAGAAGACATAGTTGATAACATAATGGCTGTTATAGAGCACATTAAGACAAAGTTTAAGAGACCTTTCGAAACATCAACTAGGGTATTTATTAAGACTACTATGGGCCCGCCCGTTGAGGTGATCATGTAATGAAGGGAAGTACTAGGGCAAAGATGTTGAAGCTTCTTGAGAAGCTGAGTAAGGAGGAAGGTGCGCAGAAGACCAAGATAAGGCCAGCAATAATTAAGAAGCAAGCAATAGTTGAGGAAATAAAGAAGTTGCTGCAAAGCTATAAGACGATAGGCTTTATAGACTTAGATGGTGTGCCTACACCGCAGTACAAGCAGATAAAGAGGGAGCTCGAAAAGTATGGCTTTATTAAGGTCTACAAGAATTCCCTCTTCCTGAGGGCTGCTAAGGAGGTAGGTCTTAAGAATCTAGATCAGTTGGAGCCGTACTTAACAGGTACTAGTGCATTCATCTTTACTAACCTCAATGCTTACGAGCTAGCACTAACGCTCGAGAAGTATACTGCTCCAAAATATGCTAAACCTGGTGATAAGGCGACAGATGACATATATCTGCCACAAGGCCCTACCGGCATTCAGCCGGGCCCTATGTTATCGGTCTTCGGTAAGCTAAGAGTTCCAACGCAGGTACGTGAAGGCGTAATATGGATAGCTAAGGATACTAGAGTTGCAAAAGCTGGGGATACTATAAGCCCTGAACTTGCTTCACTTCTCAGGAAGCTAGGCATTAAGCCTATACATGTTAAGCTGAGGCTTAAGGTAGTATGGGATGATGGTCTAGTACTGCCGTCTGAGAAGTTGGTAGTTAACATAGAGGAGTTCAAGAACGAATTAATGAGTGCAGTGAGCGTAGCTAGGGAGCTAGCTGCAGAGACTGGTCTGCCATTACCGGAGGTACTGCCAAACGCTATTACCAGAGCTTACTTAAGAGCTATGGCATTAGCAGCTGAAGTTGGCTTCCTAACGCCAGAGACTGCTGAAATCGTAATCAGAAGCGCAGTAACTAAGGCGCTAGTACTGGCAGCAAATCTAGCACAGAAAGCACCTGACTTAGGACTCAATATTTCACTAGCTCCTGCTGTACCTGCTCAGGCGCCGCAGCCTCAGGCCGCTCCAGCTGAGGAGAAGAAAGAGGAAGAAGAGGAGGAGAAGGAAGAAGTTAGCGAAGAAGAAATAGCAGAAGGAATATCATCACTATTCGGGTAAAGGATATTTTGTGTATTAAACTACTCCAATATCCTTAGTTGCGGCCCCTACGCAACTTAAACCAGTTCTGTTGGCAAATAATAAATTTAGTTAGTTTATATACGTAGTTAAGGGTAGTACTTACAGGCAGGGAGGGTTAGAGATGGGTTTTCAAGTTGATCCCAGTATATATCGAGTCCAAATGTTCAAGGAACGAGGGTATGTGAGGCAGAAGTGCAAATATTGTGGAGCATACTTCTGGGCACTACAGTCCAGGGATGATTGTAATGATGCGCCATGTGCGGACTACACGTTCTTCGATATTAAGCTACGAGTAGGTCCTCTTTCAGTTAAGGAAACCAGGGATAGGTTCATAGAATTCTTTAGGAAAAGAGGTCATGAAGTGATTGAGCCGCATCCCGTTGTTGCTAGGTGGAGGGAAGATCTTTACCTAACAATAGCATCCATAGTTGTATTTCAGCCACATGTCACCTCAGGCGTAGTTCCGCCACCGGCAAACCCCTTAGTTATTGCACAGCCATGTATAAGGCTGGAGGACATTGACAGCGTAGGCTATACCTTTGGGAGGCACCTAACTAACTTCATTATGGGCGGCCACCACGCATTTAACTACCCGGATAAGTTTGTTTACTTCACACATAAGACTGTAGAGCTTGCTAGAGAGTTCTTTGTCGATGACTTAGGTGTTCCTGAGACTGAGATAACGTTTAAGGAGTCATGGTGGGAGGGAGGAGGTAATGCTGGACCGTGCTTCGAGGTAGCTGTTGGAGGGCTTGAAGTAGCAACACTAGTATTCATGATGTACGACGTAAGGGACGGTAAGTATGTTGAGATGCCTATTAAAATTGTAGACACAGGATACGGTATCGAGAGAATTTCTTGGCTTACTCAAAAGTCACCTACAGCGTTTCACGCAATCTACAGCGACCTAGTTGATAGGTACTTCAAGATACTTGATTTGAGGGTACCGCCTAGGGAGTTTTTTGAGGTAGCTATTAAGTACATAGGGAGGCTAAATCCGAAGAATAGAGATGACTTAGTTAAGCTACTTGACCACATGGTGTCTTCATCGGGCTATAGTAAGGAGGAAGTTGTGAGGTACCTTAATGATACCATCAATGTATTTACGCTACTAGATCACGTCAAGACTGCCTCATTGATGCTTGCAGATGGTGTTGTTCCGTCAAATACTGGTGAGGGCTATCTGGCTAGGCTTGTCTTAAGGAGGATCTTCAGGATTCTTATTCTACTTAAGAGTGAGGACGTGCTAGACGAACTCTTCCTTCAGCAAGTGGGTTACTGGAAGACGCTCTATCCTCAGCTAACGAAGCGAAGGGACTACATAATTGATGTAATCAATCATGAAGCTCGCAAGTATAGGGAAGTAATATCGAGGGCGCCGTTACTAGTGAGGAAATACATTAAGAGAGGTGGTGAGGGCTTAAGCCTAGATGAGCTAATAGAGCTTTATGATAGCCACGGCATACCTCCTGAAATAGCCTCTGAAGTAGCTGGCAAGTATGGTGTTAGAGTTGACGTACCAAGTGACTTCTACTCGAGAATTGCTAAGAGACACAGCAGTGCACCTATCAAGCGCACTATAAAGGAGAAAGTTCCGAGCGATGTAGCTGAGCTGGTACGCAAGCTTAAGCCAACAAAGCTCCTCTTTCATGAGGATCCCTACATAAGGGAATTCAGCGCCACTATAGTGATGATTCACGGACCTTACGTAGTCCTTGACCAAACAGCATTTTATCCTGAAGGAGGCGGACAGGCAGCTGATACAGGCTACCTAATACTTCCTTCAGGTGAGGCTATTAGGGTACTTGACACCCAGAAGGTAGGTGGAGTGGTTATCCATAAGCTAGCTAAGGAATTACCTCGAAACCTCATCGGGCAGACAGTAACAGGAAGAATAGACTGGGAGCGCAGGTATAAGTTAATGAGGCATCACACAGCAACCCACATAATATTAGGTAGTGCGAGGCAGGTTCTCGGAGACCACGTCTGGCAGGCAGGTGCTGAAAAGACAGAAGAGAGAGCTAGGCTAGACATAACTCACTACAAGCCCCTGAGTAAGGACGAGATAAGAAGGATCGAGGAATTAGCTAATAAAGTCATTGTAGAAGGAAGGAAGGTCAAGTCTATGTACCTTCCCAAGTATGAGGCAGAACGCAAGTACGGCTTCAGGCTCTACCAAGGTGGCGTGCCTTTAGAGTCGGTAATTAGGGTAATTGAAATAGAGGATCTCGATGCAGAGGCATGCTTCGGTACTCACGTAGGTAACACGATGGAAGTAGGTGCTATTAAGATTGTAGGTGTTGATAGAATAGCGGATGGCGTAGTGAGACTGGAGTACGTTGCAGGCACTCAGGTATTTGTGTACGCTAGGAACTTAGAAGCAAAACTAGCTGAGGCTTCATCGATCCTTGGCGGTGACATAGTTCAGAAAGCAAAAGCTATCGTGGACGAATTAAGGAGTATGTCATTACTGCTCACAAACTACCGTAAGCTAGTTTCGAATTCGTTGATCAGACAGGCGTTGGCGGAGGCAGAAGATATCGCTGACGGAGTTAAAGCAGGTGTTATATGCCTTAACGTTTCAGATAAAGACGTAGTTAGAGAGGTGCTTATTAAGCTGAGTTCAATAGCACCTGAACTTGTAGCTCTTGCAGTAATGCCAGTAAGCAGTGGTTCGCTAGTGGAGCTGTCCTTAGGCAGTAGAGTGGCAAAAATACTTGATGCAAGAGAGGTATTAAGTAGCTTACTAAGTAAATACGGAGGTAAGGGAGGAGGCAAGAAAGAACATGCTTCAGGGTTTGTTAGAGAAGACGCAAGCAAATTCTGTGGTGAGGTCCGGAATGACCTGCTAACCGTATTGAGAAGTAAGTTAAGCAGGCTGTGAGAAGGTACTGGTTATGGAGCACAGCAAGCAGAGTCTCGAGAAGAAAGTCATTGACGCCATAAGGGATTATAAGTACTTACTTGATAGGGGCTACCCTCAAAAAGCATCACTGGATTTTGTTGTTTCTAGGTATGCGTTAAATAGGGAGTGGAGGTCCCTTCTTCTGCGGTGCGTTCATAGGGAAGAGGATGCAGTGTTGATAAGAAGTAAGTTAAGGGATAATGTAGGCCCTAATGACAAGCTAATTATTGATGGCTACAACACCATACTAACTATCGTCTCAGCTATCGAGTGCAGAACCTTGTACTTATGTGACGATGGTATCGTGAGGGACCTTAGGAGCGCCTATGTGAAGGATTTTGCAACACCGCTTGTTCTCGACGCACTTAAGATACTTAGGAAGGAACTAGCTAGGTTAAGAGTTAGTAACGTCACGATAGTTCTAGACAGTAATGTAAGCTGGAGTGCGCGGCATGCAGAAATAATTAGAAAAATAATTAGTGAGGCGGAGGTCAGGCTAGCTAAGAAGGCAGATATCGAAGTACTTAGTTCCGTAGGTATAGCCTGCTCAAGTGATTACTTAATCCTTAAGAATGCAAGAGCAATTTACGATCTTGCAGGCAAGATAATATTAAAGAACTTTAGGCATAAGGTCGAGGACATAAATAATTATCTGTACTAGCTAAGTAGCAATTATACATAGGCTAATTCCTTAATTACCAGAACTAAGAACGCTTAAGAACCCCTGAATAATCTAAAAATATAGTGACAGGCTCCTGGGCCCGTCGCCTAGCCAGGATAGGGCGCCGGCCTTCTAAGCCGGTGGTCCGGGGTTCAAATCCCCGCGGGCCCGCCACATATAAATTCTTAG
>Ga0190363_1002090_pt1 | contig 11582 bp, 12 predicted proteins | sample 48721867_MG_FD_161272 | JGI IMG/M metagenome (GOLD analysis project Ga0190363, IMG submission 161272) | Hydrothermal vent microbial mat bacterial communities from Southern Trench, Guaymas Basin, Mexico - 4872-18-6-7_MG | ecosystem: Environmental > Aquatic > Marine > Hydrothermal vents >...
CAGCGTAATTATTAATCATATCAACATCTCTGTCTGCAATTTGGACTATTATGTAGTAATATTGAAATCGTGGATAATATATCTCAAGAACAACCCGCTCATTTAATCTCTGATATAAAGCGGCTTGGGGTGCAGGGAGCTCTTCGTCAAAATACGCTCTTTCAAATGGTAGCATAGAATAGTTATCAATGGCTAGCGGCTCAATTTCTCGCATGAGAGTTATGATGCCAGTGGTTGGCATACGATTTATATGCACAGATGCTGCCGTCATGAATATGCTGAGGACATAATAATGGGATGACTTAAATATCGGAAGCTTCACGAGCTCTTCAGGAGTTATGATATAATGACCCTCAAATAATATCTTCTCTGTTGGCTTAACGAAAGCACAGTAATTGATAATACCATCAGCTGGAGAATAGAATATGAAAGGATTATATGCTATGTGTCTCATGGGGTCTCGGAGAAAGAACTCAGAAAATATGCTTCCCCAATCCAACCTCTGAAACTTGCGAAAATCCGAGCTTCTAAAGAAATCGTTTCTCATCGTTTATTTGTGGGATTTGAGAGATTTCCTTTGAGATAGAGGGGAACGGAGAACAGAGACACGATATTAAGTGTCATATAATTTTGAAAACAGCCTCGTCAAGACATATAATATTTGGAAAGTCAGTTTTGCCTTTCAACTTGACAAATTCAATCAGAAAAGAGGACATCTCTATCTGTATTTCCTTGATTACTCAAAGGAGAAACGCCTAAACAAGTTAGTTTGGGTTGAGAGAAGGGATTTCAGGAAAAGAAGAGCTCTCCGCTCTTCGTTTAAGCATCTCAAACTCGCAGGAAAATCGTTTTTCATTCTCTATGGACAACTCATTCCTCATGTCTATAATTAAGAGGCGCCACCAGACAGGACGCCAGTGCTCCGCTCTTAAGGAACTCTGATAAATTCACAAAGACAACCTCCATGCCTGCAAGCTCTGCGTATTGCTTTAGCTTCTCGTTCTTCGCTACTTCAATTTTTCTTTCCTCGCCTTCCAACTCATCCTCATTAGAGGCGTTTATAATTATTCGCCTCAGTCTAATAGAATTACAGATACCTTGCATAGCGTCGTTATGGTCAGCTGGCAAAATCTCAATCTCTCGTGAAATCGCTTTTACTGCTTCTTTCGGAATATCATCTACAGCTACGATAGCATATTCATCAGAAAGCTTGAAGAATAAACAATCAAGATGGTAAAGATAGGGACTTGTTTTCACTGGAATAATTTTATAATCAAACGCCTCTGCCAGATATTGCTGAGTTTTGAGAGTTGAGCGCTCGCCATAGCCGACTACGTAAATATTGTCATGAAGCCACTTACAGTTGCCGCTTAAGAAGGGATGACCGTTCCGCCTCACAAGCAGAATGTGGTCTCTCGGCACTTCCACATCATAAACCCAGCCCTCATAATTGATGGCTTCAATCCTCGACCAACTTGAATGAATACAGACTTCCCGTCGTGGATTTAGGGAAACATCATACCACTTGTAAAGTCTTTCTCCATCTTGTTTATAATAAACCGTCAGTGTTGTTCTGTATCCACACTTAAGAGCTATTTCTTGAAAATCATCAGCGAGCCGCTTAGACTTTGTCGAAAATCTTCGTTTCCACGAGCCATCACCTTTTATTAAAGTATCAATCAAATGTTCTAATAGATTAGGATGCAAATTCTTAAATTCTGTTGGTATGTATTTATCACCGCAAGTTCCAAGCTGCCTGAAATACTCTGCAAGAATTTTCGAGCGGAAGTGTATCCCCATACAGCATCTATACGGCTTGAAACCTGCCGCTTTTACTAGCTCATATATTTCTTCATATTTTTTAGGATTAGCTTGAGGAGACTGTGCGAGCTGAACGACGAATCCGCTCAGACTGCCCTCCGAAAGATACCAACCGAGCAATTCCATCCATAGCTCAGCTGGGAAGCGAAGAGCGCCCCATTTATTTTTTATTTCTATAAATTGGGGCTTTGGACCATCAAATATACCCGTTATCTTGATATAGCAATTGCGTGGCATTTCATCGCTTCTCGTAAGACGATAGGAGGAGCCTGGATAGCGAGGCTTCCAAAAACTGTTGTGTCCTGGTGTTACCAGAATGTCTAATAACTTATTTTTAATATGTATCATCGGCCCTTTATGGTATCGTTTTATAAAGCGGATGTATTTACTCCAATAAAGAGTATCTGTCTTCGGATTATAGACCATCACTCTGTCCTGCGGGGTGAGCTCGCTAAATTTCTTCCATCCTGTATATGTTAGAATTTCTGTCTTTTCATCGTAACATTCAGGCCAACCCTCGAAATAAGGCGGTGCTTGATATACTTTAAATCCTAATCGTGTAAGAAGTCCAGCAACTTCCTTTTCCTCTCCTGCTCTACCATTCGCTCTAAAGTTTGAAAGAATTGCGATATTGGGCTGATGAGCTAACACTGCAAAGGAATTAACGAATGTTTGGTCTTGAAGATTTGGATTGGGAGCAAGGAGATAGACTATAGCATCCGTCGTCATTAGCTCGTAAAGATTGTTCCACTGGAAGAGAGCTCTTCCAATATTTATGGTTGAATTATCTTCTTCCATCCACTTGTTGTTGCTGATTCTATTTGAGAGATAAACTGGAGGACACATTACGAATGCGGGCTTCCGAAGTGATGAAATCCAAGTCATGGATACTTAGAGCTTTTTTTAATCCTAAAGAGAAACACTCACGGATGTTTCATTCCAAGCTCCGTTTTCTCTCCATATAATTTTTCTTTGAAATGAGCCATTCTCCCACTGGGAAACTATAGCACACTCAGCGTCAGGATTAGAATTCTCTATAAAGAATGGAACTCCTTTCTCAAGGCAATAATCTCTCAGGCTTGCGTTGAAATTACTCGCTGCTGTTGCCCTCGCTGTTCTCAGCTGAGGTGCTCCGCTCATCCAGTAGGCTTCTCCATCAATTTCCCAAGCTCTAAGCTCTGTGTATGCTACTCTGCTGTCAGTCTTATACCACACGCCGAGACCTCGCTTCCTAACATTCGTATCTATGATAATACTCGGCAGCTCACGATATTTGATAATTATGTCTTGATTTTCGCTAAGAAACTGGCCTTTCAAATCTTCCCAATTCATTTTTTATTCATCCATTTTCCTAAAAACAAAAGATATTTCCTTCTTATTGCATTTCAGACTTCTACTGTCGGGCTGGGGGAAGCGTATTTACGGACACGAATCCAATCCCAATAGTGTGTGCAGGAATTACCAGAGTAAGCACTTGCCCTAAAGTAAGGAACAAGATTATTTTCATCGGGAACATTTGTTGTATGAGTCGCAGATGTATCTAAGGAATAATCTTCGTCCAACACTTCACACTTCGCTTCACTTGCAGATTTCCACAAAATTCTTATGATATGCCACACATCTCTTTTATCTGCTAAATCCTCCATATCCGTTATAGTTCCTGTTCCCTCATTGTAGGTTCTGAATTGATTATACCCTGCTTCAAAATTATGAAAAGTTTGGTCGCCATCAAAATTATTTAATCCATCTTCTTGCATTCCGTTGTCGGTTGCTGAAAATTTCTTTTTACTCTCGTGAATAAACCCAGGTCTGAATTGATAAGCGGGTGCTTTCCACCCTTCCCAAACACCATTGGATACACTTATGGAAACAACACTGTCGGAAACCGAAGTAGAACCTCCCGTGTGAGCTCTTTGCCATTTGAATGTGTCTATACTTGTCCCTTCAAAATCATCAAAGAATTCGAACACACCTTCGCCGTCACTCGCACCCGAAAAATTGCCATTTCCGTAATATAACCAAAAGATTTCCTTGCCTGGAATGATCTCAGAAAATTTAAGCCAAACTATTATCTCTGTATTATCAGCCTTTTCTATCCAATATGGAATTAGCTCGTTATTATTATCCACAAATAATAAATCTTGTTTATCAGCCCGAAGCTTTTCAAAAGGGATGTCTGCGAGGGTGAGAACACATTTTACCTGAAAATCTGTTAATTTTTCTGTGCCTTCGTAATTTAACCAGAGAGGACGCATACGGAGAAATTGACAGGTTGAAACTCTATTTGGTCCTTCATACCCTCTTCTAATCGGTAAATCAATCATCATGGCTCAGCATAAACTACTATTACTTTGCAGTTGTCAAGAGTTTCGTTTGTATCTAAATTTTGAAATTTCGCCTTCACATAATAGAAATCAGGGAGGAGCGCAATAGTTGTTCTTACTGTCTGACTCTTATTAACAGGGATGTCCCATTGTGCAATCGGCTCAGTATCATAGCTAGCATTATTATAGGAGCTAAATAATTGCACCCTTGCGTTATCCACAGCATTTCTGAATGAACATTCACTTGTTACTGTGCATTTCACAGCATCTTTCAGATTAACTGGGCCTTCAAGAGAGGTCTCCTCGTTCGGTCCTAGCGATGCAACATCCAGTATAGTGGTAACATTAATATTCATTTCTTCATTTCCTTCATGATTTCATAATAATCATTTTGTTATCACTTTTAACGGCTTAGTAGCAGGGTTAGCTGGATTCGGGGTAATGGAAGTCTCTATGAAGTAAGCTTCTTCGATCTCAGTAAAGCAGACATCCCCTAAACACACTTGTTTAATTTCATCACCAGGCACTCCTATTTTTACAGAAAATCCGAATTCAGCGGGATTTTCAACAATCTTTTTGGCTATAGTCTTTGCAACAGGAATATCATACCGAAGCTTACCTATTATATACCAGCCTTTTTCATCTACATAAGTTTCTTTATCCTCATATTTCTCCAGTAGAACACCGATTTGGGTTGAAGTGTGATCCCACATAAGATTTCTGAATTCTGATGGCGTTTGCTTAAAGCTCTTAAATATAGATTGGAGCGCTTTTTCGGAAATTCTTTCTTTTACAGCGTCTATGTCCGAGGTGGCAGCGTATCCGCCAACTATCAGCTCCTTCCGACTTTTTTCTATAATCTCCATACCAGAATGAGACATACGAAATATCTTAACTGGCTGACGAGGAACTAGGGCAAGAGAGAATAACGGTATGTAATCGGTGTAAGGCCCGTAATCATTTATTGTGATATGTAGATATTTCGGTGTCTCGTCATAAGGGATATTAAAATGTGAGGAGAAAGCCCTGAATAATCTGAACAAGATGGCCTCGGTAAGTGCAGGAGGAAAATCGCCGGCTCTAATCACTACATCTACATCATTTCCCTCGCCACGCACTACAGTTCCGCCAACGAGATATATTAATTCACGAATAAGAGCAGGCTTGCTAAAGCACTCTAATACATCCTCCAGCTTGAATGTCCTGCCTGTCTTCTTTCCTCCCGATGGCACTGGAAGAAACTTTGAATCCGACATTCCTTCAGATTAAATCTTTAAGCTTCTCTAAGCTTATCCGTTTGCCCAAGCGAGTTCTCACATATCTTTCTTCCCTTATCTCTTCTCTATCAAATCTCTCGTAGCCATTAGGAAATTCTAAGCCTAAATCTTTGTAATCCTCTTCACTTACGCTTTCTTTTGAAATCCATCCCTTCTGATAAAGCCACCAAAAACTCCTTCTTAGTATTTCAGCATCGCCTATGAGACCCGTAAATTTTAGCTTGCTCATCTCCAGATTCCTTGATTATTTTGATTAGCAAATACGAGCTTGCCTATTCGGAAATGTCCGTAGCCGTCTGAGGACTTTAGTGTAATTTTAATAATTGTATTTTTATATACATCTGCTGTTAAATTTATTTCCCCTCTAGCGGCTCCTTGTGGAGAACGCCATCGAGCTACTAAATCATCCCAAGCAAATATCTCAACCCGTCCATAAGAGCCACTCTGCAGGTAGCTATCATAATTAAAATTTAGAATCACTGGTGTCCATTCTCTGAAAGAAAAATTAAGATAATATTGTATTTGAGAATTTGGCTCTGTGAAAAAATTTAATGCACCACTGAAAGGCTCGAAAGACCAAAAGTGTGAGGCGTTTCCGCTAATTGATATATTAAAATAATTCAGAGTTGCATGGGAAGCAAATTCTGTGAAAAAATAAATACCCAAATTCCTTAAACTTACTGGAGAAGAAGAGCATTCTATATCTTCTCTAATATTTAATTGTATTTTCTGAAAAGCACTTATTTCGCCTAAATGAATTTGAAATAAAGAATAGGTTTCAGCCAATTTTAAGGTGTTACTCTCCCGTTGCAATCCATCTTGCGTAAATATAAAGTTTCTATATGGACGAAAGCTATGAAAATTACCTAAACCTAGCTCGCATATTGCATAGCCATCAGATATATTTCTTCCGTATTTTTCTGATAAAGATATAGCGCCGATGCTGGGCTCACTCTTGATTTGTTGAGAGCATGCAGATTTTGGAAAAATGCCATCCTTTGGAAGATGCAGTAGATAAGAATAGCCAAATCGTTTATAAGGAGTTTCGGCTATCGCCTCCCGTCCGTATCGCAGCCTTACTTTCATGGCTCTGCAATAAACGCTCGCACTCTCACATTATAGAAGTATCCTGAAATATTTGGATTCGAAACCTGCGCTCCAATATATTTTACATCTGGAAAAAGAATTTCTGTCTTTTGACCACGAGAGCCCGGATTGGCGGAGACAGCGATGGTGAGCAAAGGATCGGTGTCCCAACACTCTTTATCTGGCGAGGAGCGAATATAAACATACATTGGAGAGGTTGCGTTTGAACCAAAGTTCGCTTCAGCGGTGATTGATAATTTAACAATATTCAGCAAATCGATTATAGAGGAATTACCGAGCTGAGTTTGAGTTTGAGGCGTCATATTTGCAACTTCCACTAGCGATACTACTCTTCCCCACATAGTTGCTCGCTCAAATCAACCTCTTTTTCATCCCGATATACTAATTCGCCTTTCTTTCTTACTTCAATTATGACTTTCGCCTTCAGAGGAAACTCATTCATTTTTTATATCTCTACACTTACATAAAATCTATAAATATCACTTGCATTTATACTTATTGGATCTATCACCAAACGAACAAACCCATCAAATCGTCCATCTGAGGCGTTTCGCACCACCGCTATCTCTGCTATTGTATTATTCCACACATCCCCGCTAATCCATTCACACTGCCATGTTGCTCTTACTGTCCAGTTGAGTGTTTCTTTGCCAACCCGAGCGGATTTAAATACATATTTATCGCCGATTATTGGATCGTCATTAGGATCAGAAGAAAGAGTGGAATTACCGAGACCCACGCCTTTAAAATGAGAAATTAGGAAATTCACAAATTCCTCCTTGAAATGCTTGTGAAGAACTACCTGTCGGAGAGACATCTTACTCACCTAAAAACTCTTTGATGGCATCCAAATCGGGAGACCAATTCCATCCCCAGGTCAAATAGCGCTTTAATCCAGTATCTCCTTGCCCGTAGATTCCTTCGCTTCCAATAGTATATGTATCTCCAGTTTTTAAATTAACTCCTATAAATTTATTATCATCAGAGGGATGTCCTGCAACTATAGCCCAATCGCTCGTCCAGGGCCCAACTTTATAGGGGTGAGAAATTAAAGAAATTTCATGGGCTAACGAATAGTCTTCATCGTCGTAAAATACGAACGCTCGCCCATTCTGGTAATCAACTGCTATTATATCATAATTTGAGCTCTCTCCGATTCCTCGCAATACTGTATCGCTGGGCAGATTAATCGTTGTAATATGATCCAAATTTGGTGAATAAACATAAATTTCATTGCTTCTAAATTTATTAAACCAATAATATCCACGAGAATCAATCGCACATTGCTGAACGGGACCCGGCGCTACTGCGGAGGCATATACGCTTCCATATCTACTTACCGCTTTAATATTATAAGGAGATTGATACGAGCCACAAATACATTGATATTCACTGCCATCCCAATAAATATCATAGGGAGCTATGTCAAGATCGTAGGTGCTAAAATCATCAAGAATCCATGTATTGCCAGAGCGACGAACCGTTGTAATTTCTAACTTTCGGCCAGATGTTGGTGAGAAAATCACCATATCACTATTATATGCATTACCGAGGGTGAAGCAGTTTGTTGATTCTGACCATTTGCCAACACCTATCATTCCATAGTTGCCGACGTCCCTCAAATCATAATAATACAATTCACCGTTTTTTGAACCCGGTCTTACCCAAATACATCCGAATCTGTCTAAATATATATTTCTATTTTGCGAGCCTGCTACGCTCAAAGTTTTTGTGTAAGGACAGTGAGCGATTAGAACTTTTGAATCCGTCCAGCTTGCTCCAATAGCGAACCAGCGTTTCTCTTCAGGCGGCGGCTCGGGTGGGGGCTGAGGCGGTTGTTCTGGTGTGTAGCCTTCCCCGTATAAATCTGCATAAACATCATCACAACCATAGGCATCAACAAACAAACGAGCACTCTTGGAGCCCTCCGAGGAGGGACAGAATTTAACTTTAGCAGTCAATCCGTAAGGCCCCCCGCCTGGAATAGTATGCGAGCCCTTGTTCTCGGTGATAGTAAAATTCGCTTTATCCTGTCCCACCAAATAAATATCTATGATAGCATCTCCAGCACCAACATTTCTTATGCTAAAAGCTGCTTCATCCGAGCAGGAGTCCACAGCTATGCTCCCAAAATTTTTTGATGATGGATAAATTTCTAATTTACAAGTGGAAGGAATTCCAGGCGCTGAGGCGTTCCATCCTAAAATCACATACTTCTCTTTTCCGCTCTCAATAAGAATGCCTCTTTGTGTCATATTACTTTAACTTTATCAAATTCTTGTCCCGTCTCAATAATCTTTACTTTTACAGTCCCGTCATCATAGGTTTTTAGTATTTCTACAGGTTTAATGGAAGTCGGTCCAGATAAGCTCTCTCGTAGTCCATGGGGAAGAGCACCAGGATAGTTTCTTGCGATAGCATTCATTATTTTATTCGTTATAGATTCATCTAAACGCCTAAATGGATTTTCTTCTGCTACGAAGGGATGAGATAAATCATCAAATTGAGCAACATAAAAAGTGGTTTCAGGCTCCTCGCCTGGAGCCCATCTATGCGTAACTTTGTAAATTCGCCAGTATGTTTCGTCAAGAACATCACTGAACGAGGATAAATCCAAACGAAGACCAGGAAGCCAATACCGACCGCCTATGGAAGCTTTTAATCTGCAGCGAATATTTATAAGCGGGCTTCGGCTTTGTAATCGATCAAGAACTTCCTGAGCGTATTGCTCTGCTAAGTCTATATTTAATTCTGGAACTTGATAAACATATTCTACCGGTCTTATATCGTGCCATGTAACAAAATTTGTCTCTTTCTCTGATGCTATATACGACCAAGAGGAGCCGCCCTCCAGACCAACAGCCTTTACTCTATTAAAATTTGAATCAGGAGTGAAGTCATGATAAATTTCAATTGATTTAACATCTTTGTCTGGCTCTAATCGCAGATTATAGCCATTAAAAAGATGACGCAGCCAGCTTGTATTTCTGAACCAGAATTCATAAAAATCAAATTCGCCCTGAGGCTTAAAATAAAATCCCATATTGTATTTATCACAAACAGCTAGAAGAGCATCCCATTTCGTATGCCTGGCAGGATTAAATTGCAATGAATTGTAAGCATATTCTTCACTCCAATTCGGAACCGCCTCCAGATACCCATCCTCCCAATTAAGACCTGTGGTTTCTCTCCAGTATCTTCCGCCAAGCCATTGCTTGATGTATTCTCTCGGATTATCTGTAACTCCAGGTATGAGATAAGAATAATCCTCTGGAACGTATTGTTTTGTGAGGAACCACTGAGGGCCAGCGGCGAGAATCTCTGTATAATAATCTTCGCCGGGCGATCGGCGTATTTTATAATTAATTATTCGTCCAGCAAATATACAATCCCACCAGCCTGATAGCTCAATAATTATATAGCTTCCTCTCGGCGGCTGAACTGCACCGAGAGCCGTTATTCTCGCTGTATCCACTCCCATCCATTCCTGCGTAACTTCAATTGAAATCGGATTATCAAGGGTTAATTCACTCATGGTGGAATTATTACCCAGGGAGCTTTTAAATATGCATCCACATATTCAAAAACATTTATCCAGACATCCATAAGAATATCTATTAGAAAATTAAAATCTAGCTGGACAGAATAAGTCTTAACACTTGTTTGTTGGTAGCTTGTTTGAAAGACTGTCTGCCTGCTTCCGAAGAGGGCTCTCGCTTGTTCAAACTGTGATTTCAAATTTAAATATACCGTAAAGAGCTCGGGAGACAGAAAGCTGGTAATGTTCCAATCTAACTGCGTAATAAAGAGTTCTGGCTGTAATTTTTCTTTTAACCGAATACTAATAAGAAGTCTGTTAATATCGGCTAATTCAGAAAGAAATATCTTTGCTAAATCAAGGGCTAAGGTGAGCAGTTCTTCAAAGGTAAATGATACACGAAAATCAGGTATTTCTTGTTCATCCTCGAAGAAGATTCTGACGCCAGAAACATCAAAGAATTGTGGTAAAAGTGATTTCCAATTGGCTTTGTATTTCCAAATATAATGAAAAAACTGACTTAAGCTGGAAGCTGGGAACAGTGAATATACCCAGAAATAATCAGGTGAAAACAGAAGGAAGGGCGGACATGGACAAAGGACAAAAACAATATGAAATCTACTTGGGATACTTAATTTTGTCTCATCAGAAAGCAGCCAGGGCCATCGTAATCGAAACTTAAGCAGAAATTTTTCATAAACAAGATATTGACCACGATAAGGCTCGGTAATCAAGAGCTCATCTATTAATTCTCTCGAAATCTGGAAAGACCTTGGCTGGAAAAGAATCACAGAGCTTGCTAGAAGCGGCCAATACCTGACGAATTCAGATTGAAGGATTGCTGATAAATAATATCTGCTCGCCGCCTCGCTGAGTAACCGTGAAGTTAAATCAAGATCGGTTGAATATATAAATCCTTTAGAAACTACAGCCTGAGCAAGGAATGGTAGAAAATCAGTATCTAGTTTCCATGCAGATAAAATCTCGCTACAAAGCTTCGGTGGTAAAATTAATCGTTGAATATATAGCTTGGGTATCTCGTCTGCTAATAAGGAGCATTCAAGACGGCTTAATCCTGTATAGTCTTCTTTTTCCACACTTTTTGAAACAATTGATAGCGGCTGCAGAGATCGAAGACCCCTAATTAAATAAATATTAGGTTGTAAATTGAGGAACGCTAAATATAATTTATAAGGAACGACTATTTCCGATGAATAATAAGGTGAAACCAATAAATCAGCTAAATTTTGGCTTCGGAGCTCGAAGCCGGAACTCGATAGATGCGAGATTAAGGCACTCTCACGATCCCTATAAATATCCGATTTGTGCGGAAGAAGAGTTAGCAGTTCAGGAAAGAATAATCCTCTGGTTGAAAAGTAATCTGAAAGAAATCTTATATTCTGAATACCCAAACCAGAAAATTCAAATTTGCGTCTGGAGCCTAATTCTAATAAAGATAGCTTTTCAAAGAAAATATCTTGAAAAACTTTAAGCGAATGAAAAAATTGAACTCTT